>ERZ1643251.3073-NODE-3073-length-15953-cov-6.356208_pt1 | contig 15953 bp, 12 predicted proteins | sample MGYA00579261_ERZ1643251 | MGnify/ENA primary metagenome ERZ1643251 (study PRJEB29033, sample SAMEA4952267) | chicken gut metagenome | biome: Broiler Chicken; feature: Gastrointestinal Tract; material: Caecum | place: Ireland | collected 2018 | study: Broiler...
CGACCGGATCGCACGTCGCTCCCCGCACGGGGAGCGTGGGTTGAAATTACCAGTAAAAGCGGGCGACCGTATATCACCTGTGAGTCGCTCCCCGCACGGGGAGCGTGGGTTGAAATCTCAAATGGGCGGATGTTGATACGGTAAGTTTCTGGTCGCTCCCCGCACGGGGAGCGTGGGTTGAAATAGTGTTTATAAGTGGACAATCCCTGATACGTGGAATGTCGCTCCCCGCACGGGGAGCGTGGGTTGAAATTGGATCGAGGTGACATGCAGTACATCCGGGCGAAGTCGCTCCCCGCACGGGGAGCGTGGGTTGAAATCCGATGTCGAAATTTGATTATAAAAAAAGGGCAAGGTCGCTCCCCGCACGGGGAGCGTGGGTTGAAATGACACGGCGGTGGATGCGGAAAGCGCATACCTGAGTCGCTCCCCGCACGGGGAGCGTGGGTTGAAATGCTATGCGCAATATCGTTGATTGTGAAGCAGCAAGAGTCGCTCCCCGCACGGGGAGCGTGGGTTGAAATAGACAAATTTTTATGGCAGCGTCGAGAGGTCGCCCGTCGCTCCCCGCACGGGGAGCGTGGGTTGAAATTGATTCGGATAGCTGCATAGCCGATACGCTTGTAGGGGTCGCTCCCCGCACGGGGAGCGTGGGTTGAAATTATAGTAAGCACATTGTCTCTAAACGTAGCATCAGTCGCTCCCCGCACGGGGAGCGTGGGTTGAAATAAACTGGACAGCATTGACGGCATCCGCGACATCAGTCGCTCCCCGCACGGGGAGCGTGGGTTGAAATGTCTACTGTGATACTGATAGTGTTAAATCGTTGAAGTCGCTCCCCGCACGGGGAGCGTGGGTTGAAATGAGGGAAGCGAAAAAGATAGTGGCGGCGGGGACAGTCGCTCCCCGCACGGGGAGCGTGGGTTGAAATCTGACGCAGAAAAGCAACAACCTGCGGCAGGCGAGTCGCTCCCCGCACGGGGAGCGTGGGTTGAAATACTGACTGTGGTCTCGCGGTATCCGTCCTGAGAGATGAGCTGGTGCAGGTACGGATGAAGAAAAGAGAGCTTTTGGCACAGATGGATCGGGCGAATGGGTCAGGATCGTGCGACCGTGCTATATTATAAGGAGAGCGCGGAAAAAAGCCCTATGATTTGGAACTGATGCTGCGTCTGTATATGTTGCAAAATCTGTATAGCCTATCAGATGAAGGAACAGTAGCAGAGGCAGTAGACAGCCGGGCAGCATCGGAATTCTGCGGAGTGGATTCCAGCAATCATGTTCCCGACGGGGATACACTGAGACGATTCCGAAATTTGCTGATCCGGCATGTCCTGCAGGAAAAGTTATTTGGCCAAGTGATGAAGCTGCTGCGAGAGCGTGGACTGCTGCTGAAAAAGGGAACCATCATGGATTCCACGCTGATTTCTGCTCCATCTTCTACCAAGAATCGGGAACAGAAGCGAGATCCAGAGGCGCATTCGGTGAAAAAAGGAAATAAATGGTATTTTGGCTATAAGGTCCATACCGGTGCGGATAAGGACAGCGGCCTGGTCCATACGGTTCGAGGCAGCAGTGCCAACGTACAAGATGTGACTATGGTGCCGGAACTCCTAATCGGCGCAGAAGAGATAGTATATGGTTACAGTGGGTATCTGGGTGCCGATAAACGGGAAGATGCCATTGTCCGCAATCATCAGGGAAAAAGTATCTGCTACAAGATTAACCGCCGCCCATCCCAGAGTAAGCATGCCTCTCCACGCTACTGAGCACAGATCAAGCGCCGTGAAAAGGAAAATCATTCTTGTTCTTATCATATCACATTTGGTGCTTTGTACTCACTTTTTATTAGGCGTTGCCTAGATATCCATCCATATAACAGCGCTTCTATTTATCCCGCCGTGAGACAAATTGCCTCCGGAAAGCGTCAGGTGTTATTCCAATATACTTCTTGAATACCTTTGAGAAATAGGAGTAGTTTTCAAATCCCAGAGCTTCTGAAACCTGATATGCAAGATCCCCTTTTTGCAGAAGGAGCTTTGCCTTTTCCAGCTTTCGGGCAGTCACATACGTAACGAAGGACTTGCCAATTTCTCGCTTGAAAAATGTGCTCAGATAGGATTCGGAGATGCCGATGGCCTGTGCCACAGAAGCAAGCTGGATTGGCTTGTCGATGTTATCGTCAATATAGCAAAACGTCTTTTTCAAAATATCAGAATGTTCGCTTTTGTAAGGAATAAAAAACGCATTGAAGAATATGTCCGCAAACTCCAGAAACATTCGCTCTGTCATCTCCAGGCTGTTGAGCCTGATGACATTTTGATAATGGTAATTGTCTCCATTGAGATATACGGATTCGATTGATCCATGCAGCTGCTGGGCAGTTGCCGAGAAAATCCCCAGGATATCCATAAACATGCGTTTGAGTACATTTTCCGCAAGCATATCGCTGGTTCGCAGCTTTCGGAAGATCGTTTGAATCGCCTGCCGCGCCGTGCCCCGGGAAAAAGAGGACAATGCTTGTCGGATCTGCTGAAGATCCTCCTGAAAGCCCGGATATCCTCCTGTATGAAATTTCTGCTTTTCCGAAACGAAGAAAATATGATCCTCCAAATCATAATATGCATAAACATATGCACAGTCGACCACCGCGAAAGCATTGCTGAGCGTTTCGAGCGAGGCTATCGACGCTTCATAAACCACGATGTGTACCGTTGCTTTGCTAAATTCTGATATCGCTTGATAAAGTTTTTGGTAGAAAGTAGTCTGCGCCGTCTTGTGCAAAAGAAGGTAAATTCCTTTCTCACCTTTTGTGATTAGAAAGCAATCCACTTTCTGCTGCTCTAGCCAGCTCGCAAACAAGTCGAACGTTTCCCAAAACGGCAATCCGCCATAGCGCGGCACGATGCATGCCAAGCATTCATAGCCCCGCAGGAAGATTTCACTTTTATTTTTGGAGGTAAAGAGAGCTTCATATGCACTGTGACCGGGTGGATTGTAGCGGATGCTTTCATCCTGTAATTCCGGCTTTTCAATTTCTTTCTTGCATCTGAGAAGAACGCTGGTCAGTGCTTCCGGCGTCAGATTGAGCTTGCGCAGAAAGTCATATGCCCCGTAGCGCATCACGTCCTTGACCGTTGCAAATTCATCGTTGCAGCTAACGACGATTGTATAGCAGCGCAGATGGTGCTCCTGTATGTATTTTTGTATCTGAATCCCATCCATCTCCGGTATGTTGAGATCAAGCAAAATCACTTGCGGATGTTGCAGCTTGATTGTATCGATCGCTTCTTTGCCGGTTTTAGCATCCTCCAATAGCTCAAAGCCCAGAGCGTTCCAGTCAACAAGCTGGTGGAGCCCCAGCCTTGCAAGGATCTCATCCTCAACGATCAGTGTACGAATCATCGAGTGAAGCCTCCTTTCGCGGAATGCACACGATAATTTCGAAGCCGTCCTCCAAGTGCCGGTTGGGCGTGAGGCCATAGGCCTCTCCATAGAGAAGGCGCAGTCGTGAATGCACGTTGTACAACCCTATGCCGGTAAAATGACTCTTGTTGCGGTAGTCCCGGTTGATGGATTGCTCCACCTTTTCCAGATCCGCTGCGCCATTGTTAAAAAGCGTTATTCGGACGGTATCCTCATCCGCTTCCGCATTGATGATGATTTCACCCGCGTTCTTGTCGCGCATGCCATGCAGGATGGCGTTTTCAACCAGCGGCTGCAGCGTGAAAGTGGGAATTTCACAGGTGTAGAGCTCCGCCGGGATGTTCTCCGAGTACTGGAATCTGAAGCCGAAACGCATGCGCATGATCTTGACATAAGCAGCAAGCATCTGTAGCTCTTTGGCAATGCACGTCAGGTCAGAGCTGTTGTCGTATACCGACTGAAGAATCTCTCCCAGCGATACCAGCGCCTCCTCCACCATACGCGCGCCATCGCGTGCGGCCATATACTTGATGGAATTGACCGTATTGCAGATAAAATGCGGGGAAATCTGCGAGATCAGCATTTCGTAATAGGTACGTTCATGCAGACGGGTTTCCTGCCGGACCTCCTCCAGCAGTTCGACGACCCTGCCACATGCGCGGTTATAGCTTTTGATAAAATTGTCCAGCTCCTGAAAATACGAATCCTTCCCACTGAGCGGCATTATGGATTCATGATTTGCATCGATGGCATGCGCCAGCTCGATCAGAGGATGCGAGATCTCGTTTGAAATATAGCAAAAGAACAGCAGGATCATCACGATAACGCCTATGGTGGAAATCCACAGCAGGTAGATCAGTCCGTTGCTGTCGGCGTGCGCGCGCCCTCGGGCTCCATCAGAAGCAGAATATTGGGCGACTGCTTCATGTGCATCGCGTAGTAGTAAAATCCCGTGCTGGTCCTTCCATCCAAGGTATCGCCCTTTTCAAGCGACAGAATATCGTCGAGCTGCGCGATGTCCTCATAGCGCTTGACCGAGGTATCTCCACTGAGCGCCAGAAGCAAGCCATCTTCTCCAAGCACGTACAATTCCTTTTGCGGGTCAGAAAGAAACTGCTGAAGATAAGCGCCCCATATCCGTTCGCAGGATATCTGGCACACGAGCACGCCATAGTCCTCTCCCGCGTAGCTTCGGATGGTTCGGGCATAATGAAGGTAACGGCAGTTTGTCAGTTCGGAGGTGCCGTTGGTGGGAATCTCCAGAAAAACGTCGCCTATTTCCTCTGCATAGGTCACGTTTCTTCCATTGCGCAGCGCATCAAGGTACCACGGTTCCTGCTGATAATCATTGCGGGTATAGCCCAGATGCCCGAAGCTGATAAGCTGGTTCTGTGTAGTGAGAACAGCGATTTTTCCGTTTACTGCATTCATGATGGAGCTTTCCAGGTTTCCCAGTTCCTTTGACAAGGAATTGGTAGCAAGGTATCGCTGATACTCGTCTGATGAATCATGCAGAACCCGGAGATTATTCAAAACAGTCTGATTGATGAGAAACATGCTGGTCGCATAATTGACCACTTCAACAAACTGGTCCATTGAGCTGGCAACCTGATCCGCCTGAAAAATAGCATTTGTTTTTGCACTCTGCCGCAGCCATATGCTAAGGATGACGCTGAGGAGAATGATTACCAAGCACAATGGCAAAATCACCAACAAACTGATGGAGCGGATCAGGCTGGCTCTGATCGTAGGCTTTATTTTTCGGCGCTTGTTATAAAACATTGGGATTTAGCCACCCTTCCGGCTAAAAGTAATCAATACTGTTTTTTTCTTGGCATGCAGTATTATAGCACACTCATTCTTTCCCAGGCAAATAGAAGCGGCTCCGTATCGCAATGTGAATACGGAGCCGGTTGGATGCCTCAAATCAGCGCAGATCGGCAAAACGAGGAATTTCGATTACCTTGCCGCCCTGCATGGCGGACTCATGCGCGCAGATGCCGGTACCGGTCCAATAGGCACCCATGATGTCATCCAGCTTTGCCGGACGTTCCTCAATGATGGAACGAACAAAGTCATGGACCAGGTGCGGATGTGACCCGCCGTGTCCGCCGCCCTGCTTAAAGGACAGATGCGTGTTCTCGTTGTTGTACACGCCGCCGCGGGTAAAATGCTGGATCTCCTTGGGAAGCAGATAGGCATAATCCGGGATTTCCACACGCTCCTCCAGAATCTCACCGCCGCGATGATACGTCGTTACTTCGCCATCCTGGAAACTCGTCATTCCCAAAGCTCCGGTGCGTGTGTAGATCACGGGGTTCTCATGAGCGAGCTGTTGCCACTCGAAGCTCATGTTCTCGCCGTAAATTCGGAAGCATTCCGAATAGCTGCGTGCCACGCCATAAAGGAAACGTTCCATTTCAATGGTCACATCACTGTCTTCCAGCGTGATGAACGCTGATTCGAATGCGTACGGGCAGCCATATTTTGCCGCATAGCGATCATTGATCTTGCCCGATCCACGGCCATATACGCGCAGCGGCAGATGGCCGGCCAGCTGCAGGCAGGGCGCCACGGCATGCGTAGGATGCATCAGCGGCGGGAAGCCTTCCCAGTACTCCGGCCAGCCTTCCATGTCCTGATAATGAGCGCAGCTCATGTACTGCAGGCGGCCGAGCTTGCCCGTGCGGTATAGCTCTTCCATGTAGAGGTATTCCCGTTGGAAAATGGTGGTTTCCATGAACATATAGTTCTTTCCCGATGCCTTGCGGGCTGCGATCACATCTTTAAGCTCCTGAATGGACATCCCCATGGGAATGGTGCAGCCGCAATGCTTGCCAGCGTTAAGCACCTTGATGGAAAACGGAGCGTGCGTCGCCGGCGGCGTGACCAGATGAACTGCGTCGATGCCGGGATTGTCGATGATTGCGTCAAGATCGGTGGTGCAGTATTCATCGGGAATGCTGTAGCGGTCCTGCGCGATCTTAAGCAGCTTCGGATCCTTATCGCACACATACACCTTGTCCACATCCGGATGTTCCATATAAATTGGTACAAACTCCAAACCAAAGCTCAGACCTGTTATGCAAACATTGATCTTCCTGCTCATTCGAATTCTCCTCTCCGTCTTATGCTGTTGCATGAAATTCAAGGCATGCCTTCCCATGCATCTAGCCGTATTATAGGCAGGGATTGCCCGTTCGTGAAGAAAGATTCGTTTTCAATTCTCACAGATATCTCTAAAAAAAACATCGGCAAAAGCGCACTTGTAAAATTTCATGCTTTTATTTGCCATTCTGTTAAAAAGATTTGCCTGTCGAAGAACCTCTCTGTCCGGTTGCAGACGTTTATTTTCACAAACCGGCGAATTGTTCGCAGAATTTGATGATGTCCTTTTGAGCACAAATGTGCTTTAATATGCATAGCAAAAAGGTCCGCGCGGCCTGAAAACTTCAACAGAAAGGATGTTGTACATGAAAAAATGGATGTCTGCTATTCTTGTCGCAGTTCTGACGGTCTCACTTCTTGGCGGCTGCGCCGGCGCAGAAGGGCTCAGCGGTGAGCTCGTGATCTCCGTTACGCCCAGTTGGATCGATGAGACTGCCGTTGAAGGGCCCGCTTTTTTGGCAGCGATAGAGCGCTATGAGGAAATGAATCCCGGTGTGACGATTACGGCCCAGGGCGCCTCGCAGCAGGATATCAAGGAAGCGTTCCAGACTGCCGCCCTGGCCGGGGGCGGGCCCGACGTTGTCATCATGGACAACTGCGGACATGCCATCGACTTGGCAGCCATGGGACTTCTTCTTCCGCTCAACAATTTCATCAGCGATGAAGAACTTGAGGCCACCTATCAGCCCGGCCCGCTGAACTCGGGCAAGTTTGAGGGCGTATACTATTCCCTTCCCTGGTATATGGACTGCTGCGGCCTGTTTGCCAATACGGACTATCTGGAAGCGTGCGGGCTGGAAATCCCTGAAACGTGGGATGACCTCGAAAACTGCCTGAAGGTTCTCAAGGAAAATGGCTATGGCGGCATCATCACCTACAAGAGCGCCTATGCATTCTATTCCTTCTTCTATCAGAATGGCTGCCCCGTTATTGACACCACCGGCGAAACCCCCGTCGTCGTGATCGATAATGAAGCCGGCACGGAGGCTTGGAACTATATCTGCAAGCTGATTCTGGAATACGACGGCCTTGTTGAGAGCTTCAAGGAAGCGACCTCCTGGGACAAGGTATATGAGAGCCTTGCCAACGGTGAAGCGACCTTCCTGCTGGGCGGCGACTGGTGCAAGACGGGCATCAACAACCTTGAAACCGGCGTGAACTACACCATTACCGATATGGTGAGCGGCAAGCAGCAGGCCACCATTCTGGGCGGCTGGACTTGGAACATCAACGCCAATACCAAGAACCCCGAACTCGCCTATGATTTCTGCCGCTACATGTGCAGCCCCGACACCTACGATGTCCTCAAGGGCGCCGGCGGCAAGCAGTCCGCCCGTGTTGACTGGGATACGGCGACGGCTTTCAGCGAAAGCGACATGGACCTCAAGGTGTTGGCCGATCAGTTCCCCTACACCATGCCCCGTCCGGGAGTCATCAATGAAAAGACCATTGATGAGATCATCACCAACGCTATTCTGACTGTCGTATATGGCCAGTCCACGCCTGAACAGGCCCTTGCCGATCTGGCGCAGGAGCTGCGCGATAATATCGCCAGCAACTATGGAGATATTTGACCATCCTTGAGAAAAGGCCGTTCAGGCCTGAAGACGAACCCCAACAAGCGGCGGACACACAATGTGTCCGCCGCAGTAACTAAGTCCCTAGCGATGCATCACAGACTTTGATCCTTGAAGGGAAGTGAGCTGACGTGCATTTTCTGAGGCAATCCATCGACCGCTTAGATCTGCGCAAAAACTGGCCCGGTTATCTGATGATCGCCCCGGCTATCATAGCCATTCTGGCCCTGAGCCTGTATCCTTTGTTGCGCGGAATAACCCTCAGCTTTACAAATTACAATCTGGTTCGCCCAACATCAAAGATTTTCAATACATTTGCCGGATTCGATAATTACGAAAGGATTTTTACTGACGAGAAGTTCATCCTTTCGCTTAAAAACACGCTGAACTGGACGCTGATCAATCTTGTTGCCCAGCTCTTGTTCGCCATGCTTCTGGCGCTTGCCCTCAACAAATCGATGCGCGGACGCTCTTTCTTCCGTACGATGACGCTTGTCCCCTGGGCCGTTCCTCATTCCATTGCCGCCATGACGTTTACGTTCCTATTCAATGCAAATGTGGGCATTGTCAACATTCTGGCCATCAATCTTGGCCTTCTGGATAAGGGAATCTCATGGCTCGGCAATGTTGAAACCGCCTTTCCCTGCGTCGCGCTGGTGGCAATATGGAAAGGTATCCCGTTTCAAATGATTTTTATTCTCGCTGCGCTGCAGGGAATCCCCGGAGAGGTATACGAAAGCGCAGAAGTGGACGGTGCCAACCGCTGGAAGCAGTTTTGGAAGATCACTTTGCCTATTATCAAGGAGCCATTGGCCATAGCGACGATCCTCAATACCATCGGTATCGTGTCCTGCTTTAACACCATTTGGCTTATGACGGAAGGCGGCCCTCTCTACAGCACCGAAATCATCTATACCTATGCCTACCGTCAGGGATTTTTGGTACATGATCTGGGAACTGCCGCGGCTGCATCCATGGTTTTGTTTGTGGTTATGTCTGTCGTTGCGATTATTTACCTGCGTATGGTGCGCGAAAAGCAATAGGAGGATGTATATGATGAAAGCTAAGGTTGGCAGCCGGGAAAGAGCAGGCTTTTTTACATATGCATTTGCCATATTGATGGTCATGGCTGCCCTCGGCCCGTTTGTTTACGTCGTGCTCACAGCGCTGAAATCGCCGGAACAGATCTATAATGCGGAAGAGATCATTCCCAGCTACATCACCTTTTCCAACTTTACAGGTGTGCTGACCCGCTCGCTGTTTGTGCGTTATTTTCTCAACAGCGTTTACATCACACTCGTTACTATGTCCATCAGCATGGTGATGGCTGTTCTGGCGGCTTACGGATTTACACGCTATCACATTTTCGGCGCAAATACCATGAAGACCACCATCCTCATGACGCGCATGTTCCCTGGGATTCTGCTGTGTCTTCCCTTTTATATCATAATGAAAAACCTGGGGCTGATTGATTCACATCTGGGACTTATCCTGATGTATCTGTCCTTCACGCTGCCATTCGCCATATGGAATCTGTGCGCATTTTTCGCACAGATGCCGTGGGAGCTGGAAGAAGCCGCTATGATCGACGGCTGTGCCAGATTTTCCGCTTTCTTCCGAGTGATGATCCATGTGGCAAAGCCCGGCCTTTTTGTAACAGCTTTGTTCAGTTTTATGAACAACTGGGACGAGTACATGTATGCGATGATCTTTATTAACACTACGGAGAAAAAGACCATTCAGGTCGGTATGAAGGATTTCATCGGTCAATACACCACCGACTGGGGTATGCTCATGGCCGCCGTTACGCTCAGCTTGATCCCCGTATTCATTTTCTTCGCCGTTGTACAAAAACATCTGATGACGGGCCTGACGACGGGTGCGGTGAAAGGTTAACTGCACTTGTATGAACAAAGGAGATCAGCTTATCGAATGGTCAGGTAGAATAAGTTTCGCAAAAATAAAAGGAAGCATGGATAGCAGAACTCTGGTAGAATGAAGTGGCGACGCACCATTCAAAAGGAGAAAGCAAACCATGTCGAAAAAGATTGTACAGCTAAATGAGGAGGTTATCAAAGGATAGCTCAAGGAGCTGGTACAAGGTAGCGTAGAAGAAACCCTTAACGAGCTGCTGGAGGCCGAGGCAGAGAAACTCATACAAGTGGCCCGGTACGAGCGTAACGAGCAGCGTCAGGGTTACCGCAGAGGCCACTACAGCGCAACCGCACTACGACTTCTGGGGATGTCACCCTCAAGGTGCCTAAGCTCAAGGGAATCTCCTTTAAGACCGCCATCATTGAGCGGTATCGCCGCCGGGAGAGCAGCGTGGAAGAAGCGCTCATCTGTGCTTGGCAGGCGTATCTGTCCGGCGTGTGGAGGATATCACCGAGGCTCTCTGGGACAGCAAGTTCTTTCTCTCCACCATCAGTGAGTTGAACAAGAAAGCGTATGTCCACGTGGAGGATTGGCGGAACCGTCCTCTGCAAGGCGGACGCTATCCGTATGTCCATGTGGATATGATCTACCTGCTCTGCAACTAGGGAGGAAAGTTTGAAAATGTAGCTATCCTTGTGGCAATTGCAGTCAACGAGGACGGATACCGTGAGGTTTTGGGCACCGCTGAGGGGATGAAGGTGGACAAGGCCAGCTGGGTAAGCTTCCCTCAATGGCTCCGCGGGCGTGGCCTGGATGGTGTGAAACTCATCGTTGGCGACAAGTGCCTTGGTATGCTGGAGGCTGTGGGAGAAGTGTTTCCTCAGGCCAAGTACCAACGTTGTACCGTCCACTTTTACCGTAACGTGTTTTCGGTCGCACCTCGGGTCAAGGTGAAGCTGGTCGCCAAAATGCTCAAGGGCCATCCGTGCATAGGAAAACAAGAAGGCCACACGGGAAAAGGCTAAGACGGTGGTGGAAAAACTGCGCTCCATGGAGTTGGAAGAGGCCGCTAAGAGGGTAAAAGATGGAATTGGGGCAACGCTGACCTGCTGCGATTTTCCCAATGAGCACTGGACTCGCATACGCACCAATAATGTGATTGAACGGCTGAACCGTGAGATCCGCTGCCGCACCTGTGTGGTTGGAAGCTTCCCGGACGGTAATTCCGCTTTGATGCTGATCTGTGCCCGGCCACGACATGTGGCTGGCACCCAGTGGGGCAAAAAGAAGCATATGAATATGAAGCGCCTAGAGGTTGCTTTTGAGGATGCTTCCATTGCTAGCTAACTACATTCATCCCAGATCCTACAAATTAAAGCGCGAAAAATTCTTGATACGCCCCCCGCAAGGGGCAAGTAGATTGAGAAAATCTCATGTTTTTGGGGTATTTGGAACGGCAGGCAAGAGTCGTAGAGTAAGCATTATGAGAGAATAAGGATTGCTCCGGTCATGAATTGGCACGAAGATGTGCCTTTAACGCGTCAGGCAGGACCTGTCATCCAGAAGATTTGCCAATACCTAAGCGATTTGACTTCGAGATTGCTTCAGGCACTGCCTGCCCTTTTCCACCCACTTCTGCCAATGAACATCCCTGACCGAAAAGCTCCCCGAAACCAGACGCGCAATTCCATCAATCCACCTTTATCGGTTGTCATCCGATTGAAGCCGAAAGGGGACTTGTCCGCTGGAATCCCGATTTGCTCAGGGAATAGGGAATTTTAGAAAGAAAATCTAGCAAAATCAAATAACAAAAAAGTCTGAAGATTGTAATCTTCAGACAAATTTTTGGTCGAGGTGACAGGATTTGAACCTGCGACCTTTTGGTCCCGAAATCTGATCTTGTAGGGCTATTGAATCCCAGTCTGTCCGTTTGAATCCTACCCCGACAGGATTTGTTCGGATGGGAAAGCGTAGAAAATTGGAGGATTTGTGTTGCTACTAGCCGGGATTCTGCGCGACATCAGGTATGTCCTTGAGGATCAGTGACCGAACGGATAGATTCAATACGACGAGGTCATATTCCGCTTTGGTCAAGTATTGGTCTGCCGCCAGTTCATTCCAACTCCACATCCTCTGCACGTCAATATCATCCTCTCTGATGCCAAGATTCTTCATGACATCCGCTTCACTGTGCGCGCGTGAGAGTTTGTCTCCGTCAAGGCCACCATATCAATAGAAACACTGGCGTTATTTTCTGATGTAGGTTTGGTTTCTGGATGTAGGCTTGTCCGGGACACCCATGGCAATCAGGTTTTTTTCAAGAGCCGGGAGCAGGTAGAGTTTCCGGAAGCTCGCTCGGGATTTCAAACCCAGCTTTTCCATCAGCTGCGCGGCAGAATATGGGACGTCAAAATCCATGACGTCCAGCAGCTTCTGCACGGTCTCCGGGAGGTATGCGTCCTTCTGCGTCGCCTGGTCCAAGGCCCAATCCAGCGTCAGGTTGATCTTATCCAGCATGAATGTGATGAATGCATTCGAGTTCCCCGATCCATGGCAAGCGGCGATCGCATCATAATAGCCGTCCTGAAACTCCTGGATGCGGCTTTCCAGAGGCAGATACTGAAAGATTGGGTTCCACTCGGACAAAAGCGCGGTTTGCCACAGTCGGGCCATGCGCCCGTTTCCATCCGAGAACGGATGGATGAACACGAATTCATAGTGGAACACCGAGGACAGGATCAGCGGATGTATCTCTTTCCTGGCATTGACCATCCAGCCAAACAGCGCTTCCGTCTGCCCCGGAACCAGATGCGGCGGCGGAGCCATGAAGATGCACTGATTGCCCTTGAAAACCCCTTCGTTGTGACTGCGGAACACACCGGATTCCTGCACGGTCAGATGGGTCATGATTCCATGCAGCCTTTTTAGGTCATCCAGAGAATACGGATCAAATCGTCCGATTTGCTCATAGGCCCGGTAGGCGTTTTTGACCTCCTGGATTTCCTTCTGCGGCCCGATGACCGTCTTTCCACTGATCACGCTCCGCACCTCATCCAGCGAGAGAGAATTGGCCTCGATGGCCAGAGAGGAATGAATGGATCGGATGCGATTGTTGCGGCGAAGGTGCGGCTTTGTTTCAAATGAATGGAAATTGCTTATGTTTCCGGTCTTTTCGGCGATCTCCGCGACCAGCATGAGCATCTGATTGGTGATGGTAAATGGCGGCATATATCGTTCCATGGAAACACCCCGCTTTCCCTTACAGTATAGCACGAAACTGGCTCGGCAATCAATATCTTATATGTTTTCTTGTATTCTTTCTTCGCTGCGAGAAATAAATCAAGGCACAGGAATCCAAAGACACGCGACATCAAAATACAGTACAGACAAAGTGAACAGGGCTTTCTGTACTCCGAGACAGCGCCAGGGTGCTGGCAATGGAAGCGGCGTCCATTATTCAGCATCGCTTCTCGTATAGTATACTGCGCGTCCGCTGCCATGCTTGACGAGGATGCCTTCCTCAATTAGTTTTTTGATGGCGTTTTCCACCGAGGACTTGCTGATGGTGGGGCATAGCGCCATAAGACCGGTCTTGGTAAATTGCCAATCTTCTGCTTGGCAGGTTTCTGTTGCAACGGCTCCTAGCCTCCCTTGTATTCGTGAATCTGTGCGGCCAGGCTGAGCATTTCACTGCCCCAATGGCGCTTTACAAGCTGCGCAATCGAATGGGCGAATACTTTTGCCCACCTCGCCTTGTTTCGCCTAATAATACAGAAAATTAGGCGAAAAGTCAACTGAACAGGCACGGGAAATAGAAACACCGTGATACTCATGCTGGGTCTAAGACCCTTTCGACTTTGATACAAAAAAGCCCCGGAAAACCCTTGAAAATAAGGGGTTTCCGGGGCGCTTGATGTCTGCGTAGGCGTTTGGGATGAACCTGTGAGGCGGATGCTATTCAGGTGGTTTCACTATCAAATGATACTTGGAGTATCGTTGGAAAGTGGACGCGGTATTTGAGAATGAGTTTTTCATTTCATTCTGTTATTCGCCCTGAATTCTTTGCTTATACGTTTCTATGATAGTCGTGATGCAAGACGTAAGATCCTTTCGAATATCACTCTCCCAAAGGCGGATTACGATCCATCCAGATTCCGTTAAAGCTAATGTGTTTTTGCTATCACGTTCTATGTTGCTCAGTATCTTACTCCGCCAGAATTCACTGTAACTGTTTAGCTCTTCTTCCAGTGATGCCATACCGCGAACAGCCCAGTTGTGACCATGCCAAAAGTCACCATCGCAAAAAATAGCAATTTTTGCCCGCGTAAACACGATATCCGGCTTCCCTGGAAGAGTCCTAACGTTGACTCTATATCTGAGTCCTCGCTTCCACAATGCCTGTCGCACAAGTAACTCAGGCTCAGTATCCTTTGATTTAATGGAGGCCATTATCTTATGCGTAATGCTAGCTTCTCTCGCCATAATAATCGCCTTCTTCAATCACCACAGAATACAGCTCTAACACCAATTATTGAAAGCGCAGTCAAAATATGCTCTTTCTCTGATTCGGTAAGGGATGATGAAAGCATCGCAAGTTGAAGGCAAATCTCAGGCTTTTCATCATTACTGAGCATGCCTGGCTGCCTAGCAATCAATTCCAGTGCCTTCTTTAATGCGGTTTCCCATTTTAGTACCCTTCCGCTGCTAAGGACATATAGCACGCCGTTTGCCGCGCGCAAGACAGTTACGTTCTCAACTTCTTGTATTTTGCTAGCTTCGACGTTGTATACGGCGTGGATAATACTTTCTGGAGTGCTCTGCGTCAATGCGTTTCTTGTCAACCGCTTTGTATACGCATTTAGAACCGCATCCTTAATGTAGGTACGCACTCTTTCTTTTTCCATATACTCTTTCAACACGCCACCAATTTCAGGGTCATTGACTAATTGATCAAGAAATCGACCATTCTCAATACGCCCACTGGTTGCGTATCCAAATTGATCCGCTTTACCGAAGATGAGTGCTCTGATTCTCTTTTGCTTATCAGCAGGAAGCTTTGGCATTAGAATCCCTCCGGAAATGTTAATCGCGTTTCATCATCCGAGTCGCCGAGATCAGCTACGTCCTCTAGCCATACTTTAACGAACTTCTCCACTTTCGCGTCAGAAAAAGAAACGAAACCTTCTTGTAAATAGAGAACTTCGTTTTCGGTTCCTTTGATCTTACCTTCCCGATTCATTTCAATCATATCAGCCATCCTGCGTATATCAGAAACAAAATCAAGAACGATGACTTTGTCTTTACCTTCTGACAATCGCAAACCTCGTCCCAGTTGTTGAACAAAAATCCTTCTTGAATGTGTAGCGCGGAGGAACACAAGAAGATTTACGTCCGGGATGTCTATTCCTTCATTCATGACGTCAACCGCGCATACCGCTTGATACGCTCCTGTCGAAAACGCAAGAAGGCGACGCCTTCTTTCCGCTTTATCAACCTGTGACAGTGCGGCGCACGGTATACCAGCGGCAGATAGCATGTTTGCGAACCGATTGCTATGCTCGATAGACGGTGAGAATATCGCAATTCGCGGCTGATTCATAGTTCTTACAACTTTTTGAATTTCCGCGATCACAGCCTCATCGCGTTGCGGTAAAAATAATCTTTTATTCAAATCACGAATTGAGAAATTTTTCCGACTCATAGACTGCATATTATTCCAGTCAACATTATCACACAAAATACGATAGTCAACCTTCGATAAATAGCCCATGGCCATTCCGTCTACTAGAGAAACTTTTTCAATTGGGTTTCCAAATATCGCGGACAGACTTTGTCCATCACCACGCCATGGCGTTGCTGTCATCCCGATAAGAAATCTCGGCTTAAGATGTTCTAGGCAGGTCCTAA
>ERZ1643251.3076-NODE-3076-length-15943-cov-91.605866_pt1 | contig 15943 bp, 27 predicted proteins | sample MGYA00579261_ERZ1643251 | MGnify/ENA primary metagenome ERZ1643251 (study PRJEB29033, sample SAMEA4952267) | chicken gut metagenome | biome: Broiler Chicken; feature: Gastrointestinal Tract; material: Caecum | place: Ireland | collected 2018 | study: Broiler...
GGTTAGCACTCATACCTGCTGTTTTATAAGCATTTTCTGCGTTTTTTATTACTTTATCAGCACTACCTTTAAAAAGTGTTTCAATACCGCCAATATTTTGCTCTAAATCAGCATAAGAATTTACAGATGCAGTTCCAAGCCCTGCTAATGCTGTTGCAGCTCCTCCAACTGCTACCGTTACTCCAGTTAATGCTGCTCCAGCAATGCTACTTATTTTTCCAAAACCACTTTTAACTTTACTTCCTATTCCATCTATTTCTTTTTCTAAACCTTTGCTGTCCCCATTTATTTCAATAGTAACTGAGCCATCTGCCATTTCTAGTTTTCTCCTTTCTAGTCAGGCTCACAGGCTCAATTTAAAGACTTACTTATCTATTCTTATTTCCACTTCTTTTCCACATTTTTTGCACAATAAAAAGATGCCTTTACTTTTGGCATCTTTATCATATCTTATTAATTTTTTTTTACAATAAGGGCATAAAAACCATTTTTTCATATTATCATTATTCTCTTTCTTTACTCTAAACCAGTTTGAGATTTAGAAGAAACTTCACCGTTTGTGAAACCAATTGAAACAACAGAAAAAGTTCCATTTCCGTTCCAAGTCATAACTTGACTTTTAATTCCTGCTACTTCACTTTCAGATGAACTTGTTTCTTTCCCTCCAAAAATAGAAACTACTTCATCATAAGTCATACCATTTTCAATTTGATTGTATTGTTCTAATGTAACTTTTACATCTTCAGCAGTTTCAGTTGCTGTTTGTGTGTTTTCTTCAGTTGTTGCAGTTTCTGTGCTATTTGCAGGTTCTGTTGCTGTATTAGTTGTTCCGCCTTGTGAGCCTCCAATAATTGCTATAATAACAATTACAATTATCAACCAAAACCACCATTTTTTATAAATTGGTTTCTTTTCATTATCTGCATGACTTGCCATTTTTGTACACCTCCTTCTAATATAAAAGAAGTATATACCAAAATTTGACAATTTGCAACATTATTTTATGAAAAAGCTTCTCCAAAATCATATTCTTTTTCTTCTTCAGTTCTCATATCAGGCAATGCATATAATCTTTTCATTTTCTTATAATACTTTTTCATTTCCTTATCTTTTATTTCACTTAAATTTATTGCTCTGTATTTCATAATTTTAGAAAAAAGTACATCTTCATTTAAATTTGTAAATAAAGCTCTAAACTTCCACCAATGCAAATATCTAATACTATTTAAATCAATTTTGTATTGTTGCATAAAAGCAGAATATATATACTCTGCGTCAAATTCATAGCTATAAATTTGTTTTGTTTTACTATTATCTTTCTCATTGCTTGTTTTGTTTTCTATTTTGTCTCCACCTTTATAAAACCATACTATTTCTTCTAAAGCTTTTTTTATATCTGTTATTTGCTCTGGTCTATAATAATATAAACTTAAAATCATCTTTATTTTTTTATCATCACTTATTGTTCTATCTTGCATTAGCAATTCAAATTTTATACTTTCTCTAAAATCTGTTCTTATTCTTAAGCCATTACTTGTATGCTGTGGCAATTTATTTATTAATAGATTACAATACATTATCTTCTTCCTTTTTTATTATTATGTCTTCTAGTTTCTCTATTAGGCATATATTTTGCTTTATATTCTAAATTATCATATAAATTTTGTGTAGCTTTTGTCATTTCAATTTTAGCGTTCATAATATCTTTAAACAATTCCATATGTTCTTGTAAATCGTTTTTACCTTTAAAAACTTTTTCTGCTATCCCCTCTCCAAAGACTTCATCTATGAAATTATTTATTATTCCACACTCTTTTCTTATAGCTTCAGATAAACTCATTTCTTCTTTTTTATGTTCTTTTGCTTCTTCTTGTACTTTTTTACTTGCTTTTTCTAATCTTTCTAAACAATCTGCATCTGTAAAACTAAAATCTACTTCAATATCTTTTAATTTCATAATTTCCTCCATAAAATTAGAGTAGAGGCTTAAGCTGCCTCTACTAATTCAACTTCTTTTAATACTGCTTTGTTAGATACTGTAACAGATACATCACTTTGTGTCGTGTATCCTTCTTTTGCTACACTTATATTGCTATAAGTTTCAGCATCCAATATAATTACAGCTATACCAGTTACATCTGTTAAATAAGATGTTCCGTCTACTGTTATTTTAGCCCCTTCTATTCCTGTACCTTCAACGCTATCTTTTACTACGAAGCTTACTGGATATTCAGCTACTTCTTGTTCTGCAACAAATGTAGCTTTTGTATTATTTTCACTCATTGTAGCAACACCAACAGTCATTGTACTGTTTTTTCTAAATGCTCCACTATATGTATAAGCATCTGTTGAGTCGCCCTCTGTATCAGGTACAACAGAATAGGTTCTCAAACGTGCTTCATATCCAGTTCCTTTTGGCTTTGTAAAATCTACTATTAATATTCTTACTAAAGCATCTGCTCCTGTTTTCTCATTATCTGTTATGTCTACTAATTTCTCGTGAACAAGATTGCCTACGTGTAAATCAAAATTATATGATATTTCTTCACTATATCCTGTTACATCTGTAACCTCTCCATCTTCGTCTACATAACTTCTTGAATATTCAGTAGGATTTTTAGACTTAGATATTTCAGTAAATTTAGTCATTCTTAAAAAGTTCGCAATAGATGTTGTAGAAACATCCATAAATGCAACTTTTTTATTTCTTGTTACTAATTCTTGCATTATATTTCCTTCCTTTCATAAAAATAGAAGACTTTAAAAATCTTCTTCATATACAACTTGCATAGGTATAACGTATATTGCCGTAGTGTCTGTAGTTTGGAGTATCGTTCCTCTTCCTGTACACTTGATCCAGCATATACCATCTATTTTAGGCAAGTTTCCTATTTTATCTTGTTCTTTTATCCACGCTGTAAAATCATCACAAAATTTTGAGTTTTTGATATTTTCTAAGACGCTAAAATTAGCTTGAATAGAAAAATCAAATAATATCTGATTTCTACTACCTCCATCTGGATACTGAATTAATACAGTAGTAGCAGGGGTTTCATCTATAGAATAACTCTGTGGCTTGTCTTTTATATAATCCACATTTACTTTGCCGTTTTTTAGTAATGGGCAAGTTTCTATAAATTCTTTTATTAATTCTATTTTTGATTTTTTTGCCATTTTAGCCTCCATTTTTAATATAGTTTTCCACATCTTTTACAAGGTCGTTTTTTCTTCTCTGCAACATAAGTTTGTCCCATTTTGGACCTGTTCCAGAAGTATGATATTCTAATTTCTTAGAAGTTAATACTTTCTTTTCTCCTAATTTAGCCCATGCACTACCATTTTTTGCAAGCATAAGTATTCCGTTATAAATATATTTCATATAAGGAGATATATATTTTATAGAATAATTGTTAGGATATGTTTTGTTTCTTCTTCCCATACCTGTATCCATTGGAATAAATGGATTCATTAACCTATCTGCTTCATCTCGCAAAAAACGTGTTACTCTGCCATCTTTATTCAGACCATGATCTTTTAATATTTTATTGACAGAGTGCATTTTTACTTTTACGTTTAGTTTCACTACTCTGTAACTCCTATCTTGTAATGTTGCAGATTTCCTTTTCGGTTATCATCTACACTTACTACTTTAAAGACTTGATACTTTCCTTGTAATGCAGATAAATCAAACTTATCTTCTACAATGCCTTCTACAACGTAATCATTAGTAGATATATCTAACTTATCTGTAGTAGGAATTGTTATAGAGCCTGTGCTTCCTTTTTCAAGTCCTTTATCAACTAGATTAGTCTTTTTGTTATGTCTGAAATAAACCTTGTCAAAAGTCTCTATAATGAAATTCTCATCATCTGTAGTATGGTATACAGTTATTTGATGTATAAAAAATCTATCATTCATAACTAACACCCCATTCCACAATAAAGTAGTGGATTTCCATCAGTTCCGATTACGTTCCATAGGTATTGTTTTAATGTAGAATACTTCTTATCTTCGTAATCAGCTTTGACCTCTTCTGGTGTAGAATAACTTTCTGACCACCCTTCAATATTTTGTGATTTTAGATTTCCTATTTTGGATAATTTGTCATTTTCTTCATTGATTAAATCAATAATTAAGCAAGTAACATATTGTACTTGCTCTGGAACATTGTCTTTATCGATTCTTCCAAAAGTCTTATAGTTCATATAGTTACTTGCTTCTATGTTTAAGTTTTTGAAGTTGTCAGGTACGCTTTCTTTACCTAACAATTTCTTATATTCGTCTGCTGTTATGTACTCAAGCATACCTTATCCTCCTATTCTGCAGCTGCTGCTACATTTATTGTTGCGTGGTTTGTAAATGTTTTACCTTTACTATCAGTTACTTTTACATTTATTTTGTAATCTTTTTGTGTTAAAGGTGTTGTATTTACTTTTACATTAGCTCCATCTATCTTAAATGAAGCATTATCTACTCCGTTTGTTTCGTCAGCTTCTAGACTATAAGTAAATGGACTTGTACCACCTGTTGCAGATAATGTAGCAACTACTGCATCAGCATTTACATTAGAATTACCTTCTTGTAAGCCTTCGGTTGGTGTTATTGTTAGTCCTGTTATCTCTGGGTCTACTCCGACTTTTTTTTTACGTTAATAACAACATTTTCAGTCTTAGCAGCCGCAGCAACTTCAATAGAACCAATAACATCTCTTTTCATATCTTCTGCTGTAACTCTATATAATCCAGTAGAATTTTTATTAGCTTTAAATACAGCATTGCCACTTGTATTAGTTGTTTTAATTTGTCCATTAAAGTTAACTTTAGCACCACTTAAATTAGCAGACTCTTGGTCTTTAACATTTATTGTTACATCTACTCTGTCTTCTGTATAAGAACCAGGTAATATAACAGCAAATGGAAATCTTACAGATTCATCTGGTTGTAAAGAGTTAATTGGGTTTGGTATTTCCCAGCCAAGTCTCATAACAACTCTTAATGCAACCATATCATCTTGTGCTAAGTTATATAATATTTCACCAGTTGCAGGGTCTTGAATTACTGCTTGGTCTAGTACTTTAAATGTTATATCTTGTCTGATAGCATAAACGGCTTGTGAGAAATCTCCAACTATCATTTGTGCCTTTGATTTGTCCCAAGCGCCGTTGTCTACATAAGCTTTGCTTAAGCTATCAATTTCAGTTCCTTTGATTGGTTGTCCTGTTGTGTCAAGCATCATTCTGAATTTACCTTTTAAATCAACTCCACCAACGGCTCCATTTACGTTATATCCACTTTCTTCAACTTTTGTCATTGCATCGTTAATAGATTGATATAATGTATTTGAACCAGGTGTAATTGTTGCTCCTGCATTTAATGCAGATGTTAATAAATCTGCTCTAAAGCCTATTGGTTTATCTGCACCAACAAATACAGCTTGATCAAATTTTTTGCCCATAGCTTCTTCTATCCTTGGTTTTACTTCTCCCCAAATATCGTAATCAGCATCATCTATTACATTCTCTGGAATAGGTACTATAACAGCCATTTCTTCTGCTATAATATATTTTTTATCCCAAGCCATTTTGGTTAATTGTTTTCTAGCATTATCGCTTCCTTGCCAATAGACTAATGGTAAAGCATCTAATACTTTCATTTTTGTTTTATTAGAAGTCATATTAGGCAATCTTCTGAACATTTGCATTGCTCTTGATTGTTTAATAGCTCCTTCAATTATTTCTCTGGCCACTTGTTCTTCTATAAGTGTCTCTGCATTACTTCTTGAAATCATTTGTCCCATAATTAATCTTCCTTTCTATAAAAAAATAAGACTAGCTAATGCTAATCTCTTGCAGAACGAATTAAATCGTTCATTATTTGATTTGTTTCATTTTGATTATTTTGCTCTTTTCCATCTAATCCCAAACTAGAACCTACTTTTTTTCTTGTTATTGTGGTTTCTGAGTTGTATTGTGGATTTTTAGCTTTAAAAGATTTTAAAGCTGTCTCAAAATCAATTGTGTCTGTCACTTCTTTTAGAACTTTACTTGCAACAAATTCGGCAAATTCAGGCTTAATTCCTGCACTTGTTGCTTTTGTTGTTGCCTCTAACATAGAATATTTAGAGTTAAGGTCTTCATATTTAGATTTATAGTCATCTCTTTCAGTTGTGATGTTTTTTAATTTAGCATTAATTCCATCATCACCTTGTATAGATGCTTCTAAGTCCTCATATTTCTTTTTGTAATCTAGGTTTTTAGCCTTCTTTACATCATCATCATATTTACTTTTAGCAATATATCCTCCTGCAGAAAGATTTGCTAACTTCATTCCCTTCTCTTCAATTGCTTTTGAAAAGTCGTCGTATGACAATGAGTTTTCTCCAAATAATTCTTTTAATTCTTCTTCCATCTTCGTTTCCTTTCCTACACAGATTTAATTTTAATGACAGTTCACTCTGTCGATTGTGTAATTTGCATTTATATCTCCGCAAATAAGAGTTATTTTGATTTCTTTAAATGTCTAATCATAAAGACTTAAATTTTAAAAATGGCACAAGTTAATGGATTTGAACCACTACAAACAGTTTTGGAGACTGTTGTGCTACCGTTACACTAAACTTGCATGTAAAAAAAGACAGTTGTTAAACTGTCTTAAATAACTAATCTACTATTGTCTTTATTAAGTCCTGTTTGCTTTAAGAAATCATTTAATTGTGCATTATGCTGTTTTTGGGTTATTTTTATATTTCTTATTTCTGCTTGCACTTCTTCTATGTTTATATCCTTGTTGTTGCTTGTTAATAATGTCTGTTGTGCTTTTAAATCTTTTTTATCTTGCCTTATTTGCCTTTCCATTCTCCTTTGTATTTGCGTTGCTTCATACTTGCTATATTCTTTACTATTATATGTAACTTTTTCATTTTTCCACTTATTCAATTGTTCTTGTGTATAAGTTTTTGTAGAACCCTTATAATATGGATACCAGTCATGCCTACAATTTATCCCTTTAAAACCTGTTGCTTCTCCATAACCTATATCGTCTAAACTTAAATAACCTTTTTTACTGCTTCTACTAACTATTTTTCCTTGCCATTCTGCGTGAGAAGGTCTTGCTCCACTATGTGCTGTTAATTCCATTAAATCCCAACCTAGTTCATTTGCTCTTAATTCTTGTAACTTTCCACAAGTCTGATTTACTCCTGTTATAATATTCATTCTTACAGCACTTTCAATACTTCTTTTAGCTCCAGAAGGATATTCTATAATTGCTCCTTGCTGTACTATTGTTTTTAAAGCATCTATAAAAGATTGTGTATAACTCTTTACTCCTGTACTAACTTCCATATATGATAAATTTATTGCATTATAAAACTGTGTCTGCGCTGTGTTTGCCGTTGTCATGCATAAATTTTGCAAATTTCCTGCCGTTTTTTCTATAGTTGAATTTAATATTTGTACCATGCTTGAACTTTGATCAATTGGCAATGGATTTAATCCTGCTTCTGTATAAATTTTGTCATCAAACTTTAATGTCTGCGCTCCTGCTTGATTAAATATTTCTGCTACTTTTTCATAAGAAGTATTATTATATTCAGCTACTAATCTTACTATGTCTTGATATAAAAATCCCATTTCTTGTACTATTTTTATATCATTTAGAACTACCGTATTTGCATAACCAAAATTTGCTATTCTTGCTGCTATTTCTTCAATTATTCGTAATTCTAAGTTCTGATATATTCCTATTGCTTGCTTTTCTATTTTTATAAAATCTTGTTCAGTTAGCATTGTTTAACCTTTCTATTTCTTTATAAAAAATAACACTTGATGGAGAGCAAATGCCTAATGCACAATCAATTGGATTTCTTGATATTATTAATTTTTTACTTTTATCATATCTATAAATAAATCCCTTATATTCTTTCATTTTTAATACTTTATACAAAATAAAACTAATTATCATTTCTATTCCTCATTTATATTTTCATTAAATCCAAAAGCTTCTTGATTGCTCATTTTTTCTTGTTGTATTGTATCTAATTCTTCTTGTGCTTGTTGTTTATTTAAGTTTCTATATTTTTCCATGTATGATTGCTTACTTCTTAGCCCTTGCGATACTTCTTGCATTGCTCTTACTTGTTCTGCTCCTCTGTCCTCTATGATACTATCGTCAAAGTCTATTGTTACTTCTGCTGCATCTATGGTTGTATTAGAAAATGTTGAAGAAGCATAAGCAATGGCTTTTACAATAGTAATTAAACTATCTTTCAAAACTTGCTCGTGCTTCTTTATTGTTCTAAACATGTCCGAATTTTCTGATATAACTCCTGTTGCTGTTTGAATTGCTTGTCCATCGAACTTATACCTTTCTTGTCCGAAACCGACTTTACTTGATAATATGTTCAGCTGATAATTTACTGAGTTTATATATTGTTCTGTTCTTAAAGATGCATCATCATGTTCTATCATGCTATCTTTGTTAAAACCTTTTGGCATTCGATAAACTGATATATCGTTCGGATCAAACACCATTCTACCTTCGCCATCGTCAAACGACAACATTTCTTCTGCAACAAATGTCCTTCTTCTTCCAATTACCACTTCATTGTCCAGCCCGTCATAAGCATTGTCTAAACATTTCAATGTATCTATTGCATTTGCATAGACTGATAATCCAAAAGGCGTTTCGTTATCTATGTTGTTGCATATATTCGGTGTAATTATTGCAAACCAAGGGATATTACTTAATGTGTCAAACTCCGCAATAAATCCCTCCTTTTCTTCTTCATTTGCTTCAACAAAAGAACTGTATTTGCCTTTAAACATATAATTTTTTATTACATAGTTTTTTTCTTTGTTTAAAATGTGCATTGCAATATAAATATAGGTTTGTCCTTTTTTATATTTTGTTGTTACAAAAGCACATTCTATTATTTTTCCATTTTCCCAAGTTAAAGGTATTATCTTTTTGCATTCTACAAATTCCAGTTTTATCCTTGCATTACTAACATCTAAAACATTTTCTTCTTGTTCTATATCTTGAACAGACACCACTAAAGCTCCCGTTCCAATAGCAAAAGACTTTTCTATACCTTTATTTATTACTACTTCAGCATTATTTTGTCTTAATATTTCATTCAATGCCTCAGTATCTGTATTATTCTTTAAATTTATAGATACCTTTTCGTTGAATAGTAGATCAGCCCAGTCCTCAGCTACTTTTTTAGCGCCTTGCATAGACTTCTTTTCCATTTTTACTTTACGCTGCCCATTGTATATATAGTAATTGTGGAACTTGCGTACTTTACCTCTGTACCAGCTTTCCCAAATATCTATATACTTTTCCCAATTAAGTTTTTCTGATATATCATACCCTTGCTTACTAAAAAATTGTTGTAAATTCATACTTATCTCCTGCTATTTATCAAATTTTCATAGAAACTGTTTATTGAATACTCAAATGCATCCAAACTATCTATGTCTGTTGTTCCATCGTCTAGTCTTTCATCCTGCGATTTGCTATTCCACAATGCATCTTGAAAAGCCTTTGTGATTATTGTATTTTTCCTTAATATAAAAAATCTCTTTTGCGCCATTAAGGTAGAACTTAAAAATATTCTGTCATTTATTAAACCTTTTTCACAATCAATTACTTGTACAGGCAACCTCTCTTTCTGACATCTTCTTATTAATCCTAAAGTAATTACATTTCCTAAAGCTCCATAATCACAAAAAGCGTACTGACATTTATCATATTTGTCATACACTCTTTTATAAAATTCTATAAATTTTTCATATATTTGTTCTGGATCATATACTCCTGTTAAGTCTATTTCGTCTAACACATAGACATTTCTAAAATTATATGTAATTCCACTAGCTACAAACTTTATTTTAGATTTTCCAGCACCATAGTCAACGCCAATAGTTACAATTGCTAATTGCTCATTTACTTTATCTACTAAAAACTTCTCTGTCTCGTCTGCAAATAGCATATATATTGTTCCTTCAGCTGCTTTCCAATCACCTAAAATGTATCTATCGAAGAATACTGTACCTCTATATTCTGTCTCTAAGGATTGCAATACTTCTTTTGCCAAAAATGGGTTATCATACAATGTGTATTTCTGTTGGAATATATCTGCATCACTGTCTAAAAATTTCTTAAACCAATGAGAAGGTCCCTCTGGGTTACAAGTTCCATCGAATTTACTATATGGTTTATCAAGTCTTGATTTAAGCATTTGAAAAACGCCCTCATCCCAAGTTGCAACTTCATCACCATAACAATATTTAAAACTTGGTCCTCTTATTTTGTTAATGTGCTTTTTGTTGTCTGCTCCTAAACAATAGCATTTTTCACCAAATAAGAAAGCTGTATTATCTGACTTTATATCAGATACCAGCTTCGTTCCCCATGTATCTTGCAAAGGTTCTATTACGTTTCTTTGTAATGTACCTTTTGTATTTCCTAATATTACTATTAGTCCAGATTTTCCTTTTACATTTCTTATTCTTTTAGGTATTACATAATAATCCAAATATGTTTTTCCACTTCTAGTTGCTCCATACTTTATATTCCATCTTCTGTTGGCATTGTCTAAAAATTCTCTTTGCTTTGCTGAAAACATTAAACAACACCACCTAGTCCTTTAAGAACTTCATCTAGTTTATCTAGTGTTTCTTTGTTGCTTTCATCTTCGACTTCTACTTTATCTTTCCATTGTTTAGGTTTTCTATTCTTTAACCAAAATATTTGTGCAGTTATGTTTCCGTTTAAAGCATTTTTTAATAGAGCATTTTCTACTTCATAGTCTACTACCTCTTTTCCCTTTTTAAGGTGTTCCAAAAGTTCCGAATGGTCTTTAATCATTCTGTAAAAGGTTGTTTTTCCAATTCCTAAATTGTCCGCTATCTGTTCATTTGTTAAGCCTTCTCTAGCCCAACCCTCTACTAATATTAATTTGTCTTTTACCTCTTCCCATTTTGATTTAGCCATCTACCTCCACCTCTGTAAATTCTCCTTCTATATATTCAACTTCATCAACGTATCGCCTTGCCTCGCTGTCCTATATAACTGCTTTTTATATCCTTGTATTTTACTTACGTCTTTCTCGTACTCTTTACAACGTATTGTTACTAGATTACCTTGCTTTACTATTTCCATATTTTTTTCGCATAATGTTTTTTTACAAGAATCGCATAATTTCATATCTTTTGCTCCTTTATATGAACACTACATAAAGCAAATGGTCTTAAAGGCTTAATTAACTTCGTCAAGTCAATCAGTCCCTCCACTTGTAATAGCTTTTGTCCTCCTCGATAAATGCCTACTACAACTACTTTATCTCAACCTACGTGGAAAACTTTTTCTTTGCTTTATGTACTATTTATATAAGACTTAACTAGATAAGCATAATAAAAGAGCCTATCGTGTTTGATAAGCTCTAATCTATATAAAATTTATGTGAAAGCTATTAATTAATTTGTAATATTTGTTGATATATTGTAAAATTTGTCGTATAATTGATTTGCTTCTGTTATGTCCTCACTTCTTTGGAAAGGAGGTACATATGAAAAGTTTTTTCAAACTGTTAGCATTATTGTTAATTTATCTCATCTTAAAGAATTTTGACAAGTAATGCAAAATACTAGGGTCTAGCCACCCTAGTATTTTTTTGCTTCTTATTTTTTCAAACTGTTCTCGAATTAAGGAGGAAATATGACTTTAAGTTTAATCTCTCTTAATTCGTTACTATATTATACTAGAGTTTTTTACAAATGTAAATACTTTTTCTAAACATTTCTGTATTATTCTGTACAACTCTGTATGTATTATACCATATTTATGTAAATTTTGCAAATTTAAAGAGCCAGCATTGATACAACGATGGCTCTAAATAAATCATATAATAATATAAAGACTAAGACAACTCTCTCCTCTGCAACTTAGTCTTGCTACTTCCACTATTCTCACTTAATGTAAGCTCGTGAGACCTCCTGTTTTCACTTTTCTTACAACTAGAGTTTTACGCATTTGGTATTGAACTGTTTGAGGTACAGTTCAAATGAAACCTGAAATTACAGAATTGAAACACTTGGGCTTAGCCATTTCTGACTATGTTTCAAAATGAAGTCCCATGCAAGACCTTTTAATACTTACTAACATTTTAACATGTTTTATCCGCACAAAACGCACATTTCAATATTTTCCTAAAAATCTATCTAATTTTGTTCTAGCTGTGCTTTCTGAATTATATTTCATCTTAAACATAATTTGTACCCAGCTAAGATTATCTTCATATTTATATCTTATAATTTGCCTTATATCACTATCTTCTATCCTCTTTAATTCATATTCTAGATTAGTTATCATTTTCTCTAATTTTATTGTACTGCTTACTATTAATTTTTTCAGCTTTCTTTTCTGTTTTCCATTCCTTCTAGGATATTCTACGCCTTCTATAGTACAATGATGTAATATGTATGGATAACTTGTGCTACTCCCTTGTACACTATCTATTACAGTATGTTCTCTTTCGATTTTATCCAGTCTTTCTTTTAAGTCATCTATTTCATTACGTAAAGAACTAATTTGTTCAAGTGTTTTTATATCTATCATTTGTACCTCCTTGTTTTTGTTTATTTTTTATATGCTCTCTTTCAAGTTCTGCTCTTAAATTATCTAATTGTTTATAAGCATCGTTGATTTTCTTCTGATTGTATCGTCGCATTGCTGACGAGCTCAGTTCATATACATTTACGCTTTGTATTGTCTGCATTGCTTCAGTTATTTTTTTATATACGTGACTTATTGTCATTTGTATCACTTACTTTCTTTTTCTCTTAATACCAGAAATTTTCTTGATTTTCTTCTGGTATTTTACTAATACTAGAAATAAGTTCTAGTGTTATACTTTATAGCAATTTGCTACAAACTGTTCATGCGTTAGAATTGTCCTTATATCTTCATATCCATACCACATTATATTTGTATTAGCCTTTGTATCAGTTAGTGGTATTAATAAACAAACATTTTGTTTTTTATAGTCTACTTGTAATACTAATCTTCCATTTACATAGTCTCCGCACTTCCAGCAAGTCTATTAGATTAAAGCTGTGTTTTGTTATACTTTCCAAATGTGTTCCTATGCAATTACATTCATCAATACACATTCCATTTTCACAATTCCATATATTTGTAGAAAAACTATAACTTCTAACTTTATCAATTATGCCTTCTTTACTTCTAACATATTCTCCTACTTTAATATCTTCCATACTCTACTCCTTTTCTACTAATCCTGCAAAATATTGTTTTATGTATTTTTCGCAGTCTTCGTCACACATTGTTCTTCCTTCGCAAATATCTTCGCTTACGTCTATTTCATTTATATATTCTGCCATTAAATCTATTATCTTATCTTTCTTGTCTAATTCTTTAACCCATCTATAACAATCATATTCTTTATATATCTTCTCATATTTTGCTATCTTCTCCTGCTGTTCTTTTATTAGAGATAAGACCGTGTCTGCTTTTTTACTATCACTACTCATTATGTATTTTGTTGTCCAAGTATTATCTCTTATACCTTCTAATAATTCTATCGCTTCTCTTTGTTCATTTGTCATTGCTTGTCCTCCTCCCATATTGAAAATTTATCAATTAAATCACTTACTGTAAGAATTGGCTTTTCTTTTAGCCATTCTCTAAATTTCTTTTCACAACTTTTACATAAATCAAAATCATGTTTATAGTTTCCATCTCTTTGCCCTTTACTACAATAATGCATTATTCCGACATATCCTTTTTGACCAACAAATAAAATTTCTTTTCCACATTTATCACATATATATCTTGAGTTCCATCTTCCTTTTCCTATATTCATCTAAATATCCTTTCTGTAATATGCAATATTACATTTTTTATTTAATAACCCATTCCAATGTTTGGATTATCCATAAATGTATCTTGTCATCTTGTGTCTTTTCTCCTATTTTATTTTGAATTGCTTCTTTATGTTTTTGTATTTCTTTCTTTATTTCTTGTTCTGTCTTCACTCTCCCAGCCTCCTTCCGACATTTAGGGCAATAATTTATTGTTTGATAACTGTCTACTACCTGTTTTTCGAGGTTATAGCTTTTTATAGCTAAAGCATTAAACCCGTTGTTCCTTATTATTCTTAAAGAAACTATTGGAGTGTTTATTATACAATCTCTTTTCTTTCTTTTGTCCTCTTCGCAATATTTACACATTTCTATTTTCCTCCTTTTTCTAATGTTTGACTATCAAATCTATGTTTTAATTCTTTTATTTTTAAATCTATATATTCTAAATCATCTATTCCTACTTTTAAAAATTCACTATATAATTGTCCATAGTGATAGTCTGTAATATTCGTATTTTTCATATTTTCTAAATGATATTCGTTATTTTCCATTAGGTCTTCAAGAAATAAATTCTCAAAAACTTTATATCTCTTATTTTCTTTTTGATTAACTTCATTTAATTTACTAATACATTCTTTTTTATTATTTATATCTTCTATAAGTGCTCTGTATTCTGTTGTAGTAATAACTGCATAACCGTATTTATCCATCTCTATTTTCCTCCTTCTAAAAGTTCTTGCTTCACTTGCCTTATATAATCCATGTCCTCATCTGGTCCATTTAATCTGTCAAAATAATCTTCAATATCTTCAAATGCCTCTATTACTTTTTCCTTTGCTATGCTGTTTTCCATTGCAACTATAAAACAACCATGCCAATGGTTTCTTTCTTCTTCCAGCTCTTGTTTTCGCTTTTTATCTTGCTCTCGCTCTGCTAAAACATTCCTTATAGATTTTTGTAGTTTCAAAGTATTCTTTTGTGAATAAGCAAATCCAGACTCTGTTCTCAAATTCATAATACTTTTTAACTCATTTACATCATCTTCTATCTTTGCGACATTTTTGTCGCTTGTTTTATTACTCACATAAAACTCCTCAACCTTTTTTCCAGAATTTTTTAAATTTTTTATAATCTTATCCGCTTCACTCATCTTCATCACTCCCATCATTTTTCTGTACCAACTTTAATATTTCTTCAAAATCTATATTAGATAATTCTCTATGTATTCTTTCAGCTTTATATTTTTGTTTTAATTCTTTTACTATTGTTTTTGCTTCTTCTTTTTCTACTTTTACAATCTTAAATCTATGCTTTCGTGCATCGTTTCCTATTGCATTAAACAAACAAGTATTAGCACCTTTTTCAGTTATTTCACATATTCGTGGAAACTGATATTCTTTTTTCATATCGTTCCATATCATATATCTGTATTCACTCATCTATATCAGCTCCTTTATATCATCATTAAAAACATCGGACTATACTGTCCATACTTCTTACGTACATACTCTGCAATGTCTTTTGCTCCATTTCTTGCTATTCCTCTTGACATAAGTAATTTTACAAATCTCTTTCTTGTTATTGTCCTTATTGATAAAGTGCATTCGCTACTATAATTCTTTACACTAGTTGCTCTATCATCAAATAATGTATCGTTTCTTTCAATTATCTCTGGCTTTACTGTTACTTCACTAACTGTTCCACAGATTTCACTTTCGTTTCCATTTTTGTCTATCATTACTAGTCTTGCTGGTCTTATTATCTTATCATCGCCCATCTATTCTCCCTCGCTTTCTTCTATGCTTCCAAAATATAACCACCATTTACATGTTTGATTATTTATTTTTTCTTCTTTTAATTGTTTAATTTTATTATTATTTTCAGTATAAATTTCAATTTGTTTCTTTACTAGTTCATTTGACTTTAAGTCTGGATATAATTCAGTTAATACTAATAAGCTTGAATTTTCTATTTGCTCACTTGCTACCTTGTATGTATCTTTTTCATAATTCATATAGTCTTTTACAATTGTCGTTATATCTTGCTCAATTTTTG
>ERZ1643251.3077-NODE-3077-length-15940-cov-10.877935_pt1 | contig 15940 bp, 29 predicted proteins | sample MGYA00579261_ERZ1643251 | MGnify/ENA primary metagenome ERZ1643251 (study PRJEB29033, sample SAMEA4952267) | chicken gut metagenome | biome: Broiler Chicken; feature: Gastrointestinal Tract; material: Caecum | place: Ireland | collected 2018 | study: Broiler...
AACGCACCGAAGAAATAAAGAAAAAAGCATCATTTTTATCTTAAAATATGAAAAAGCAAAAATTTACGCACAAAATAAATAGAACCCTTATTTTATAAGGGCTCATTTGGATATTTCACCGAAAAATTGTATAATATAATTAATCCAAAATAAACAAAGAGGTGAAGTATCCATGAAAATTATAACACAAATATCTGTATTTGATTACGAAGAAATTGAAATTTTAGGAGATTTAGAAAGATGTAAGTTGTTAATCGATCATGTTCCAGATGAAAAGATTGTAAATACGTTAATAGAAATGAGAGGAAAAGGAAGAAATGATTATCCAGTAATTCCCGTGTGGAACTCTATTTTAATCATGCCCTTATTAGAATGCTCTACTATATCACAATTAAGAAGAGAACTATCGAGAAATAGAGATTTAAGAAAACTATGTGGATTCAATGATTCTGATTATTATTTTGGGAAATGTGCACTCGTTCCACCAGCAAAAGCATATACCAATATGATAAAAAATTTAGTGAAGATAGAACCAATGTTAAAAGAATGTTTTTATGAATTAAGAGAATTTAGGTATAAAAATTTAAAAGATTTTGGAAAAGAAGTCGGAGAAGATGGAAAAATCTTTTCTTCCAAAGCAAAAGAGCCAAATCAAAATGGAGATATCACAGATGGAAGGTGTGATATGGATGCAGATTTTACGATAAAGGAAAACTATTATAAAGATGTAAAAACAGGAGAAACCAAAGTAAAAAAGACCACATATTTTGGATACCGTTATCATTTATTAGCAGATGTTCATCATGAGTTACCAATAGAATATACGGTAACGAAAGCATCCAAAGGCGAAAGAGAACAATTTAAAAAACACATTGAAATGTTGCCAAGAGAAAAAGTGGAACAAATAGAGACAGCTTGTGCAGACAAAGGATATGATAGTGAAGACATGATAGAATTTTTAAAGGGAAAGGGAATCAAACCAATTATAGATATCAAAAATCAATGGCGAGGAGAAACAACTAAACAATATAAAGATACGGATATTGTATATACCTACGATGGGAAAGTATATTATGTAGATGATTATGGGAACATGCAATCTTTAAAATATTTAGGATATGACAAAGTAAAAGATACGTTAAGATATCAATATCAAAATAAAGTTTATAGTATTGAACTCAATTATGATCGAAGAGTTTTTACACCGATAGCAAGAGATAGTAAGAAATGGCAAAGAAGATACCACAAAAGAACAGCACTAGAGAGAATCAATGGACGAATGGATCGAGATTTTAATTTAGAGAATCATAAAGTGAGAGGATTAAAAAAAGCAACAGTACTCATAGATATCATGATGATAGCAATGATGGGGATGGCAAAAGGACATATCATAAATAAGCAACCAGAAAAAATCAGGAAATTAAAAGTAACATAAATAAAAGGATCTTTGATAACTTTAAATAATTATTATTCAGGATAGCAAACACAGCTAAAATGATACCTTAGAGAAATTCTATTTATTTTTTGCTTGGAATGTGGATAACTATTCTCTTTTTTTTGCTTTTTTTTTAAAAAAACGTTACAAAGGAAAAAATACTTGTAAAAAAATGCTTGCATTTCATATAATTCTAGTGTACAATTGACTTTGTATGACGGCTGTGATGTGTGAGGTTACTGATACGCTTGGCAACGTTGCTACAGTTTATCAGAGAACTTGCTACGGAGCAAGTCTATACAAGATATAGGCGAAAGGAGGACATATGTTATGTCAAAGAGTAAAGTTCGTATCAATTTGAAAGCTTTTGACTCTAAAGTATTAGATTTAGCTGCTGGAAAAATTGTGGAAACTGTTAAGAGATTAGGAGGTACTGTTTCTGGACCTGTTCCTCTTCCAACTGAAATTGAAAGAGTAACTGTTTTAAGAGCTGTACATAAAGACAAAGACTCTCGTGAACAATTTGAAAGTCGTACTCACAAGAGACTTATTGATATTTTAAATCCTAGTAAAGAAGTTATTGATGCTTTAACAAGACTTGATTTACCAAGCGGTGTAGACATTAATATCAAATTATAATGATTAGAAAGGAAATGGGAATGAAAGGAATCTTAGGACGCAAGGTTGGAATGACTCAAGTTTTTACTACTGAAGGTAAGCTTATTCCTGTAACTGTTGTTAGTGTAGAACCTAATACAGTTATGCAAGTAAAAACTGTTGAAACTGACGGTTATAATGCTATTCAACTTGGCGTAGTAGACAAGAAAGAAAAAAATGCTAGTCGTGCAAGTGTTGGTCACGCAAAAAAAGCTAACACAACTCCTAAGCGCTTCTTGAAAGAAATTCGTGATTGCGAAGGTTATCAAGTTGGAGATAAAGTAAGTGCTGATGTATTTGAAGTAGGAGACATTGTTGATGTTACTGGTACAAGTAAAGGTAAAGGATTTGCTGGTACTATTAAAAGACATGGACAAAGTCGTGGACCCATGGCTCACGGATCTCATTATCATAGAGGACCTGGATCTTTAGGTACAATGCTTCCAAAGAGAGTTTTGAAGGGTAAGAAGTTACCAGGACATATGGGTAATGTTACTGTTACTGTTCAAAATCTTGAAATCATCGAAGTAAATCCAGCAGAGAATTATATTTTAGTTAGTGGAAATGTTCCAGGAGCTAAAAATGCTTTAGTACTTATTAAGAGTGCTATTAAAAATACAGTTAAGAAAAATCCAAAAGAGATTATTTCTTATGAAGAGACTGTAGTAAATGAAGTAGTAGAAGAAACACCAGTTGTAGAGGCAGCAGTGGAAGAAACTACGGAAGAGACTGCTACAGAAACAGAAGAATAGAATCATAGAAAGGAAATGTAAAATGGCAAAAGTAGAAGTAAAAGATTTAAATGCTCAAAAAGTTCGTGACATTACCTTAAATGATTCTGTTTGGGGTAAAGAAGTACACGAAGATGCATTAAAGAAAATGATTCGCTTACAACTTGCGGCAACTCGTCAAGGAACTCATAAAACAAAGAACCGTAGTGAAGTAAGCGGTGGTGGAAGAAAACCATGGAGACAAAAAGGAACAGGACGTGCTCGTCAAGGAAGTATCCGTGCTACTCAATGGGTAGGCGGCGGTATTGCTCATGGCGTACAACCTAGAGATTATGGTTTTAAAATTAATAAGAAAGAAAGAGTTTTAGCACTTCAAAGTGCTTTAGCTGATAAGTTAAATCAAAAAGCAGTTGTTGTTTTTGAAACACTAGAATTACCTAGTATGAAAACAAAAGATGTTAAGAAGTTAATTTCTGATGCTAAATTAGAAGGAAAAGTATTATTTGTTACAGAGAGTGATTGTGAAAACTTATATATGGCTTGTCGTAATTTAGGATATGCTTATCATATTTTAGTAGATGAAATTAATGTGTTAGATATTGTAAATGCTGATACATTAGTCTTTGATGAAGCTGCTTTAAAGAAACTCGAGGAGGGTATGTTAAATGCGTAATCCGGATATTATTTTTGGCCCTGTTATTACTGAAAAGAGTGTAACTGCTCAACAAAATGGTGTTTATACTTTTAAAGTAGATAAGAGAGCTACAAAGACTCAAATTAAGAGTGAAATTGAACGTCAATTTGGCGTGAAAGTATTAAATGTTAATACACTTAATACTAAGCCAAAGGATCGTCGTGTCGGCCGTTATACTGGCAAGACAAAAACTTATAAGAAAGCAATTGTGACCTTAGCTCAAGGTTCATCAATTGAAATGTAGGAGGTATTTTATGGCAATTAAGAAATATAAACCAACAACAAATGGCCGTAGAGGAATGAGTACTTTAGCAAATGAAGAACTTACAACTTCTACTCCTACGAAATCTCTTTTAGTGAAGAAAACTCGCAGCGGTGGACGTAATAATCAAGGAAAACTTACTGTTCGTCATATTGGTGGAGGAGCTAAGAGAAAATATCGTGTCATCGATTTTAAACGTAATAAGATTGGTGTAACAGGACGTGTTGCAACAATTGAATACGATCCAAACCGTAATGCAAATATCGCTTTAATCAATTATTTAGATGGTGAAAAGAGATATATTATTGCTCCTAAGGGATTAAAGGTTGGAATGATAATTGAAAATGGAGAAAATGCTGATATTAAAGTTGGTAATGCACTTCCACTTCAAAGTATTCCAGTTGGTACAGTAATTCATTGTATCGAACTTAATCCTGGTAGTGGTGCTAGTCTTTGCCGTAGTGCAGGAACTAGTGCACAAATATTAGGTCGTGAAGGAAAATATGTTTTGGTTCGCTTACAATCTGGTGAAACAAGAAAAATCTTAGGAAACTGTATGGCAACGATTGGTGTTGTTGGTAACGAAGATTATGAATTAGTAAATCTTGGAAAAGCCGGAAGAAAAAGACATATGGGGGTACGCCCTACAAACCGTGGTTCTGTTATGAACCCTAATGATCACCCACATGGTGGTGGTGAAGGACGTGCTCCAGTTGGACGTAAGAGTCCAATGACACCTTGGGGTAAACCAGCTCTTGGATATAAAACTAGAAAAAATAAAAAGGCTTCTGACAAACTTATTGTTAGTCGTAGAAAGAAATAGGAGGATAAATAATGGCTAGAAGTTTAAAAAAAGGACCTTTTGCTGATGAACATTTACTTAAAAAGGTTGATAAATTAAATCAAGAAAACAAAAAAGAAGTTATTAAAACATATTCTCGTCGTTCTACTATATTCCCAAGTTTTGTAGGCCATACATTTGCTGTTCATAATGGAAAAGATTTTATTCCTGTTTATGTAACAGAAGAAATGGTTGGACATAAATTAGGTGAGTTCGCGGCTACTCGTAAGTTTGGCGGACATGCAGGTCAGAAGTAGGAGGAGTGTTATGGAAACTTATGCAATTCATAAAAGTGCTATGGTAGCTCCAAGAAAAGCAAGAATGACTATGGATTTAATCCGTGGCAAAGATATTCAAGCTGCACGTGCTATCTTAGATACAACAAACACTAAATCAAGTCGTTTAATTAAAAAAGTACTTGAAAGTGCTATTAGTAATGCGGTTAACAACTTTGATGCAAAAGAAAGTGACTTATTTATTTCAGAGTGCATGGTAAATCCTGGACCTGTTTATAAAAGAGTAAAATTTGCAAGTCGTGGTAATGTAGATCGCAGAGATAAAAGAACAAGTCATATTATAGTTCGCGTAAGCGACGGGAAAGGAGGCAACAACTAATGGGACAAAAGGTTAATCCTGTGGGATATCGTTTAGGTGTTAATAAGGATTGGGAATCTAGATGGTATGCTAATAAAAAAGATTTTGGTAAAACTTTAAATCAAGATTTAAAAATTCGTGATTATTTAAAGAAAAGACTAAAAGATGCAGCTGTTGCTTCTATCATTATTGAACGTAAAAAGAACCGTCCAGAAATTACAATTAATACTGCAAAGCCAGGAGTGATTATTGGACGTGGTGGAGAAGACATCGATGCGTTACGTAAAGAATTAGCTCGCGTTGTGGGTGAAGAAGTTTATGTATCTATCGTTGATGTTTCTAAGAGTGCTGATTTATGTGCACAACTTGTTGCAGATAATATTGCAATGCAAATTGAAAATCGTGCACCATTTAGAAGTGCTCAAAAAAGAGCTATTAGAAATACTATGAAAGCTGGAGCTAAAGGTATTAAAACATTAGTTTCTGGTCGTTTAGGTGGTGTAGAAATGGCTCGTAGTGAAGGTTATACAGAAGGAACTGTTCCTCTTCATACAATTCGTGCTGATATCGATTATGCACAAAGTGAAGCAGATACTACTTATGGAAAAATCGGTGTTAAAGTATGGATTTATAAAGGAGAAATTCTTCCAGAAAAGAAAAATGTAAAGGAGCGTGACCAACATGTTGATGCCAAAGAGAACTAAGTATCGTAAACCACATCGTTTGTCTTATGAAGGTCATGCAAAAGGAAATACAGAACTTCATTTTGGTGAATTTGGACTTCAGGCTCGCGAAGGTAACTATGTTACTGCTCGCCAAATTGAAGCTGCTCGTATTGCGATGACTCGTTATATGAAGCGTGGAGGTAAAGTATATATTAATATTTTCCCTCATTTAGCTAGAACGAAAAAACCTTTGGAAACTCGTCAAGGTAAAGGTAAAGGTAACGTAGAAGAATGGGTAGCTGTAGTTAAGGAAGGAAAGATCATGTTTGAGATTTCTGGAGTTAGCGAAGAGGTTGCTCGTGAAGCATTAAGACTTGCTTCTCATAAGTTACCAGTAAAATGTAAATTTGTAAAAAAAGAAGGTGAAATCTAATGACTGCTCAGGAAATTCGTAAGTTATCTAATGAAGAAATATTAGAAAAAATTAAAGATGGAAAAAGTGAATTACTTAATATGCGTATGCAAAATGCAAGAGGGTCTTTAGAGAAACCTCATACAATGAGTGCTTTAAAGAAAGATATTGCAAGAATGATGACAATTTTAAAAGAAAGAGAAATGGAACAACCTGAAGGAGGTAACAAATAATGGCAGAAAAAAGAAAAGCTGAATTAGTTGGAAAAGTCGTTAGTGCAAAAAACGATAAAACCATTACAGTTTTAGTTGAAACCCATAAAAAACATCCACTATACGGAAAACGTGTAAAATATTCTAAAAAATATGCTGCACATGATGAAAAGAATGTAGCAAAAGTAGGAGATACAGTAAGAATTAGAGCAACAAGACCATTATCAAAAACAAAGAGATATGAACTTGTTGAAGTACTAATTGAAGCTGTCATTTTATAGGAGGTAGTCCATGGTAATGCAAGAATCTAGACTTAAGGTTGCAGATAATACTGGAGCTCGTGAAGTCTTAGTAATTAGATGTTTGGGTGGAAGTAATCGTAAAACTGCAAATATTGGTGATGTTGTGGTTTGTACTGTAAAAAAGGCTATTCCAAATAGTAACTTAAAAAAAGGAAAAGTTGTAAAAGCTGTTATTGTTAGAAGTGTTGAAGGTGTAAGAAGAGCTGACGGAAGTTATATTAAATTTGATGATAATGCATGCGTTATTATTAAAGATGATAAGACACCGCTTGGTACACGTGTATTAGGTCCAGTTGCTAGAGAACTTCGTGAAAAAGATTTTATGAAGATTGTCTCTTTAGCTAGTGAGGTTATTTAGGAGGTACTATGAAAATAAAAGTCAATGATCAAGTAGAAATTATTGCTGGTAAAGATAAAGGAAAAACTGGCAAAGTTATTAAAACTTTAAGAAAAAAAGATAAAGTTGTTGTAGAAGGATTAAACCTTGTAAAAAAACATCAAAAACCTAATAACGCGAATGAAAGTGGAGGAATATTCGATATCGAAGCTCCTATTCATGTATCTAACGTGAAAAAAGTGGAAAATAAGAAAGGTAAAAATTAAGGTGGGAATTTATGAGTACATATAAAGAATTATATAAAAAGGACATTGTTCCTGCGTTAATGAAAGAATTTAACTATTCGTCAGTTATGGAAGTTCCTAAATTAGAAAAAATTGTCATTAATATTGGTGTTGGTGAAGGTCACACTGATGAAAAATATATTGAAGCTGCTTTAAAAGACTTAGAGACTATTACTGGTCAAAAAGCAGTTGTTACGAAGGCACATAAGTCTATCGCTGGATTTAAAATTCGTGAAGGACATCCTATTGGAGTGAAAGTAACACTTCGTGGGGAAAAGATGTATGTTTTCTTAGAAAAATTAATTCGTGTTGCACTTCCTCGTGTAAGAGATTTCCGTGGTGTATCTAAGACTGCTTTTGATGGTCATGGAAACTATACTTTGGGAGTAAAAGAACAATTAATTTTCCCGGAAATTGAATATGATAGTATTTTGAAAATTCGTGGTATGGATATTGTATTTGTTACAACTGCCAAGACGAATGAAGAAGCTAAGGCATTACTTGCAGGATTTAAAATGCCTTTTAGAGGATAAGGAGTGAGTCTCATGGCAAAGACAAGTTTAAAAGTAAAACAATCTCGTACACCAAAATTTAGTTCACGTGCTTACACACGTTGTGAAAGATGTGGAAGACCTCACGGTGTTCTACGTAAATATCATTTATGTCGTATTTGCTTCAGAGAACTTGCCAATGAAGGTAAGATTCCTGGTGTAAAGAAAGCAAGTTGGTAGGAGGTATAAGTTATGGTACAAGATAAGATTGCAGATATGCTTACAAGAATTCGTAATGCAAATCAATTAAAACATGATACAGTAGAAGTTATTGGTACAAAGATGACTTTAGATATTGCTAAAATCTTGAAAAGAGAAGGTTATATCGCTGATTATGTTTATGAGAAAAATGCGAATGGAGATAAAATGACATTAACTTTGAAGTATGGAGATCGTAAGGAAAGAGTTATTACTGGTTTAAAGAGAATTAGTAAGAGCGGTTTAAGAGTTTATGCAAAGGTTGATGAAATTCCTTATGTATTAAATGGTCTTGGAATTGCGATTATTTCTACTTCTAAAGGATTAATGACAGATAAAGAAGCTAGAGCATCACGGTTAGGAGGCGAAGTACTTGCCTATATTTGGTAAGGAAAATTTATGAGTAGAATAGGAAAACGTAAATTACAAATCCCAACTGGTGTTGAAGCTAGTTTAAATGGTTCAGTGTTTACTGCTAAGTCTGGTAAAGGAACTTTAGAGTTAAATATTGATCCATTAGTTACTGTAACCATTACTGACGGAGTTATTGAGACTACTCCAGTAAATGAATCTCCTCGTGCTAACGTAATTGTGGGTACAATGAATTCTTTAATTGAAAATATGTTAATTGGTGTAAGCGATGGATATACAAAAGGACTAGAAATTGTTGGTGTAGGTTATCGTTTCAATGTTTCAGGAAATAAAATTGGTATTCATGCTGGTTTTTCTCATCCTGTTGAAATGGTTTGTCCTGAAGGAATTTCAGTAAAATCTATTAGTAATACCGAAATTGAACTTTCTGGTATTGATAAACAAAAAGTATCTGAATTTGCGGCTAAAATTCGTGAAATAAGAAGTCCAGAACCTTATAAAGGAAAAGGAATTCGATATAAAGGCGAACATGTACGTCGTAAAGAAGGAAAGAAAGCGGCTAAGTAGGTGATAATATGATAAAGAAAGAATCTAGAAATGTAGCAAGACAAAGACGTCATGCTAGAGTTAGAAAAACAATTAGTGGAACTGCGACATCTCCAAGACTTAATGTTTTTCGTTCCAATAAAGAGATTTATGCACAAGTGATTGATGACAATAAGGGCGTTACTTTAGCTAGCTCTTCTTCTAAAATTTTAAAAGTAAACGGTGGTAATATTCTTGGCGCTAAGGCTGTTGGAAAAGATATCGCCGAGAAATGTAAAAAAGCAAAAATAGAGAAAGTCGTATTTGATAGAGGTGGTTACCTATATCATGGACGTGTTGCAGCTTTAGCAGATGCAGCTCGTGAAAACGGCTTGGAGTTTTAGGAGGTTTATATGGCTAGACAAAATGTAGATCCAAGAAAAAAATTATTGGAAGAAAAAGTAATTAATTTAAGTCGTGTAACAAAGGTTACAAAAGGTGGTAGACATTTCCGTTTCTCTGCAACTGTTGTTGTTGGTAACCGTAAAGGCTTAGTTGGTATCGGTACTGGTAAAGCTAATGAAGTTAATGATGCAATTGCTAAAGCAAGTAAGGCTGCAAATAAGAATGTAATTCGTGTAGCTCTTCAAGATAATCGTACTATTCCTCATGAAGCTATGGGAAAAATTGGACGTGCTATTGTTTTAGTAAAACCTGCAAAAGAAGGTACTGGTGTTATCGCTGGTGGTGCTGCTCGTGCAGTTTTAGAACTTGCTGGTGTAAAAGATATTGTTTCTAAGAGTTTAGGAAGCAATACTAAAGTTAATGTTGCTAAAGCTACTTTAGAGGCATTAAAATCTGTTAGAACACCTGCAAAGATTGCGGCATTACGCGGAAAGAAAGTCGAGGAGTTATAAGATGAGATTAGAAAGTTTACCTAAAACAAAAGAATTAAAAAATGTGAAACGTGTAGGTCGTGGACCTGGTAGTGGAATGGGTAAAACTTCTACTCATGGAGAAAAAGGACAAAAAGCTCGTAGTGGAGCAAGTATTAGTGCATGGTTCCAAGGTGGTCAATCTCCATTGTATAGAAGATTACCTAAGAGAGGTTTTAAAAATACACGTTTTGAAACAAAATATGCTGTAATTAATTTAAGTGATTTAGATAAGTACTTTAATGATGGAGATGTTGTAACTCCAGAAGTATTAAAGGAAAGAGGAATTATTAAAAAACAATTAAGTGGTGTTAAGGTTTTAGCAAATGGAGAACTCACTAAGAAGCTAACTGTAAAAGCAAATCGTTTCTCTAGTGTGGCTGTTACTAAAATTGAAAATGCGGGTGGAAAAACTGAGGTGATCTAATATGGCAAAAAGGGAGCTCAAGATACTCAGCAAAGACGCGAAAGATTTGAGACATAGAATCCTTTTTACCTTATTTTGTTTAGGTATCTATTGTTTAGGTACTGGAATTACGATTGTATGGGCCACTCCATGGTTGGGAACTCTTTATGGTCAATTAGACTTTTTAGGAGTTTTCAATCTTATGAGTGGTGGAGGATTTGAAAGATTTTCAATTTTCGGCCTTGGTGTTACCCCTTATATCAATGCATCGATTGTTACACAACTTTTAACGATGGATATTATTCCTTATTTTAAAGAGTTAAAAGAACAAGGATATGTTGGAATGCAAAAGATTAACCGTATTACAAGATACTTGGGAATTGCTTTGGCATTCGTTCAAGCTTATGTTTTAACTGTATTCTTATTAGGTGTTACTGATGTAGCGATGATATTAAAGATTACTTTAGTTATGACTGCTGGTACCTCTTTCTTGTTATGGCTTGGAGATCGTATTACTATGAAAGGTATTGGTAATGGTCAATCTCTTTTAATCATGGCAAGTATTGTACTTTCTTTACCTGCTGTATTTACTGGTGCTTATGAACTCTTTATTGGTGCTGGTACTTATACAACTTGGGTAGGTGTATTGTTTTTTATCTTTTATCTTTTAATGTATTTACTTGTAATCGTTGGTGTTGTATGGATTACTCTTGCAGAACGTAAGATACCAATTCAATACGCTAATAAAACAGTAAGTGCTTATGGTGCAAAAGAGTCTTATTTACCACTACGTATTAACTATGCGGGTGTTATGCCAGTTATTTTTGCATCTATGCTCTTAACTATTCCATCGATTATCGTAAATATTATTGGTAATCAATCAGCGATTGATTTTGTGAATAATTATATTATGTATACATCATGGACTGGATTTATTTTATACATTGCTCTTATTATTTTCTTTAGTTATTTCTATACATTCATGGCTATGAACCCAGAAGAAATGAGTAAGAATTTAAATAAGAGTGGTGCTTATATTCCTGGTGTTAGACCGGGAGCTGAGACAACGAAGTATATTAGTACAGTTGTAAGTCGTTTGACTTTGGTAGGATCTTTATTTATTGCAATTCTTGCAGGACTTCCTATCTTAGTATCTAATATTACTGGTCTTGATCAATCTATTGCAATTGGTGGAACTGGTATTTTAATCGTTGTCGGTGTTGCAATTGAAACTTATAAACAAATTCAAAGTGGTTTAGTTTCAAGACGTTTTGCTCACAGGAGTTTCAAGTAAAATGAAATCTGTCATTTTTCTTGCTCCTCCTTTAGGGGGCAAAGGAACATTTAGTGATTATTTAATCCATCACCGTGGGTTTACACAAATTAGTACAGGTGATTTGCTTCGAAGTGAAGCAGAACATAATGAAGAATTAAAAGCGTTTTTGGCTACTGGCGCATTTGTGGATGATGAAACAATTTTGCAGATTGTAGAAAAAGAACTTTCTAAAATTTCTTTATCCACACCAATTATTTTAGATGGTATTCCAAGAACGTTGCAACAAGCAAAAAAACTTGATATAATATTATCTGGTTTAAAAAGAGATGTTGTAGTCATTTATATTGATGTAGATAAAAAGATTCTGTTAGACCGTTTATTAGGTAGAAGAATCTGCATGAAGTGTCATCGTAGTTACAATATCTATATAGATGAGTTTAAACCAAAAGTTTCAATGTTGTGTGATGATTGTCATGAGACGCTTGTACAGAGAGATGATGACAACTTAGAGTCTTATGAGGTACGTTACGCAAAGTTTTTAGAGAGTACGATGCCTGTAGTAGCTTATTATCAAGAAAAAGGGTGTTTGACGGTGCTTCAAAATAATGATGTGGATCAAACAAGTGCTCTTAAATCTTTATTGGAGGTCATAGATGACAATAAAAAGTGAACGTGAAATTAAGTTAATGAAGGAAGCAGGACACATTAATTATTTAGCACATAAGGAAATGGAAAAGTTTATTAAGCCGGGAGTTACGACTTTCGAGTTAGATAAAAAAATTCATGATTTTATTGTAAGTCATGATGCATATCCTTCTTGTTTAGGATATGAGGGGTTTCCTGCAAGTGCCTGCATTTGTATTAATGATGAAGTCGTTCATGGAATTCCAAGTAAGACGCGTAAGCTTAAGAATGGAGATATTGTCAAACTTGATTTTACCGTTCGTAAGGCTGGTTATGAATCTGATATGACAAGAACTTATCTTGTTGGAGAGGTTGATGCTAGAGTTAAAGAGATGGTAGTAGATACTGAGAAAGCTCTTTACGAAGGAATAAAACAAGTGAGACCTGGAGCGCGAATTGGAGACGTTAGTTATGCAATTATGTCTTATGCACATAGTCATGGACTTAGTGTTGTAGAAGAGTTAGTCGGACATGGCATAGGAACAAATATGCATGAAGAACCTGATGTTCCAAATTATGGTGAGAAGAACACTGGCCTCGTTTTAAAAGAAGGAATGGTTTTAGCAATAGAACCAATGCTGAATTTAGGAAAACGAAATGTTGTTATGTTGGATAATGACTGGACAGTGGTGACGGAAGATGGAAGTCCATCTGCTCACTTTGAACATACTGTCGCGGTTACGCGTGACGGATATGAAATTTTAACGGGAGAATGATTATGGCGAAAAAAAATGATCGAAAAAGCAATTTACAAAGTAAGGATGTTATTAAAAGAAGACAACCTAGCAGTACAAAATCAGATAAGATTGAAGTAGAAGGAAAAGTAGTAGACGTTACTAAGGGTGGCGACTATATTGTAGAACTTCAAAATGGATATACTGTAGAGGCCTACGTTTCTGGTAAAATGCGAGTGAATATGATTCGTATTCTACCAGGTGATACAGTGACCATTGAGCTTTCTCCTTATGATTTAACACGTGGGCGAATTACATGGAATAAGAGATAATGGAGGTTAATTATGAAAGTTAGAGCTTCAGTAAAGCCTATTTGCAGAAAATGCAAGGTAATTAGAAGAAAAGGTAAAGTTATGGTAATCTGTGAAAATCCAAAACACAGACAAGTTCAAGGTTAGAAGGAGTGTTTATATGGCAAGAATTAAGAATATTGAATTACCAAATGAAAAACATATTTGCATTGGGTTAACTGCTATTTATGGTATTGGTAGACCTTTGGCTCGTACAATCTGTAAGAATGCAGGTGTTAATCCAGAATGCAAGGTAAAAGACTTAACAGATGAAGAAATCCAAGCATTACGTAAAGAAGTGGATAAGTATACTGTTGAAGGTGATCTTCGTCGTGAAGTACAATTAAGTATTAAAGAAAAAATGGAAATTAACTCATATCAAGGAGTTCGTCATAAAAAAGGACTTCCTGTTAGAGGACAAAGAACAAACCGCAATGCTCATACTAGAAAAGGTAGAGGTAAAGTAGTTGCTAATAAGAAAAAAGCAGGTAAATAGGAGGTAAGTGTTTATGGCATATAATAGAAGAAAAAGAAAAGTTAAAAAGAATATTCCTGAAGCAGTTGCACACATTCATTCTACATATAACAATACAATCGTGACTATTACTGATAAAGATGGAAATGTAATTAGTTGGGCAAGTGCTGGAACAATTGGTTACAAGGGAAGTAAAAAGAAAACTCCTTTTGCAGCTGGAACAAGTGCTGAGGCTGCTGGACGTGCTGCTATGGAATGTGGCGTGAAAAAGGTTGAAGTACATGTAAAAGGTTTAGGTGCTGGTAGAGAAAATGCGATTAGACAATTACAAGCTGTAGGATTAGAAGTTACAAGTATCGTAGACGAAACACCAATTCCACACAACGGATGCCGTCCACCAAAAAGACCTAGAAATTAGTGATGGAAAGGAATGTTAATATATGATTAAATTTGAGAAACCAGAATATAAAATTACAGAATATCAAGATAGCAATCATTTTGCTAAGTTTGAATTAGAACCATTAGAGAGAGGATTTGGTACAACAGTTGGTACTGCGCTTAGAAGAGTTATGTTATCTAGCATGCCTGGATGTGCAATTACTACTGTGAAAATTGATGGAGTGTTACATGAATTCCAAAAAATTGATGGAGTTTATGAAGACGTTACTGCAATTGTATTAAATTTGAAGAGTGTTGTTTTAAAAAATCATAGCGAAGAAGCAAAAACTATGCATTTAAGTGCAAATACTCCAGGACCTGTTACTGCAGGTATGATTGAACATGATCCTGATATTGAAGTTGTTAATCCTGATTTTGTGATTTGTAACTTAGTAGAAGGTGGAAAAATCGATATGACTTTAACATGTAATAATGGTAAAGGTTATGTAGATTCTAAAGAAAATCAAAAATTATTTGCAGAAGATAAACCAGGAGTGATTGCAATCGATTCTTTATATAGTCCAGTAGAAAGAGTTTCTGTTGATGTAGAAAGTGCTCGTGTTGGACATAATGAGAACTTTGATAAGTTAATTATGGAAATCGAAACAAATGGAAGTATTACTCCAGAAGAATGTATGGCACTTGCTGCTAAGATTTTGATTGAACACTTTAATATTGTTGCAGATTTAAATGCAATTAGTGATGTATCTGGTTTAATGAGCGAAAAGAAAGTAGATACTATTACTAAGACACTTGAAACTCCAATTGAAGAGATTGAATTCTCTGTACGTGCTTATAACTGCTTAAAGAGAGCAGGAATTCATACGGTTCAAGATTTAATCAATAAACGTGAAGTGGAAGTTACTAAGATACGTAATTTAGGTAAGAAATCATTAAAAGAAGTATTAGATAAAGTAGAAGAAATGGGACTTAAGTTCCGCGATTAAAGGAGGTAAGAGGTATGGCTTATAGAAAATTAGGAAGAGAAACACGTCAAAGAAGAAGTATTTTAGCAGGACTTACTAAAACTGTTATCTTAAACGGTTATGTAGTTACTACTGAAGCTAGAGCAAAAGAAGTACGTAAATTTGTTGATAAATTAATTACCTACGGAAAAAGAGGAACTTTGGTTTCAAGAAGAAAAGCTTTAGCATTTGTTCACAATGATAATGAGGTAGTAAGTAAAGTATTTAATGAACTTGCTCCAAAATATCAAGACAGAAATGGTGGATACACTAGAATTATTAAAATTAAAGAACGTGTTGGTGACGATGCTTTACAAGTTCGTTTAGAATTAGTATAGGGTAAGATGTAATAGTCTTACTTTTTTTATTGCAATTTAAATTTTGTGTTTTACATAATACAAAATTCAACTGTTTTATATTTTTGTTTTTTTCAAAACACAAAATCTGAATATTTGCGATTTTTGTGTTTTGTATAATACAAAATTGACAAATGTTTTTTGCTATTATATAATTATTTTAGAAAGGGCGTATAATATGATTATTCGTGAAAAGTATTTATCTAAAATAAGACCGTTTTATGATGTGGATCTAATTAAAGTGATTACAGGTATTAGAAGGTGTGGCAAATCCGTTGTTTTAAGACAAATTATTGATGAAATTAAGGA
>ERZ1643251.3078-NODE-3078-length-15938-cov-5.334005_pt1 | contig 15938 bp, 12 predicted proteins | sample MGYA00579261_ERZ1643251 | MGnify/ENA primary metagenome ERZ1643251 (study PRJEB29033, sample SAMEA4952267) | chicken gut metagenome | biome: Broiler Chicken; feature: Gastrointestinal Tract; material: Caecum | place: Ireland | collected 2018 | study: Broiler...
TTAACGAAACGGAGATGTATGGGGAGGTGTCACGAAGTGACGGAGGGGATAAGAAAGTCGGGAAACGGCATGGGCAGGGGAGAGCCGACGGCACTTTCGGGTCAGTCTTCCGCACCCTTTTCGGCGTCCTGCGCGCGCTTTTTTGCGCCGTTTGCCGCAGGGGCGGCGGGGAGAGAAGCGCGGTATTCGGACGGGGTGAGGGAGGTGCGCCGTTTGAAGAACAGGGAAAATTGGCTGTAATACTCGTAGCCGCATTTGAAGGCGATGTCGGAGAGGCTCAAAGCGGGGTCGGCGAGCAGCTTTTTGGCGGCGTTCAGGCGGGTTTCCAGAATAAATTCCTTGGGCGAAAGCCCCGTCTTTTTGCGGAAGACGATGCGGAAATGGTCTTCGCAATAGCCCGTGGATCGCGCCAGCTCGTCCAGGTCGATGGCGGACATGTAGTATTCCCGGATATAGGCGATCGCGTAATCGATGTTCTGGGATTTTTGCACCGCCGTGGAGGTGCGGCGCAGGATTTCGATGACGATCCTGCCCAAAAGGTTTTCGATCGCCTGTTGGTAATAGACGTTTTTCTGCTTGAATTCGTGGCGGATGGTCTGGGCGATGTCGAAAATCTGCGATTCCACGTCCCGGAAGCAGCCGCTTTTGGGGTTTTCGAAGTGATTTTGCAGGCGGAAGCCGACGGAGATCATGCTCGTCCGGGTCTCGTGCGTTTCTCCGTGGGGGACGCCCGTTTCGACGAGCACGAAGGTGCCGGGGGAATAGTCGTATTTTTCCTCTCCGGCAAAGCCCCTGCCCGTGCCTTTGAGATAATAGATGAACTCGTAACAGGTATGCCGGTGTTCGGCGATGGTGCGCGGACTTTCGTAGTTGCGGATCCAGACGTATTGCAGCTGTATCATATTTTCCCTCCGTTATGGCATCTCGGGAAAATTATAACATCGGGAGTCCTTTCTGTCAAGGGGGATTTTGGAAAAAATCCCTGAAAACGTTAAAAAACAACCGCCTTTTGGCGCGAAAAACGGGGAAGTATCGGAAAAATCATAAATCTTTCTCGGATTTTGTTATTTACTCCGGCGCACGGCGGCATTATAATAGATTTGAAAAACGGAAGGCCGGAGGCGCCCGATTTTTAAGGGGCGCGGACGAGCTTTCGGAAAATTATAATAAGGAGGTCTGGGTAATTCAATGGAAAAACTGCTTTTCCGGAACAAGCGGAAAAAGTGGAATGCGAGAAACTGGACGGTGTTTATCGTGGCGACGCTCGGACTTATTTATATCCTCGTGTTCCATTACGTCCCGATGGTGGGGCTGCTTTTAGGCTTCAAGGACGCGGACTATTCTCCCAATCTTTTGGAGACGCTGCTCTTCGGCGACTGGGTGGGCTTTTCGCACTTTTCCGCGTTTTTGCAGGACGTCAATTTCTGGAACGTGATGGAAAACACCCTGATCGTCAACCTCATCCTGCTCCTTCTCAATTTCCCCGCGCCCATCATCTTCGCGCTCATCCTCAACGAGGTCAAGCACATGACCTTCAAGAAGGGGATACACGTCGTCACCACCTTCCCGCACTTCATTTCCTGGGCGATTTACGGCGGTATCATCATCGCGCTGACCGACCAGACGACGGGCATCATGAATCCCATCTTGGAGCTGTTCGGGCTGTCGTCGGCGGAAAATCCCGTCTACCTCATGGGCGCCGATTACATATGGGCGGTGATCATCATCTCTTCCATTTTGAAGAGCGTGGGTTGGGGCTCCATCGTGTACATGGCGGCGATCGCCGCGATCGACGTGGAACTGTACGAAGCGGCGGAGATGGACGGCATCACCCGCTGGCAGAAGGCGATTTACATCACCCTGCCCAGCATCGCCTCCACGGTCACGGTGTTCCTGCTCCTCAACATAGGGCGGCTGCTGTCCAATTCCTTCGAGCAGTTCAACTCGCTGCAAAATTCGGTGAATCTGACCCGCAGCGAAGTGCTGGCGACCTATATCTATAATCTGAGCTTTTCGGCGCGGCGGTTCGGATACGCCACCGCCATCGGGTTCTTCAATTCCTGCATCAGCCTGATTCTGCTCATCGTCAGCAATTTCATAAGCAAGAAAACCACGGGGGAGGGGCTGTTCTGATGGCGGAACTTTCGAAAGTGTTACATAAGAAACGGCGCGTGCGCATGTACGTCTCCGATTATATCATCTACATCTTCCTCTTCCTGTTCGCGCTGATCACCTTTTACCAGCTCTGGTACGTGATCATCGGCTCCTTTTCCAACGGGCAGCAGTACGCGTCGGGCGGCGTCTTTCTCTGGGCGAAAGGGTTTACCTTTGCCAACTACCAGGTGATTTTCCGGGACACGACCTTCTGGTCGGCGTTCCGCAACTCCGTCCTGCGCACCGCGACGGGCGTGGTGGTGGAGCTGCTGTTCACCGCCGCCGTCGCCTACGCGATGACGAACAAGTACCTGCGTTGCAGAAACGCGTACTACTGGATCTTCATCTTCACGATGTTCTTTTCGGGCGGCATCGTCCCCATGTACCTGCTGCTGCGGGTCATCGGGCTGTACGATTCCTTCTGGGTGTACATCATCCCTTCGATGTTCTCCGTGTACAACATGCTCATCATCTCCAACTTCTACCGCGGGATTCCGTACAGCCTGTACGAGGCGGCGGAACTGGACGGGGCGGGGGAACTGACCATCTGGGCGACCGTCTACATGCCCCTCTCCAAACCCGTTCTGGCGACGGTGTCCCTGTGGATCGCCGTCGAGCACTGGAACAGCTACATGGGCACCATGCTCTATACGGAAGCGGGGGAATGGACGCTGACGCTGCAATACTATCTCAAACAGCTGATAAACGAAGCGAGCGGCAGCTCGGGAACGGAATACGCGGACGAAGTGACGGCAAAGACGGTCTCCTACGCGGGCATCATCGTCGCGCTCATCCCCATCATGTGCTTCTATCCGTTTATACAGAAGCACTTTACCAAAGGCATTATGATCGGCTCTCTGAAGGGCTGAAAGGAGGATCTTTATGAGAAAAGGCAAACGACTGCTCGGATGCGCCCTCGGCGCACTGCTGGGATGCAGCCTGCTGCTCGGCGGCTGCAACAACTCGATGTTCGATTTCGGCGGCTGGGAATATCCCGATTTTCCCCTTGCGGACAGCGACGACACCATCGACAGCTGGACGCAGTGGGAGGAGGACGAGATCATCGAGATCGACTGGTTCATCGACAGCACGTCCTATTCCCTGCCCCGCGAAGGCTCGCAGGTCGTGGAAGAAATTCTGAAAAAGACGGGGATCAAGATCAATTTCAGAAAGGCGACGACGGGGGACGGCAGCGAACTCACGACCATGATCGCCGGGAACGACCTGACCGATCTCGTATCCGTCACGGCGGGCATGGACGACCTGGTCAGCGGGGAGGACGTATTCCCCATCAACGGGCTTGCCGAGCGCTGGGCGCCCTCCCTCTGGCGGCGGATCACCGAAGAGGGGGAGATGTACAACACATACAAAGACGCGGACGGCAACCTCTTCTACATGGTCAACAATTTCTACAACACCGGGGAGGTGGAGGATTACCGGGAACTGGGCGGGGACCTTCTGCCCAACGACGGCATCGTCGTGCGCAAGGACTATCTGGAAGCCTTCTGCAATTATAAAAAGTCGCAGGACGCCTCCTGGACGGACGCCGAGATGGCGAACCCGGACGGCGTGTTCGAATTCCTTTCCTGGACCAAGCAGGAATACAACCTGTCCAACGCCAACCATTCGGTGCTGATCTCCGCCTTCGATTCCAGCGAGAAATACGGCAGCCGGGGCATCCAGGTGCTGATGGAATATTTCGGCTGCTCGGAGGAGGACGAAAACGGAAATTACGCCTATCCGCAGGCGAGCGACAACTTCGTGGAGATGATGCAGTGGATGAACAGGCTGTATAACGCCAATCTCCTGACGGAGGGGTGCCTGGGGGCGACGCAGACGCAGATCAACCAATACATACAGACGGGAGAACCCATCATGTACATCGGCAAGATGATCACCCCGTCCAGCTATTTCCGCAACTGGGAACTCAACGTCAGCGGCAGGAACCCCGCGGGGGAGGACGCCGCCTACGTGCCCATCATCTTCACCAACGAAGAGGGGGAGATCCCCCAGCTTTCCAGCCGCACATCGGGCGAGCTGTTCACGATGGTGTCCGCCAACTGCGAGCGCCCCGACCGGGTCATCAAACTCCTCGACTTCCTGTATTCGGAAGAGGGACAGCGGCTGGTCTATTACGGGATCGACACGGCGGAAGATCCCGAAAACGGCACGTTCTATTACGTCACGCAGCCGGGCGAGACGGTGACGCTGGAAGACGGGACGCAATACACCTATAAATACGGGCAGATGGACTACACGGAAGAGGTGAAAACCGCCTTCCAGACCAACGTCGAAAGCTACGGCATCTATTTCTGCATGTTCCTCTGCAATCCCATGTACGTCAATCTGACGAGCGTTTCGGGCGGGCAGTTCAACAACTACCGCGACTACGTGAAGTGGAATTCCCGCGCGGCGCTCATCCCCTATTCCTACGACAAGCGCGGCTTCGAATTCATGCTGGACAGTTCGGACGAACGGTATAAATCCAGCCTGAACACGCAGAGCAACATGCGCTCGCAGTGGTACAGGAAGTACGCGGACATCATCGGGCAGGAATCGGCGGCGGACGTGGCGAGCGAGATCGCCGACATGATCGCATGGTGCGAGCGGGCGGGGCTGGACGAGTACATCGCCTTCAACAACGACTGCTTCCAAGAGCATAAGCAAAGGCTGGGCATGGAATACGCCTGGGCGCCCAACGACCCCGATTCCGCTTACCACGACCTCACCATCACCTCCATATACGGGGATGTTTCGTATTACAAGGAAGTGCCCGAATACATGAAAAACGTAAACCTCTGAGGTGAGCGTTTCAGGAGACGGTAATGAAAAAAGAGAAGAAAATCATCATCGATACGGATATCGGCGACGACATCGACGACGCCTATGCGATCGCGCTCGCCGTACGGATGCGCGCCTTCGATATCCTCGGGGTGACGACGGTGTACCGGAACAGCCGGCAGCGCGCGAAGATCGCATCCGCGCTCCTGGGGCTGCTCGGCAGGGAAGACGTGGGCGTGTACGCGGGGGAGGACTACCCCCGCAGGGAATGTTTCCGCGTCGAAGAATTTGAGGAAAAGCTGCCCGACGGCAGGCCGGTGATCCCCCATTATTCGCCCGCGTTTGCGGACGCGCCCGTCCGGGAGGGGAACGCCGCCGCCTTCATCGCCGAACAGGCGGAGAAATATCCGGGCGAAATCTCGGTGATGGCGATAGGTCCCTTCACCAATCTCGCGGAGGCGGCGGAAAAATATCCCTCCTCCTTCCGCAAACTTTCGGACATCGTATGTATGGGCGGCAGCTTTGCGGGCTGCCGCGCCGAATGGAACATCCGCTGCGACCCCGAATCGGCGGCGCTCGTGCTGGAAACGGGGGTGCCCATGACCTTTATCGGCATCGACGTGACCTCCTATACCTATCTGGACGACAGGGACGTGCGGGCGGTGACTTCGGGGGGCGGAAGGGCGTCCGCCGTGCTGGGCGGAATGCTGCAAAAATGGATGCGGACGCACCCCGGCAGAAAGCCGACCATGCACGACGCGCTCACGATCGCGGAGGCGGCGGGCGGCGGCTTCTGCGGCTACGGCAGGCGGCGGATCCGCATTCCCCTCGGCGGGAAGGACAGGGCGCGGACGGTCTTTTCGGACGATCCCGCCGATCCCGTCGTCTCCTATGCGACGGGGGTGGACAGAGAGGGATTTCTCCGCTTTTTCGAAGGGACTTTGAGGGGCCTCGGAGAGGGGGGAGACAAACTCAACTATTTCAAAAATATTTCGGATCACCCGGTGATTCCGGAAGGAGGAAAAGAATGAAGGCGAAATTTGTTTCCGTGTTGCTTGCGGCGTCCGTCCTGGCGGGCGCGGGCATTTGGGTCGGCGGAGCGGACGCCTCTGCCGAGACGGCGCTTCCCCTCGTCTATGAGGCGGCGGGGAAACTGACGGAAAGCGAACGGCTGACCTATGCCCCCGCGGAGGATAAGAGGGTTTCCGGCAACGCGCTCTCCGTGAAGGTGTTTCTCAAAAATACTTACAATTACGGATTCCCCGCTTCGTTTTCCGTGACGTCGGGGGACAGGGAGTACACCTGGAGCAAGACGGCGGGAACCGCCGCCGGCATCCGTTACGAAGGGGTGGACGGAACGGCGGGGAAATCGGCGGAGGCCCTGCAATGGAACAGCATGGGGTTTTTGGAGATCCCCTATCTGTTCTACGGGGAAATCATCCTTCCCTTCGCCGATCTGGAAAACGGCGCGGGCGCGGAGATCACCTCCGTCTCCGAGTTTTCCGTCGGCATCACCGCATCCGTCAACAGCAATTTCGCGTCGGGGGACACCTGGACGGCGGACGGCATCAGCCTGTATCTCTTCGACGTCTCCTGCGTGACCCTGGACGACGACGGTAATCCGTCGGGATATGAGGAGATCGCCGATTTCTGCGGCGCGGACGCGGACGACGTCCGGCTTTCCGCCGACGCCGAGAACGCCGAGCCGGAAGGGGCGCTGCGGACGGCGACGGAAGAGGACTACGCCGTGTTTGAGGCGTTCAACGCCGCGTATTATGCCGCCTGCGACACTCAGGGGGACATGAAGATCATCGAGAACTTCGAAGCGGACGAAGCCTTTTCGGACATCGGCGCGGAACGGGTCGCTTCCGAACTCCACGACAAATTCTATCTCTCCGGGCAGCTTTCCGACTATTCGGTAGCCGCGGGCGGCGTCGAAGGCAACGCGCTGCATTACAATCTCGATTCGTCGGTGTACGACGCGGGCAAGAACTCCTACGCGGGCGTGCATTTCAACTTCGCAAGGGAGGACGCGACCGACTGGTCGGGCGCGAAGGGGATTACCGTGTACGTGGAGAACACGGCGGACTATCTCGTCAGCTTCGCTTTGGAGATCTTCCAATACAATCTGGAAACGGGGCTTCTGGAACAGTATAACCTCAACGACGTGGGGCAGAAATACAAGACGGTGTACGCCTACAACGTCGAGACGGGGGAGGAATTCTCCTATCACACCCAGACGTTTACGCGGGTGCCCGCGGGCTTCAAGGGCTGGATCCGCATTCCCTTCTCGCAGTACGCCGCGCCGGCGTGGTCGACTTCGCCCACCTACGGCAACGAAGGGGTGCTCGATTTCGATAAAAATCCCGTCGTGAAAATTTCCGTCACCCGGCTGTTCAACGCCAATCAGGACACCGAGATCATTCTCGACGACATCGCCCTCTATTACAGCGATTTCGGCGTGGGCAGCCTGTTTGACGACAGCAGACCGTCCATCCGCGAGTGCATCGAAAGCGGAAGCATAGCGTAACGATCAGGAGGAAAAGCAATGAAAAAGATATTCTGTGTTTTGCTGGCGGGGTTGTTCTGCGGCGCGCTTGCCGGGTGCGGCGGCGGGGAGACTTCCGGGAGCGGCGGGGGGAATGACAATTCCTCCGGCGGGGGGAGTCAGGAGACGCTTGAGGATAAAATTTTCGACGGGATCGACGCCGTGTTCGACGAGAGCCTCGGCTACTACAACGCGTATCCCTCCGCCATTCAGGAGGGCGCCACCCGCTATCTCTACTACACCCGCAACACCGTCAAATACGACGGGACGACGAGCAGCATCGCCGTGCGCGCGGGGACTTATTCCGGCGGATCGTGGACGTACGGCGAGCCCAAGACGTGCATTGCCGCCTCCGACAGCGGCTGGGACAGCGGCGGGGTGTTCATGGCGGACGTCGTCAAGGGAACGTTTTCTTACGGCGGGGAGAGCTATTCCTATCTCATGGCGTACAGCGGCACCGACCGCGCCGACGGCAACGATGCGGACATCGGTCTCGCCGTGGCGAAGACGCCGGACGGGGAATGGGTCAAAGTGGGGACGCAGCCCCTCGTCACCTTCAACAGTTCCGAATGGGACACGGTGGGGCTTTCCTGGTATCCCGGCGCGATCGAGCCCGGCCTCGTCAGCTTCGACGAAGGGGGCAAAGTCTGGCTCTTCTATGAGGAATCGGAAGTGTTCAAGTCCAACTACGCCTGGGAACTCGACCTCTCCGATCTGGACAACATCGTCAGGGGCGGGCGCAAGGTCATCGAGCGCACGGGCGTGAGCGATCTGGGCACGAGCAATCCCCTCCTCTACGGCGGCGATTTCGTGTACGACCCCGATTCCGACTACCTGTTCGCGGCGCGCGAAGGCCGCACGACGGCGACGGCAAATCCCATCGTCGCGGACGAAGTGCAGGTGCTGCGCTCTTCGATGGACATTCTCGACGAGATCGTGCAGGGGCCGACGCAGGAAGAGCCGCGCGTCTGGTGGGAGGAGGTCGGCGATTCGATCGACGCCGGCGCCACCGCGCACCCCACGGACGACACCCGCATTTTCGGATACACCCGCATCTTCTCCCCCTGCATCGTCAGCGATCCTTACGGACGGCTGCTCGAATACGGCAGTCTCGAACTGCTTTTCACCACGCAGGCGAGCGAAGGGGACGAACGGCTGCCCGCAGACCGCGAAGACGCTTACGAGTATTCGCAGATGATCCATTCCATGGTCATCACCTATTGACGGGAGGACGGGCATGAAAAAGAAGAACGCATTGGCGGCGCTGCTCGTTTCGGCGCTCGCCCTGGCGCCCGTCGTCTCAACCCTGCCTGCCGGTCAGACGGCGAAAGCCGCGGAGACGGACGTGTTCGTCAGCTATTGGTCGAACGAGCCGGGCGTGACGGAAATGCCCGTCGCCGACGGCGCGAGAGAGACGTATGCCGAAGAGGACAGACAGTGGCAGGGGCTTCCCACCATCGCCGTGACGCCGGGCGGGCGCATGTGGTGCGCCTGGCAGACGGGGGACTCCGTGGAGGGTTCGGACGGCCCCAACAATTACGACGTCATGTATTACAGCGACGACATGGGAAAGACCTGGAGCGAAGAATACATGATCTGGGACGTGCCGGACGACTCCGTCCGCCTCGCCGATCCCCGCCTCTTCTACGACCAGTTCGGGAAGCTGTGGCTGGTGCTCATCCGGGGCGGGCTCAAAGGGGCGTATGCGATAGAACTGATCAATCCCGACTGCGACAATCCTTCGGAGAACCTGCAGACGGGCGAGCCGATCAGCTGGATGAAGGCGCCGCCCGCCCACCGTCCCACCATCCTGTCCAACGGCCGCTGGGTGACTCCCGTGGAAGTGGACGCGGACGCCCAGCAGACGTATATCTGCAACCCCGACGACGAGAGGGGAAAGTATGCCTGGACGACCAACACCTCCCAGCCCGCCGCGACGGCGTTCCCCGACCAGAAGACGTACGGCGAAGCGCAGATCATCGAACTTACGGACGGCAGCCTGATGATGCTCTCCCGCCTGCCCCGAACCTGCGGGGGCGGCATGGAGGTCTCCTATTCGTACGATTACGGCACGAATTGGACGCCGTATGAGGCGAATCTCGGCGAGCCGTACATCACCCCGAGTTCCAAATTCCACATCCAGCGCCTGGAAAGCGGCGCCATCCTCCTCATCACGCACGCGACGACGGAGGACAGAAAAGATCTCGCCGCCTATCTCTCCTACGACGACGGCAAGACCTTCCCCTATAAGATGATGCTGGACGACAGCGAGATGCGCGGCGACTGGCGGGGGTTCGGCGTAAGCTATCCCGAAGCGGCGGCGGAACAGGGGGAAAACGGTGAGATTTACATAGTTTACGACGCGGGCAGGTATGGACTGAAAGAGATTCGCATGTGCGTCGTCACCGAAGAGGACATCAAGGCGGGCAGGCCGGTGAGCGAGTACTGCCGGATGCGGGAGATCATCAGCGATCTCGGCGAATACATCGCCTATGTCGATACGGAAGAGGAATACGAGCGGTACTATACGGTGGAGCCGGGCACGGCAAAGGCGGACATTCTCCAAAATCTGCCCGAAACGATCACCCTGATCGGCGAAGACGATTCCCGCCTGACGCTGACGGGCACCTGGGACTGTCCCGACTATTCCAAAAACACGCCGGGGACGTACACCTTTACCTTTTCGCAGGAGGTGACGGGCATGGCGCAGGACAGGTACAGCCTGCTGAAAGCGTATGTCACGGTCGCCGAAGAACAGGACGAACCGGACGATCCGGGCGGATCGGATTCCGCCGATCCCGATTCGGGAGAGCCCGATTCCTCCGTTTCGCCGGGTGATTCGGGCGGAAGCGGCTCGGAAGGCTGCGGTTCGGCTGCGGGCGGGGGCGCGATCGCAATCGTCGCCGGCGCGGCGGCAGCCGTCTGCATCAGGAGGAAAAAACCCGCATCGCGGGGAAAATAAAGAATTTCTATAAGGAGGCTTGAAAAATGATGAAAACTTTGCGCAGGGCTTTGATGCTCTGCCTCACGCTGGGGATTTGCGCCGCAGCGGGAACGGGTGCGGCGATGCTGGCGCCCGCCGCCGAAGAGGAAGTGCCCGCCGCGACGACCGTCCCCGAAGAGGACCTGGAACAGCTGTCCATCGAAAACGGGACGATCGCGTATGCCACCGCGGTGGGCACGGGCACCGTGCGTTTCACCCCGTCGGAAGACGCGTCGTACACGCTGAACGACGCGACGGACATCGCGCTCCGGTTCAGGATCATGCACCGTCAGGCAAACAGGCCGAACGTCAACACGGGGTTGTGCTATGTGCGTTTCAAATTTGTCGGCAGTGACACGGTCTGGGGCATTTCCAAAGAGGACCTTCAATTTACTTTCGTCGACGCGGCGACGGGGGAGGCGGGTACGGTACGCGTCTCCAACGGCGGCGGCAATGCGGTGGGCGGACAGATCAACGCGCATTCGGGCACGGACGGCACGCTGTACATTCCCCTTTCGCAGATACGGGACGGGAATCAGACGGACGACCTGGGCAACCGCCTGACGGATACGGAGAACTACGAATCCCTGCAAATCGAATATATCGAATATACATACAGCGCGCACCGGTGGAATTTCGCATTCGGCGACGTGGCGATCGTGCGGCAGTCGGCAGGCGAAGTGACGACGCAGACGCTCGATCTGGAAGGGGAATCGCAGACCTCCAACACCACTTTGTACGACGTCTTTTACGACAACGTTACCCTGAAAGTAAACGGCACGGAAGCGACGGAGACCGCGGACGGGAATTTTGCGGTCGACCTCGGCGAGCAGGGGACGGTGTACATCGATTCGGACAAATTGTTCGCCTATGACCCGATCTGGCTGCACAGCGATCTCGCGGACGGCTACGGCATCACCTCCGTGGCGACGAGCGTACAGGGGATCGACGGCTACACCTTGTCGCAGCGGCAGGAAGAGGCGGACAACTGGGGCAGCGGCGCCCGCAACCGCGACCGCAGCGCTCTGCTCACGGGCTATACCTATGAAGGCGAGTACTACATCCGCAAGGGCAACCACGGTCTGCATCCCGGCGGCGCGGACGAACTTGCGACGCTCGGCGCGCAGCCCGTCGACTGCACGATCGAAGTGACCGTTTCCGCCCTGACCCCCGTGGGGATCACCGGCGACGGCGCTTCGGGCGTGGACGTGTATTACACCCGTCTGGACACGCTGGAAAAGGTCAACACGATCATCGGCTATGACGAGTGGATCGACTTCCCCGATTCGGGCGAGGACGGAAAGGTGTACCTCAAAACGGAAGAAGAGGGCGCGATCGTCGTCATCCCCAAGGACGGCTACGACTTCACCGGCCTCACCTTCAACGGCGAAGCGGCGGAGGCTGCCGAACAGACGACGGGAGAGGGCGGCAGGGTCACGGCGGCGCTGTATAAGTTCACCGTTTCCGAGGCGGCTCAGATCGAAATTCTGGGGCTGGGCGACGAAGTTTCGCTCGGTCTGGACATCGCCGGAGAAGGGGGCAGCGTGACCGTGGACGGAACGGCGGCGACGGGGGACGCGCTCACGTCCAACATCTATAAGACGCTGACCATCGAAGCGACGCCCGAAACGGGGTATTCGGCGACGGTGAGCGCGGTGTACGCCGCGGAAGAAGAGGGCGGCGAAGAGACCGTCGTTCCCCTTACCGTTTCGGACGACGGCAAGTATTACTACCGCGTGGACGGAGCGTTCACCCTGAAAGTCACCTTCGACGTCGTGACCTATAACATCACCTACCGCCTGAACAGCGGCGAATACGCTTCGGGCGAGAGCAATCCCGCAACCATCACCTATTTCGATACGGTCGCGCTGAAAGACGTTTCCCGCGAAGGGTATGATTTCCTCGGCTGGCGCATCGAAGGGAGTGACGCGTACGTCACGGAACTGAAGGAGATCTCCTCCGACATCACCCTCATCGCCGTGTTCGAATTGCAGGCGGTCGAGCCCGATCCGGACGATTCGACCGATTCCACCGATTCGGCCGATCCGGACGATTCCACCCAATCGGGCGGCGGCACGTCCGACGTGGGCGGCTGCGGCTCCTCCTTGGGGCTGGGCATCGTCGGCATCGGCGGGGCGGCGATCGCCCTGGCGCTCGCAAAGAAGCGTTCCCGCCGCTGAACGGGCGCGGCGTAAGCCGTAAGAGAGCGGGCAAGTGAGAGAAAGGGAGGGTGCGCCGCCGCAGGGCGGCGCACCCGACCGCGGTCTGGAAGCGTTTCGAAAAGGACGGAAGATATGGACAAAATCACAATGGTACATCGGGATTCCCTGAGCTGCGAGGCGATCGTGCGCAGACTTGCGGACGGCAGTCTGCTGCTCGTGTCCCAGTGCGGCGGACAGACGGAGCCCTGTCCGGAAAACAGGGTGCTCGTCTTTCACAGTACGGACGACGGGGAGAGCTGGTCCCGCCCCCAACCCATTCTGCCCGAAAACGGCAGGGCGGTGTACGCCACCGATCTGGACGTGGAGGGAGGGCGGGTCACCGCGCGCATCACCGAACACAACGGCGGCTATCTGGACGTCGACTGCTACGATCTCGTCAGCGAAGACGGCGGCTATACCTGGCGCAGGGAGGAAATTCCCTGCTTCGGGAAGACCTTCGTCTTTCTGCGCGGCGCGGTGTATGCGCGGGGGGTAAAACTCGTCGCCTATCAGCATTATCCCATTGAAAAAGAGGAGAACGACGCCCTTGTCCGGGCGAAGAAGACGGTGCTGGACAGCATGCTCCCCGCCGCGCGGTGCGGGGCGCTCCTCACGCGGGACGGCGGAAAGAGCTGGGAGAAGAGCGAGGACGTCCTCATCCCCTCCGAATGGCAGGGGAAGCACGTCTGGCAGTGGCCGGAGCCGACGATCGCGGCGCTCTCCGAAGGGTACGCGATGCTGCTGCGGGTGAACGGCGCGGGGGTATTGTACCGCAGCGATTCGGCGGACGGATTGCGGTGGTCAAAACCCTGCCCCACGGAAATTCCCAATCCCAACAACAAACCCAAACTTCTGAACCTGTCGGACGGGTCGATCGCGCTCATCAATACCCCCAATCCCCGCCCCGGCATGAAGAACCGCAATCCCCTGGAAATCTGGATCTCGGACGACGACATGCGCACCTGGCGGTATAAGAAGCGGGTGCTGGATTTCCCCGGCTGGCTCTCCTATCCGGACGGCTTTGCGGAGGGGGACAGGATCCGCTTTGCCTTCGAACTCAACCGCCACGACGTCTATTTTGCGGACTGCGACATATCCGATTATAATCGCTCCCGGAAATGAAATATTTACTCATCGACATCGGCAGCACGAATATCAAGAGCGCCGTCTGGCAGGGCGGGGAGATCTCCGTCCAAAAAACCCCCTTTCCCCCGCCCGTGCGGGATGACGGGGTGCATTTCGAAGTGGATCCCGCGGGGATTCTCTCCCGCGTCCGCGAGATCGTGGACGATACCGACTGCGACGCCGTCTTTTTCTCCGTGCAGATGCACGGCTGGCTGCTCGCGGACGGGGCGGGGCGGCTGCTCACCCCCTATATCTCCTGGCAGGACAGGCGGGCGGGGGCGGCGGGGATCTCCCTTGCCGTACCCAAGGAAAGCGGGACTTCGATGAAGCCCAATCTGCCCCGCGCGGGGGTGGCTGCGTTCGCCGCCGAATCCCCCCAAACCTTTGCCCGCGCCGTTCGTTTTTTTACGCTCGGCTCATACCTGGTATATGCCTTTACCGGTCGGAACGCCACCCATATCACGGACGCGGCGGCGAGCGGCTTCTACGACGTGAAGGGGCGCACCGCGGCGGCGTGCGGACTTTCTCTGCCCGAAGCGTCGTACGACGTCCGCCCGGTCGGGCTCTATCGGGGCAGGCGGATCTATACCCCCTGCGGGGATCAGCAGTGTTCCGTTCTCGGCGCGGGGGGCGGGGAAAACCGCTACGTCCTCAATCTGGGCACGGCGGCGCAGATGTGTACGGCGGAGAGGGGATTTGCCGCGGGGGATTTCGAATCCCGCCCTTGGTTCGGCGGGAACACCCTCTGCACGGTCACGGGGCTTTCGGGCGGCAAGGTCCTGGGAGAAGGGAAGAAGGACGCGGCGTCGCTGGCGGAGGAATATCTCGCGGCGGCGGCAAGGCTGCCCGAAAGAAAGGAGATGCTCGTCACGGGCGGGGCGGTCCGCTGGCACCGGGCGGTTCTCGAAGCCGCCTTCGGGAAGATGGGGATCCCCTATGCCGAAAACGAAGGGGCAGACGCCCTGGAAGGCTTGAAAATACTCGCGCTCCGCGCCGAAAAGGAGAGGGCGGAGGCGGAAAAAACGCAAGGAACGGAAAAGACGAAAACGGGAGGCGGTTTATGAAAGAGCGCAGGACGGGGATCATGATCAACGAGATTCCCTTTTCCAACTTCCCCGTGCTGTTCAGGCAGTGCGGGCTGGACTTTTACATCATCGACGACGAACACGGCGGGTTCGACTACCGGGAAATTTACGGGATGATCTCCGCGGCGCGGCTGGCGGGCGGGATCGAGACGATCGTCCGCATTCCCTGCGCCGACCGCCGCGACATCATCAAGTTTCTCGACATGGGCGCGGACGGGCTGCTGCTGCCCATGACGAACGGCGCGGAGGACATCGGAAAGGTGGTGAAATACGCCAAGTATTCCCCGCTCGGCGAACGCGGCATCTCCACGATGCGCGCGCATACCCTCTACAATCCGCCCCCGCTCGCCGAATACATGCCCGCCGCCAACGCGCGCACCAAGGTGTACGCGCAGATCGAGACGAAGGAGGGGGTGGAGCGCATCGAAGAGATCCTCTCCGTGGAAGGGGTGGAGGGTTTCCTCATGGGCCCCAACGACCTTTCCGACTCCTACGGCTGTCTCGGGGACGACGGAGCGCCGCAGATTCTCGCCGCCATCGACAGGACGGCGGAATGCGCGCGGCGGCTGGGCAAGACGAGCGGCATCATCACGGCGAACGCCCGCTATCTCGACAGGGCAAAGGAAGCGGGCATGCGCATGTTCTCCAAGGGGAGCGAACTTTCCCTGCTCGCGTCGGGCATCCGTAAGACAGTGGCGGATATTTGCAAATGAGTTTGATCGGCACGGTTTATTCCGGCGGACCGCAAAGGGTGCGGCCGGGAAGGGGCGGGCGGCGTTTTTTACAAAACGCCGCCCGTTTTTTTCGGCAAATGCCCGGTTTTAAGATTCTCTTTCCGCGGAATCAATGCAGACAATCCCTCAGTCTGCTGCGCAGCAGGCTCCCTTTGCACAAGGGAGCCATATAGAGAGCCTCCCCTTATGGTAAGGGAAGGTGTCACGCCCACCCCATGCCTCCCCTTTTGGAAAGGGGAGGTGTCGGGCAGAGCGAGACGGAGGGGATAAGAATAAATCCGCAAAAAGGGCGTCACTTGTTATGCACTTTTTGCCCTTGTGAAAAAC
>ERZ1643251.3083-NODE-3083-length-15922-cov-5.194807_pt1 | contig 15922 bp, 13 predicted proteins | sample MGYA00579261_ERZ1643251 | MGnify/ENA primary metagenome ERZ1643251 (study PRJEB29033, sample SAMEA4952267) | chicken gut metagenome | biome: Broiler Chicken; feature: Gastrointestinal Tract; material: Caecum | place: Ireland | collected 2018 | study: Broiler...
GCCGCTTCCGGCAGCGCATGCATATCGGAAATGGGCGTTTCTGGCAGCTCGTCCGCAAGGACTTCCCGTTTGTGTTTGCGCTTCCCATCCAGGCAGAGGTTTACCGTTACACGATAAAGCCAGCTTTTCAGCTGCAAATCCTCCATGGCCTCCAGTTTTTTCTGGTGCTTTATTACACGCAAAAACACGTTTTGAGAAACGTCCATCGCGTCGCTTTCATTTTTAAGGACGCCGTAAGCCGCCCAATATACCATGCGGGAGTAGTCCGCATAAATGGATTCAAAATCCCTTGCGGGCAACTTTCATCCCTCCCATCTCTTATACGTTGCAAGCCCCAAAATGGTTGCACCCAATTATAGCATGGGATGCGATATTTATCAAAAAAACGAGTTGTAAACCGCGCCAAAAATCATTATCATAGTATATGGATTCCGGCACACGCAAACCGAAACCCTCTGCCATCCCCAATACACCAAAGCGAAACAATAAAGGAGAACATTCTCATCATGAACGTCGGTTTTGATAACGGCAAGTATCTTGCCATGCAGTCTGAGCACATCCGGGAGCGCATCGCCCAATTCGGCGGCAAGCTATACCTTGAATTCGGTGGAAAGCTGTTTGACGATTACCATGCAGCGCGCGTTCTGCCAGGCTTTGCACCGGACAGCAAGGTAAAGATGCTCCTTCAGCTTAAGGATCAGGCTGAGATCGTGATCGTTATCAACGCAACGGACATTGAAAAGAACAAGGTGCGCGGAGATCTTGGCATTACCTATGACCAGGATGTGCTGCGCTTGATCGACGCCTTCCGCGCCATCGGCCTTTATGTAGGCAGCGTTGTGCTCGCGCAATATGGCGGGCAGAGCGCTGCGGACGCTTTCCAAAGCAGGCTTGCTGCGCTTGGCGTAACGGTATACCGCCATTATCCCATTGCTGGTTACCCTTCCGACGTGGAACATATCGTAAGCGATGAGGGCTATGGCAAAAACGAATACATTGAGACCACGCGCCCGCTCGTTGTGGTTACCGCGCCAGGCCCCGGAAGCGGGAAAATGGCAACCTGCCTTTCCCAGCTTTATCATGAGCATAAGCGGGGCATTGCGGCGGGATATGCCAAATTTGAAACGTTCCCCATCTGGAACCTGCCGCTCAAGCACCCGGTCAATTTGGCTTACGAGGCTGCTACGGCCGATTTAAACGACGTGAACATGATCGACCCCTTCCATCTCGAAGCCTATGGCGTCACCACGGTGAATTACAACCGCGATGTTGAAATTTTCCCTGTTCTCTCCGCAATTTTCAAAGAGATCTATGGATGCTGCCCCTATAAATCCCCTACCGACATGGGCGTAAACATGGCGGGCAACTGCATTATTGACGATGCCGTCTGCTGTGAAGCTTCCAAGCAGGAGATCCTGCGCCGTTATTATGCAGAACGCTGCGCTGTGCGCCAGGGTCTTGCAAGCAACGATGGTGTATATAAAATCAAGCTCCTTATGAACCAGGCCGGCATTTCCGAAGCAGACCGCCCGGTAATCGCCGCAGCGCTTGCAAAGGCAGAGGCAACAGGTCAGCCGGCTGCTGCCATCCAACTTCCCGATGGCCGCTGCATTACAGGTAAAACCTCCGCATTGCTTGGGGCATCCGCTGCCCTGCTGCTCAATGCGCTCAAGGCGCTCGGCAATATCCAGGATGATATGCATTTGATTTCGCCCATCATCATCGAGCCGATCCAGGATCTCAAGATTCATCACCTTGGAAACCACAATCCGCGCTTACATACGGATGAAATCTTGATTGCCCTCTCCATTTGCGCCGCTACCAACCCAACTGCCGCGCTCGCCATGCAGCAACTTTCCAAGCTGCGCGGCCTCGAAGCACATTCCACGGTCATTCTTTCAAGCGTGGACAGCTCGACCTTCAAAAAACTTGGCATTAACCTTACCTGTGAGCCGCAATATCAAACCAAAAAGCTGTATCATAAATAGGAGGAATGTGCTTTCAGTGTTTTATGCCTGGTTTTACCGAAAAAGGCACCTTGCCGCATAAAGTTTACATTCCCGTCACCACAGGGCATTTATGATGTGGTATGGTATAAAAGAATGGAAAACGCATCGTTTCAGAAGAAAGGGGACTGGGATGAACGTACTCTTCTTTCTAAAGCCAAAGGCAAACGTAGCCTATATTTATGATCATAATACTGTTCGGCAGGGCCTTGAAAAGATGAAACATTATGGCTATACTGCCATCCCTGTCATCGACCGGGATGGGCGTTATGTCGGCACGGTGACCGAAGGCGACTTCCTTTGGAAGTTGACAGAGCAAAACGCATGGGAAACGCATGCGCAAGAGCGCCTTAACGTGCGGGATATTATCCAGCGCAGCCACAACCCGCCGGTAAACGTAAACGCATCCCTGGAGGATCTGTTGCTCCAGGCGATGAAACAGAACTTTGTGCCTGTTGTTGACGATTTGGGCTCCTTTATCGGCATTGTTACGCGCCGGGACATCATGCAATACTATTATCGTTTATCCCATCCTCAAGCGGATGACAACAATCCACCCTTGCCGCCCACGCTGCAGCAAAAGGGTTAAAAACGCAAAACGCTATCATAAAAGGCAGGTGCGGCAGCATCTGCCTAACGTTTATGAATTCCAAAGCCGATGCCTTTCCGAGCGGATTCGGCTCAAAGGCATCGGCTTTGGTTTTTCTTTTTTGTTAAGGCCCGGTTTGCAATATCCTAACCGCAGCGCGTGGTTTGCAGGCTTTGCGCTTCCCTTTCAACCCATGAAATCCATACCTTGCACCGCAAGCGCAATTGAGCATCCCTTCGCTTTTTTTGGCAATGTGGGCGTTGAAGCCTTCCGGAGCACGGCCAAACGCTCTGCTTGCAGCTTCCGCACTATTCGCGCTGCTGTTCTTTTCTTGTTTTATCCAGCCTGTGGGATGCTACCATGCGAACAATTGAAGTTACCACGGACACCCCTGCCGCAATGGCCCCGGCACAGGCCGCTGTTTCAATCCCCTTCTGCCCGAACAGGACATAATCCGCATTGATGAGCGCATCCATCGCGTAATACAATCCGCCGCCAGGTACAAGCGGCACGATGCCGATGATAAGGAAAATCGTAGCGGGGGCTTTCATGATCCGCGCAAACACCTCGGAAAGGAGCGCGACCACAATGGTAGCAAGGAAATAGCGCACTACCTCGGATTCCATGTTTCCAAACAGCAGGTATACAAGCCAGCCTACAGCGCCCGTAACGCAGGAAAGCAGAATGAGCACCGGCTTTTTAATCTCAAACACAATGGAAAAGCCTGCACAGGCTAAAAAGGCATACAGGCAAGGCAAATATTGCTCCATTTTCAAATCCCCCCAAACAGCGCGCGCGCCAGGCCGAATGGAATCGCGATGCCCACAGCGCCGTTACAAAGTCCCCAATGATAACATCCCGCATCACGTTGGTAATTGCAATGCCGGGCACAAGCAGCATGATCGCTCCGATGATGATCTGATCGGTATGGATCATGGTACAACCCATGTAAGTCAGAACGACGGGAACCATTACAAGCAGCATACTCGCGCACACATTTACAAAAAATACGTTCGCGTTCAAGCGCATCATGTGGCCGACCACAGCTTTCACGATCATCCCGCAAAAGAACGCGATCGCAGCATCCAATGCGTTGCCTCCCCAGAACAGCGTAAAAAACGCGGCCACGCAGCCATAGCCGAAATAGCTCAACCATACGGGATAGGCCGGGCGGCCCACGATGGCCTTGAGTTCGGAAAACGCTGCATCAATTTCCGGCGTTTCCCGGCACACATCCCGGCAGAGCGCGTTTAAGCGATCCAGCTTATCAAGGTTGTTTGTTGCAGACTTGATGCGCACGGATTTTGTGTAATTGCGTTCGCCATAGTGAATGCTCATAATCACGCAGGACGGCACGGCAAATACTTCCGCTTCCTTGTATCCATAAGCCGCGAGCATGCGGTTTGCTGATTCCTCCACGCGGTAGATCTCCGCGCCATTGCGGATCAGCTGGCGGCTCACCTCGCAGCAAAAATTCAAGCATTGCTCCACTTTCTTCGAATGCATGGCATTTCCTTCTGCGGCAAATTGGGTTTGATATTTTTTTGCCACTCGCATTATTATATGCGCTGCGCTGGAAATGTCAAGCAAAATATCAATTTGCTGCTATAAGCACCGCTTGCTGCAAACGGGGAGAACGTGCCTCGCGCTTTATCAAGCTGCAAGGAAATAGACAAGCACCAGCACGCCCAGGGCGATTCGATACCAGCCGAACGCACGGAAATCGTGCTTTCTGATGTAATCCATCAAAAACTTAATTACACCCAGCGATACGAGGAACGCCACCACCATGCCAAGCAAAAGCATTGCAAGCTCTGCGCCCGTAAACGAGAAGCCAAACTTCAAGAGCTTGAGCGCGCTCATGCCAAACATGGCCGGCACGGCGAGGAAAAACGTAAATTCCGCCGCTGCGACGCGGGATACACCGAGGATGAGCGCACCGATGATGGTCGATCCGGAGCGGGATGTGCCCGGAATAATGGAAAGCACTTGAAACATGCCGATTAAAAACGCAGTGCGATAATCCACATCCGCAAGCGTGCGGATGCGCGGGCGGCGGGTTTTGTTCCAGTTTTCTACCAGGATAAAGGCAACACCGTAGACGATGAGCGCTGCGGCGATCACATTGGGCGTATGCAGATGCGCTTCGATATAATCATCAAATAGAAGCGTTACCACTGCGCCCGGAATGCAGGCAACAATCACTTTCAGCCAGAGAAGCAGCGTGTCCTTCTTCCAGAAGGGCTTTGCCCGCTCCTTGACTTGGAATGGCAGCATTTTATGCCAGAACAGCACCACCACTGCAAGGATGGCGCCAAGCTGGATCAAGATAAAAAACATGTCCTTAAACGCCTGGCTTGCATCAAGCTGCAAAAACTCATCCACCAGCAGCATATGCCCGGTGCTGCTCACCGGCAGCCATTCCGTAATCCCCTCCACGATGCCAAGGAAAATCACCTTGAGCAGTTCTATAAAATTCAGCATGCTGACCCCCTCATTCCAAAGTCTTACCTATAAATTATAATGCCACATCTATTTTATGCGCATCCGTTCTGCGTAGCAAGCGAAGATTCCGTGAACGGTTGCAAAAGCGCGCTTCTTCCGCTATGCTTATAGGAGCGATTATAAACCGATAAGGAGGCGCGCACATGAACCCAAATGTTGATGCCTGGTTGGATGCGCACAGGCAGGAAATCATAGAAGCCGTACAGAAAATCATCGCCATTCCGAGCGTAAAGGCTGCGCCTGCGCCCGGCGCGCCATTTGGGGCGGAAATCAAGGCCTCATTGGATTGCGCGCTTGGGCTTGCCGTCGAATTGGGCTTTGCAACAGAGGATCTTGCAGGCTATGCCGGCACCGCCGAGTTTGGCGCAGGCGAAGAGCTTGTCGGCATCCTTTGCCATCTGGACGTAGTGCCCGCAGGTACGGGGTGGAGCTACCCTCCCTTCGGCGGGGAGCTTCACGACGATAAAATCTATGGCCGTGGCACGCTGGACGATAAAGGGCCTGCAATCGCCGCGCTTTACGCCATGGCTGCCGTAAAGGCATGCGGGCTGCCGATGAAACGCCGCGTGCGCCTCATCCTGGGTTGTGATGAAGAAAGCGGCATGGAATGCCTTAAATATTACTGCAAACACGCGGAAGTCCCCACTATGTCCTTCTCGCCGGATGCGCAATACCCGCTTGTGAATTCCGAGAAGCACGGCTTTGGCGCGGACTACCAGCTTCCCTACGCGTCCTCCATCACCATCGAGGCAGGCGAACGTTCCAACGTTGTTCCGGGTGAAGCCATTGCGATCATCCCGCTTCCGCTCCCGCGGATCCTGCCCATCATGGAAGCCTATATGGAGCGGAGCGAATTTGGCTGCGCTGCAGAAGCCATCGATGAAAGCACTTCCCGTATCACCGTGCGCGGCCTTTCCGCCCATGCTTCTTTGCCGGAGCAGGGCCGCAACGCCTTCTTCGCGCTCGTCCACCTGCTCAGCAAGCTCCCCTTGCCCGAAGCGGATGCAAAAGCCGTTTCCAGCATAGCCGATGCCTTTGGCTTTGAATGCCATGGGGAATCCTTCGGGCTGGACAAAACCGACGCTTCCGGCCGGCTTACGCTCAACGTCGGCGTCATCCGGTGGGATGAAACGGGCATCCGCCGCCTTTCCATTGACATCCGCGCCCCCATCACCATGGAGCGCAGCACGATCGAGGCGGCGCTTGACGCGCGCCTTAACCCCATCGGCCTCACCGCAGCGCGCACGAGTTTTTCCAAAGGCTATTGTGTGCCGCCGGAAAGCGAACTCGTTTCCAAGCTCCTGCAGGTTTATGCCGCGCGCACGGGTGAGCCGGCAGCGCCACTCGCCATTGGGGGCGGCACCTATGCCCGGCATCTTCCCAATGCGGTGGCTTTCGGCTGCGAAATCCCCGGCCACGAGGCCTCCATTCATATGCCCAACGAATCCATCAGCGTTGCGGACTTGATGTTCAACGTGCGCGTGCTGGCAGATGCCGTGATCGCGCTTGGCTGCGAAGAAGCGTAATTCGCCCGATACGCGGGCTGCTTTAGGGGGGGCGCCATGTTGTTTGAAAATATCCTGTATTATGGGGCGGATTTCCGCTTCCACACGGGGGACGTTGCGGTAGAAGGGGGCTGCATCGCGTCCGTGCGCCCGCGGGATTGTACGCCACGCGCCATCCTGCTGCCCGGGCTTGTGGATATCCATCTGCACGGCAACAGCGGCGTGGATTTCTCCGAAGCTTCTCCCGCAGGGCTATGCCGCATGGCTCGCTTCCTCGCAGCACACGGCACCACCTCCTTCAGCGCCGCTTCCCTCACGCTGCCGGAGCAACAGCTTGCCGCCGCCTATCATACGGCGGCGGAGTTTTGCGCAGCGCCGCCAGAGGGCGCTGCCGCATTGCGCGGCATTACCATGGAAGGCCCGTTCTTCAGCCGTGGAAAATGTGGAGCGCAAAACCCAGCCTACTTGCGTGCCCCAGACCCAGCCATGGTTTCGCGCCTTCAGCAGGCGGCGGGCGGGCGGATCCGCATCGTATGCGTTGCGCCGGAGCTTCCAGGCGCGCATGCGCTGATTCAAAGCGTTGCGGCGACAGGGGTAGCTGTTTCCGTCGCACATACGGAAGCGGATTATGACGCCGCTTGCGCTGCGTTTGCTGCAGGCGCAACGCACGTAACGCACCTCTACAATGCCATGCCACCCCTGCTCCACCGCGCGCCGGGCGTAATCGGTGCGGCAGCAGAGTGCCCGCAGGTCACGGCGGAGCTGATTGCCGATGGCATCCATGTGCACCCTTCCGCTGTGCGGGCAGCCTTTCGGCTTTTTGGAGAAGGGCGCATCTGCCTAATCAGCGATGCGCTTTCCGCCTGCGGCATGCCGGATGGGGATTATACGCTCGGAGGGCAGGCAATCCGCGTATGCGGCGCGCGCGCCACGCTTGCGGATGGCACATTGGCCGGCTCCGTTGCTACGCTGTTCGATTGCATTAAAAACGCCGTGCGTTTTGGCATCCCGGCGGAGGAAGCCGTGCGCGCGGCCAGCCATACGCCTGCGCGCGTGCTCGGCGTGGATGGCGAAATCGGAGCGATTCGGGAAGGGCTTCCGGCCGATTTGCTCCTTTGCAGCATGGATTGGGCGTTGCAATCCGTTTATATCCGGGGTTTGCAGGTGGCCGCATATTGAAGGTTTTAAAACCCGCTTGCTTTGCAACCGCCAGCTGCCCTTCATGCGGCATCTTATCTGATTGATTGAAATATAAAAAGCTTCCGAAAACATAGGAATTGAAATGGCTCTTTCATTTACAAATGGAATTGATGGGCTGCATCAAAATTCGAGCGCACATCGGTCCATCTTTATGCTGCTTTGATCCATTCCCTGTTCCCTGGCTCCATAGGCTTCAATCTGATCCAATCATATGACGCTTTTCTTCCAGAAGCGCCTTGCGCATCGCGTGCAGAATTTAAAAGGATGAGGCTTTCTGCAACTGATCTCACGATAAAATAATCAAGATTTGGGATTTGCTGCAATGATATGAAAGCGGCGTAGAGGTATCGTTATAGCCTTTTTATAGCCGCTCCTTTTAAAATATGGGCGATTTCTGCAATTTGGTGCAAGCATGCATGGGTTCCGTTGCGCCGCAGTCCGCTTAATGGAAGCTCTTTCCAGAAATCTTACGGCCTCTCTTAAATTTTGTTTGTGCACAGCCTAATGAAAAGCGCTCACCTATTCGTAACCGTTTTATGCAACGGTTTTTTGCCTTGCTTGCAAGGTTGCGCGCTGCATCTTTCTTGCAGGGTCATACAAGGGATTTTGCGTTCTATTCCTTGATTTTTTGCCCTTTCCAGGCTTCTTTGTTCTTTCCAATACGCCAATCTGCACATTTTCCGCGCATTAAAAACGGCGGCAGGGTTTTTCTCCCTGCCGCCATTGCAATTCAGCAGAATGGGCCGCTGCAGGATGCGCTTGCATTGCGTGGGCCCCGCCGGTTCCCCTTTTATTCCGGCAGCGTTACGCCGATGAGCGGCGAGCCGCTCTCGCCCATGGTAACCTGCGGCAGCTGGCCATCCCATTTTTCAATGGTTTGATAGTCAATCAGCGGGTCCGTCACCGATTCGGCCAAAATGCGGTTGGCTTCCGCCTGCGCTTCGGCTTCGAGTTTGATGCGTTTTGCCTCTGCTTCCGCCTCAATCAGCGAGCTTTCCGCCTCGGCGTTTGCAGCGATAACCTTCTTCTCCGCTTCCGCCTCCGCGATTACGATCTGCTGCTCCTGTTCGGTTTGCGTCTTAATCAGCGTTTGTTCCGCAACCTGCTTGGCCTCTACTGCCGCGATGTATTCGGGTGAGAAGTCCCAATCGATAATATTGAGGTCTTCAATGTAAATGCCGCGTGTATTAAGCTTCTCATTCAGTTCCGTATCCAGCTGCAAACTTACCTCGCTGCGGCTTGCCACAAGATCGCTCGCTGTGTATTTTGCAACAACGGCCTTGAGCGCTTCGTTCACCGCGGGGGAGACGAGCACTTCTTCAAACGCAGCGCCGACTTCCTTGTAGATGGAATAACTCATGTTCTTCGCAATGCGGTAGTTTACCGCAAGCACCGTGGAAACGGTTTGCAAATCCTTGCTGAACGCCTCCGTGCTCACCTCGAGCTTCACGATGCGGTTATCGATCTGCACGATCTCCTGCGCAAAGGGGATCTTGAAATGCATACCCTCTTGCAGCACGGTGTCGCTTACCTTGCCCAACGTGACAACAACGCCCGTGTGCCCGGCGGGAATCACGACAAAGCTGCCGAACACAATCGAAATGACCAGAATTGCCACAACGGCCGCAGCGATGATCTTCCCGATAGAAAGGTTGCCCTGCTTGTTTCGAAACATGTTTGAACTCCTTCCAAATGGCGGCGCATTCGCCGCTTTTTAGGGCGCTTATTCGAAAGGCCCTACCGCGTATGATTATAGCATTTCCTTTCCTCTCGTGGAAGCGCGGCTTGTAAAAATTATGTAAGAAATGTGACGTCACCGCAAATCCTACCGTTGTTTACCGAATATTCAAACCCATTCTGCGTAATGGTATGATATAATAGGTTTACAATCAAGTGGGATCTGGCATTTTGCTGGGTTCCAGAAAACGGGATGATGCATGCAATATGAAAATTGATTTTAAAAAAGCCTGGAATACCGCGCTGCGTTGGCTTGGCCGCATGGCGCTCCGCACGCGGGCCTCGATGCGCCGTTTCCGGCGCGGAGGCGGATTTCCCGGCCTGCTAAAGCGCACGGGGCAGAACCTGCGCCGCCGCGAACCGCGCACGCTGGTGGCCTGCGCCTGCACGGCGCTCGTGATCATTGCAGTGCCGGTGCTCTGTTTTGCAGCAGGCGGCAAACGCCCAGCCGCAGCGGAAGCGGGCGATGCATTGCCTTCCGGCAGTCCTGCCAGGGTGGAAAGCGCCGCAGCGTCCGATTATATTGACCTTTCGGATCAATATACCCCAAAGCCTTCTGCTACGCCGCGGCCTTCTCCGACGCCGATTCCCACACCAACCCCCATCCTGCTCGGCAAGGGCGCAACAGGGGCGCAGGTTATGGCCGTGCAGGAACGCCTCATGGAACTTGGCTACATGGACTACGATGAACCGACGGAATACTACGGCAGCGTTACCAAAGAAGCCGTTGAAATGTTCCAACGCCGCCATGGCCTTACAGTGGATGGTTACATTGGTGAAGAAACCTATGACCGCTTAATGCGCGAGGATGCGCTTCCCTATATGGTAACGGTTGGCGATGAAGGCACAGACGTAAAAGAGCTGCAAAAGCGCCTGGTTGAACTGGATTACATGGATAAGGCTACCGGTTACTTCGGCGATGAAACCGCAGCGGCGGTAAAGGAATTCCAGGATCGTAACGGCCTTGATGTGGATGGCATGATCGGCATGCAGACCCGCGAAATGCTCTACAGTGAAGAGGCGATTGCAAAATCGCTCTCCTACGGCGAGAAGAGCGATGACGTGCTGAAATACCAGAAACGGCTCTATACGCTTGCTTATCTTACCACAGAGCCCGATGGCACTTTTGGTAAAGATACGCTCGCCGCTGTAAAGCTGTTCCAAGAGCTCAACGGGCTTATTGCAGATGGCCACATCGGCCCGCAGACAAAGGAAGTTCTCATGTCCTCCGATGCGCAGGCAAATGCGCTTACCATCGGCATGAAGGGCGATACGGTCAAAAACGTGCAAAAGCTTTTGAAGCAGCTTGGATATCTGGATTCTGCGGACGGGTATTTCGGCTCCGGCACAGAAGCCGCGGTGCGCGCTTTCCAAGAGCGCAATGGCCTTACGGTAGATGGCAAAGTAGGCCGTCAAACGCTTACGGCACTGCGTTCGGATGATGCAAAGAAAGCCGCTGCCGATACGCCAGCTGCAACTTCCGGCCCGGCCGCAACGCCAAAGCCTTCGGAAACCTCCAGCCCCTCCAGCGGCACTTCGAACGGTGCTTCGGTGGATCGTTTCGTAGAGATCGCACTTTCCAAGCTCGGTTGCCCCTATCGCACCGGTGCAAAAGGGCCCAGCAGCTTTGACTGCTCCGGCTTCGTATACTGGTGCTTGAATCAAGCCGGCGTGAAGCAAAGCTACATGACCAGCAAAACCTGGCGCAGCGTAACGAAATACCAGAAGATCTCCTCGATGAGTGACATCCAGAAGGGCGACGTACTCGTGTTCAAGATGTCCTCTTCCAAAGGGCACGTTGGAATTGCCACAAGCAGCAGCAAGATGGTGGATGCTTCCTCCGGCAACGGTGAAGTTGTGCACCGCTCCTTCCAGACGGATTACTGGCAAAAGTATTTCTACTGCGCGTACCGCATCTTTTAACTGCCTTTCAATCGGCTCCTTTCGCTATGGAAGGGGCCGGTTTTTATTTTTAAATAACTTTTGTTTGGGGTCAAACGTTTAAGATATATGCCTGTGATCTTCCTGTTGGCGGCCGGCTTCCCATATTGGTTTGCAAACCTCCGCCCGTCTCGCTGCAGGCAGGGCCGTTCGCCTCAGAAAAGCGGGGATTTCCCATGCCTTTCCAAAGCCGCTTGCTCCCGAAGGGAAGGAATCTGCAAGCGCGTTTGCCTGGCTGACGAACGCCCTTTGATCAAGCTTTGCCTGCAAACTGAAACATTGCGGGCACCTGCGCAGCCAGGGCAGCGCTCCGCCTGGTATGCGGCCTCAACCCACAAAGCGCATCTCTCCCGGTTTTCCGCTGCAAAATACTTCGCATAGCAGGCAGTGCGCGATCTTCCACCACTGCCTGCTATGCAAAGGGTGGAGCGGCTTTAGCCGCTCCACCCTTCTGAAATGGCGGTTCCTGTTTCAGCGGTTCCCACGCCTGCGCATGCGGTAAACCGCAACGCCCAACGCCATGCCGGCAAAGATGCATGCAAGCGCCGCCGCCCATGCGCTTTCGCTGCCCGTTTGCGGCGGGAGCGCAGCGCCGTCATCCGTTGCAGGCGGGGCCGGGGTGCCCGGCACAATCACGCCGCTTTGTTCCCCATCGCCGTAAAGCACAGTCTTCCGATCCGTGTAGGTCTGGCCCTGGAACGCAACCGTTGCCGTATACACAAGCCGCCCTGCGTAGCCGTCGATATCCACGTTCGCCGCCACCGTCTCTTTATGGTTCGCATTGCGCGCGCATGTAAAGGTCGCGCTTGCGCTTTCCCTATTCCCGGCCCAGTTCCAAACCGGTGCGCCCCACTCATGCGAGCAGGTGGTGGTGCTTTCCGTTGTTCCTACGAGTGCGCCGTTCACCGTTACCGTACCTTGCCCCTCGTTGGTTACATTTACCTCGCCGGCAATGCTGTTGCCCAGGTCAAGATCGCCTTTCAGAACGGAAATCGTATCGCCTTCCTGTGCATTCTCGATCATCCTGGCCGCAATTTCCTGCGCTGTGCCAACATAATATGTTGTTGTGCCATTCTGCGTTGTAAGGCTGGCTGAAGTGGCCGATGCCGCTGCAAACTGGGTAACATTCGAAGAGAACACGCCGCCCGTTACTTCTGCTTTCTGCATATCTGGGGCCTTTACAAAGTTCATTCCAAGCGCAAAAGCGTTTTGGCTTTCCAGCGTGCCGCCTTGGATTGCAACATTGATGGGGCGCGCTGCACCATTGAGAGAATAGTTCCCTTCAATATAGAGCGCATTTCCAGTTTTGGGGAACCCTTCGCCCTGCGTGTTCCCATCATAGGGTTTATCCTGTTCTGCCCGAGTGCCGCTGGCGCTGATTTTGGTTTGATCGCCCCTGATCACAACCGTTCCGCCCTTTACCACAATGCCGTTGTTTACCGCTTCAACAATGGAATTTTCAACAATCAGCGTTCCGCTTTTCGGCGGGAAATAGATGCCCGTTGTGTCACAGGAAATCTTGCTGTTTCTCACTGTAACGTTTTGAGTGCTGTTATTCCCCTGCACGCCAAGCGCCTGGTCGACACAATCGATGGTTACTCCATCCAGCAGCAAGTCGAGGTTGGCATAGTCCCCTGACGTGTCTGTACCGCCGTTACAATACGCATAGATGCCGTATGTGTCAGGGCATGTGCTGGCCAGGGTGCCGTTTTTGATCGTTAGGATAAGATCCGGCGTTTTAATCGCAATAATTTCATCATTTCCCTCGCCCGCCGTCAATGTTTTCTCGTTCAAATTCAGCGTATAGGTGCCAGCTTTTGTAAAAGTAACCTTATGTTCCTCTACGTCTTTCAGCAGTTTGATCTCATCATTGTTTGATGCGGCGTCAATCGCCTCCTGCAGCGTAGTATAATGCTTTGTGCCGATTGCAGCCGTATGGTCCGTGCAGCTATCGCCCTCTGAACATTCCACCCCTTCGGCAAACGCCATCACCGGGAAGAGCGAGCATGCCAGAATCAGCGCGAGCAACGCAGCAACCCATTTCCTCTGTTCCATAGAAATCCCCTTTCATAGTTTTTGATAACCATGCGAAGGAGACACGGCAATCCTGCAAACGCTCCTTACGCAGGGCTGTTCTTTGCGCCAGTCCTTAAGAAATAGCTGTTCGATTTAAAAAGCATTTTAGCGCAAAATTCCTTTTGGATGTGTTTATTATAACATTACCTGAATTAATTTTTCAATTACTTCAGGCAATAAATCGCTCATTTTTATTGATTTTTCAACATAAAGCGGTAATATTAAAGCTGTGCCATAAGAAAAACTGTTTATAAAGCATTTTACAGCGTTCCCTGCAGGTCGTCCAGCGTAAGGGAAAAAGCAGGCAGGCAGTGCGCAAGAAAATATTGAAGCTCGTCGCTTTCCGCCTGCATGGTCTCGATTTCCCGGCCAATGCCCACGTATGCATGCTGGAACTCCATATTTCCCGCATTGCGTTCATAGATGCATTTGATGTAGGCGCAGAGCTTGTCCGCGCATTTAAGCAAAGCCTGTTCCTGCGGAGCCAGCTGCGCCGTGCCAAGATAGGGCGCATACGCCGCGCGCAATTCGGGCGGCAAGTGGTTTTGCAGCTTCTCCGCAGCGCTTTTTTCAATCTGCTTATAAATGGCCTTCATTTCATCGTTGTAGTATTTCACCGGCGTGGGCAGGTCTCCCGTAAGCACCTCGGAAGCGTCATGGAACAGCGCATGGACGGCAAGCCGCTCCGCATCATACTGCTTTCCGAAAACCCGGTTCCCGATGGTAGCCAGAAAATGCGTGAGAAAAGCGCATTCAGCCGCGTGCTGCATTAGATCCTCTTTTTCCGTATTATACATTAAGCTCCAGCGGCTGATGTACCGCATGCGGAAAATGAGGGGCAAAAAGGTGTTTTCCATGCGTTGTCTCCAAAATATATATTATATTTATGTAGTGGAACCACATTCTGAACAAAGGATACCAGAAAAGCATGTCCTCCGCAACCGGGGATAAGCATGAAACAGCCGGCATATCGCAGTACCACTGCTTTTCGCATACGTAATAAATTGTGTGGCTTATGCTTGGCAAAGCGCGCAAAAAAGGCAGCATTCATAAACTTTAGAGAATTTTTCCTTATACGCATCACCTCACACCTTGCACAGGTTCAACTGCAATGCTATAATAAAATAAAAGCAGATGAAGGAGTTTTCAAACGAATTCTTATGAACATTTGGCACGATATTTCCCCAAAGCGCATTAAGCCGGAGGATTTTTTTGCCGTTGTTGAAATTAGCAAGGGCAGCAAGACCAAATATGAACTCGATAAAGAAACTGGAATTTTAAGGCTGGATCGCGTATTGTATACCTCTACGCATTATCCTGCAAATTATGGTTTTATCCCGCGCACCTATGCTGCGGATAAGGATCCTCTGGATGTGCTGGTGCTTTGCTCCGAACCCATTCAGCCCATGGCATTGATTCAATGCTATCCTATTGGCATGATTACCATGATCGACAACGGCTACGCTGATGATAAGATCATTGCAATCCCCTTTGAGGATCCCACTTATAACAGTTATCACGACATCTCCGAAATTCCCCGGCATGTATTTGAGGAAATGTCGCATTTCTTTTCGGTGTACAAATCGCTTGAACGTAAGGAGACAGCGATCGATGAAATTCAGAACCGTGCTGCTGCCGTGAAAGTCATCGAGGATGCTATCGAAACTTATATCCAGCTTTATTGCCGCTAAGCTTATACCATCGCGCAGCGCGCCAGTGACATCCAACAGGCTTAAGCTTTCTATAGGTTCAACATGCAAACAAAAAAGAAGGGCGACCTGCCCTTCTTTTTGTCGCGTTATTTTGCTTTGTAGCTTCCACAGAGGCTTTCATCACACGGTTCACCGGTATGGCAACCGCATTTGGGTTCTACCTCGATCCGGGAAAGCTGGCAATCGCAGCCGCGTGTATTGTAGCGGCAGCTTGTTACGCGACAGCCAATGGTCTGGCTTCCAGCCTTGGTTTCGGACATTTTCTTTTCCTCCACTTCATTGGTTGGCCTTAGTATGCGCAAAGCAGCGAAATGCATTCTGGTAATTATTTCAAAAATTTCAATTCGCACTGACGTAGTTGCATATCCTATTTTATATCTGATTTTTTCTTTATCCCTCCGCAGTAGTACTGGAAAAATCATTTTAATATAGCCGCAAAGGGAGAAACGGCAAAGCAAGACAAAAAATGATGGCAAAATAGGTCTTATAAATCGCGTGTGCTGCCTGCTAATTGGCTTAAACGCTCTATTCTTGACTACTAAACTGCAGAGATCGCTAGCATACGTAGTTACTACCACACAGCATAGCATTGCACCTTGAATAGAACAGTAAAACGGCCGTCTGGGTCAATACATGCTCGCTACGCATGCT
>ERZ1643251.3084-NODE-3084-length-15918-cov-4.476266_pt1 | contig 15918 bp, 13 predicted proteins | sample MGYA00579261_ERZ1643251 | MGnify/ENA primary metagenome ERZ1643251 (study PRJEB29033, sample SAMEA4952267) | chicken gut metagenome | biome: Broiler Chicken; feature: Gastrointestinal Tract; material: Caecum | place: Ireland | collected 2018 | study: Broiler...
GGGAACATGTTATAATAGATTTTTATTCGCCAAAGAATAGAATTGACTCAATAAGCCAGACGTGAATTATTAGGAAATTTTTCCAAGATCTTGATCTAAAGAGAAAATTAAAACGGAACGTTTATAATAATCAGATTTATCAGATGAAAAAAAGCTAAAATAAGCTCTTTTACCCCATACTATTCGTAAAACCTGTGTTTTGCGAATAGTTTTATGTCTCCCTTTCTCGCGAATTTTTCTTTCTGTTTCTGTCCTTTGTCAATCTGTGAGCGCGTCCATTCTCTTGCCGCAAAGATATTTTGTGTCTGCGAGAATGTCCGCCCTTTCCTTTATTCAAACGAAAAACGGGAGTTCCCCACTCCCGTTTTTGCCCGTTTTTGCCTTTTTTTGCACCTTCTCGCGGAGAGGACAAGCCCTTCTCTCCGCGCGTGTACATTATATGCCGAAGCGGACGTTTGCACTTTTTGCACCTTTTGCCCGTATTTTTCATTTCCCTTGGGCTTGGCAAAAAATGTTTCTATTCGTTTTTCCCATCATAGCACATTTTTTTGCCGCTGTCAACACTTATGCCGAAAAGCTCTCCACGGGCGGGCTCGCTGATCCGCCTCCGCCCGCCCGTTGTACGAGCTTTTCAGTTTCGCCTTTCTTGCATTTGGCAGCTCGCGGAAAAGTGCTCATGCCGCTTTCCATTTTTTTGCCGTGCCCTCTCTGTGGTCGGCACTTTTTCTGTTTCCTTTTTCGCTTCTCTGTCAAATAGCGGCGAAAAAAGCGTGCTCCTTAATGCAGTGGCTTACCGCGCCCTTTTTCTCGCCGCTGCTTTTCCCTCATAAAACTACCGCTCGCCTTTTCCCGTATATCCTTTCATCTACATGCATTTGCGCCTCTGAGCGCAAAACAGACGCCCCTCCCGCGCTTCGCTTTCCCGCTCGCTTTCGCAAAACGATTGATGCTGATTTTCTGTAAGTTTTTGAATGTATTCTTTTGTTGTTGACGTTTTTTTGCTTTTTGTACCAAAGCTATTCTACCATCCTTTTCGAATTTTTAATGTTCCCTTTCAGTGATTACTTTACAAAGATTGTTTTTAAAAAAGTCCCCTTTAATTATTCGTAAAATTGACGCTGTTTTTATTTTGTGTTATAATGAATCCATGGCTAGAATTTCAAAAAACAATTCTGATTTCTATCAGGAGCGAAATCTTAAAAATCTGGATAAAATTGAAGAAATCCTTGAACAATTGCCCCCTTTTTGCGAGGATTTTTTCCGTGGAATTGAGACGCGGACGAGTACGCTCACTCGTCTGAATTATGTCTATGATCTTCGGATTTTCTTTGATTTTTTGACAAAGAAGAAGTTTCGAGGAAAGGCCATGACGGAACTTACGCTTGAGGAGCTGGAAAGCGTCACAGACACAGATATTGAAATTTTTTTAAGTTACCTTTCCAATTACTCATATGGGGACAAGCGTCTTTCTTGCGATGAGCGTGCCAAAGCACGAAAACTTTCCTCTGTGCGTTCCATGTACAAGTATTTTTTCAATAAAGGACTTATTGAGACAAATCAAACGAGTAAAGTATCCACCCCTAAGCTTCACGAAAAAGAAATCATACGACTTGAAGGGCATGAGGTCTCCTCTCTTCTCGATACTGCGGAGTATGGCGACGGGCTTTCACCCCACGCAAGTGGCTATCATGAAAAGACTAAAATTCGCGACAGCGCAATTCTTACGCTCTTTTTAGGTACGGGGATTCGTATTTCGGAATTGGTCGGTCTCAACAATGAGAGCATTGACTTTTCAAATAATTCCTTTGTCGTTACACGTAAAGGCGGAAATAAAGCTATTCTATATTTTTCTGAAGAAGTCGGAGATGCTTTAGCTGCTTATCTTGCACAAAAAGAGAACGATCCTCAGATTCCGCCCGAAGAACATGCACTGTTTTTATCATTACAGTACAGACGCATTTCTGTTCGTGCGGTGGAAAATCTTGTTAAAAAATATGCCAAGATTGTGTCTCCGCTCAAGAAGATTACACCGCACAAGCTTCGGTCTACCTATGGCACCGCGCTATATCGTCAGACGGGAGACATTTATATCGTCGCCGATGTTCTGGGACATCGCGACGTCAATACGACTCGCAAACACTACGCCGCAATTACGGAAGATCATCGGCGTTCAGTTGCAGATGCGGTAAAACTTCACCCCACGGAGGACGAGCAATGACTGCTGAAAATGTCTACATCGTTCAGCCTGTGATGGACGCTTCGGCCGAAGCACTTCATGCAGAAGCCGTTGCGCTCATTGAGAGCGCCGGCGCTTCATATGCAGGAACATTGTATGCCAAAATTCGGGAAATCAATCCTGCAACCTATCTCGGGGAAGGAAAGGTCGAGGAACTGCGCCAAAGGCTGGAAGGACTGGATTTGACCGTTCTTTTTAATGGCGAGCTTTCCCCTTCCCAAACCGTAAATCTTTCTGAGGCGTTGGACGGAAAAAAAGTTATCGATCGTACAACACTCATTCTGGATATTTTTGCATTGCGAGCCGAAAGCAGCGAGGGAAAATTGCAAGTAGAACTTGCTCAGCTTCGCTATTTGTATCCTCGTCTGAAGGGAAAAGGTGAAGCGCTTTCCCGTCTTGGAGGCGGGATCGGAACGCGTGGTCCGGGGGAAACACAACTTGAGACGGACCGTCGGCATATTCGTTCCCGCATTCGTTCTTTGGAAGAAAAGCTTTCCAAAACGGAGCAAAGACGTGGTTTACAGGTTGAGCGCAGAAAAAAAGACGGAGTTCGAACCGTTGCACTTGTCGGGTATACCAATACGGGTAAATCTACCCTTTTAAATGCACTTTCGGGGTCTGATGTCTTTGTCAAGGATGCTTTGTTTGCAACGCTGGATCCCACTTCCCGCAATGTCGAGATCGAGGGAATGGATTTTTTGATTACAGATACAGTCGGTTTCCTGCGCAATTTGCCGCATCATCTGATTGACGCATTCAAATCTACGCTTGAAAGTGCAATCCACTGTGATCTCGCGCTCATTGTCTGTGACGCCGGCGCGGATTATCAGATGGGGCTCGATACAACGCTTGAAGCCCTGCGCGGTATGCAGTTTTCTTCCCCGTATCTTGTTGTTATGAATAAGTGCGACAGTGCTCCATCGGATGCGCGTTTCCCGAAAGAATGCGTCTGTATTTCTGCAAAATATGGGCACGGGTTGGATTTTTTGAAGCAAAAAATCTTCCAGGCTCTTATGGAGCGGTTTGTTGTGACACAACTATTTGTTCCCTATGCCCGAGCAGGAGAGTATGCGGCTTTGCGTCCGCTCCTGACCGAACAGTCGGTTCAATATACCGATGATGGCGCTCAAATCCGTGCCGTGATTCCAACAGAACACGCATCAAAGTTCCGCTCCTTTCTTGTCTTGTAAGGGTTTTCATTGTTTACAGGGCACATATGCAGAGCTCAAACTGATTTTGCGGCGGAAAGTTATGACTATTATCATGTGTTTGAAATGCAAATCTTAAACGCTATTCTGAAACCCTATACAAAATTGTAACTTTAAGAAAGGAATTACAAGGCTTAAAAAGCAGAAGAATAGAAATTTTTATTCAACGACAGGCACTCTTTTTCGATGAAACGACGGCTTTCAATCATTTTCCAAATAATTTTCGGTCGAAATTCCTTATGAATCACAAAAACGGAGTGAATCTATGATCATCAGCACGGGACTTCGTACAGACATAATTAATCATTATTCTCCGTGGATGTTTGAACGCTTCCGAGAAGGATATGTTTTCACGCGCAATCCCCTCTTTCCTAAGTCGGTAAAAAAATACCGTCTCACGCCTGAATTGGTCGATGCCGTGATTTTTTGTTCTAAAAATTACGAGCCTGCGCTTGACAGGTTGCATGAGATCACGAACCGTTACAGAACTTTTTTTCACTATACACTTACTGCTTACGGCCGTGACATAGAACCAAATATTCCGGACGAGGAGATGCGCATCAAAACGCTGATAACGCTCAGTAAAATGGTCGGAAGAGAGCGGCTTGTCTGGAGATTTGAGTCTGTCTTTTTTTCGGAGGATTATCCGCTTGAAGGTATTACAGAAACATTCGAGCGGATTGCGGCTCGCATTTCGCCCTATGTACGGGGCTGTATTGTAGCTTTTTTAGAGCCGTTTTATTCCATGCATACGCGCATGCCGCAAGCCTCTTTGCCGGATAATCAGTCAAAGCGAGCTTTCATAGAGCGTATCCTGGCTGTAGCGAAAAAATATACCCTTTGCGTTCAGTCTTGTGCAGCGCAGAACGATTATGAGGAAATGGGACTCACCCATAAAGGATGTTATACACTGGATATAATCGGGGAAGCGAACGGATGCGTTTTCCAAAAAATCAAGCATACAGGAAACCGCCGAGGATGTCTGTGTGTCCCCGTCCGTGATATCGGATGGTATGACAGTTGCCCCAATCTTTGCAAATATTGTAATGCAAATCGATCGGCAGGAGAAGTCAAAAGCAATGTCTTAAAACATGACCCCCATTCTCCTCTTCTTATTGGGGCGCTTGAGGCCGATGACGAACTCACGGACGGAAATCAAGTAAGTTTTTTGAGTCATACAAGGCAGATATCATTATTTGATCTGTAAACGTTCGCTAGGCAGAAAACATAATTATCTTAAAATGCGCCGCGGGGCTAACAAGCCCCGCGGCGCAAATGCTTTTTATGAAATTATTCGATCAGATAAAATTATTTGGTAAACATTGCCATAAAGAATCCCTCATAGAGTTCGCTGGGGCAGACGCAGACTGTCCCCTCCGTTGAAGGCAGTCTGGGAAGCGTTTCCGATATGTTTATCGGTTGAAGATTCGCTCCGAGCTGTTTTGCAAAAGAGACAATGCCGTTGTTTTCCTCTGGCAGAACAGAACAGGTCGAATAGAGTAAGGTGCCACCTTTTTTCAGCAATCTGAAAGCCTTTTCGAATAACTTCTTTTGCAGGCGCACGCACTTGAAAAGATACTCTTCGGAAAAGCGGATGCACTCGCCGCGTGCGATCGTACCTGTCCCTGTACAGGGTGCGTCAAGCAGAATTTTATCGAATCTTAAAAAATCATTGAGAGCGAGCGCGTCTTGACGCATGGCATTGACGCGCGTTGCCCCTTGTCGTTCGAGATTAAATTTCAATCGTTCAAAGCGAATGGAATCGCGTTCACAAGCGGTGATGAGTGCTTTTCCGTCAGAAAGTGCATATAATTGTGTCGTCTTTCCGCCCGGGGCCGCGGTCATGTCCAGGATAGCTTCCCCCGCTTTCGGTTGTAGAAGAACGGGAGGTAGCATTGAAGAAAGACTCTGCAAATAAATTTCACCGCGGGCATAGAGCGGCGTTTCCTCCAAAGCTTGTTCCCGTACATCGACAGCGATGAGTGCGTCTTTGATCCATTCTGCACGCTTTGTCTGAATTCCGCATTGGGTCAATTCAGAGATTACATTTTCAACGGTTGTCTTAAAGGTGTTGACGCGGAAAGTGACGGGACGAATGGATTGATATCCGTCCATAATACGTGGAAAAAACTCTCCGTAAGCTTCTTGGAGCCGTACGGAGAGTGATTCAGGCAATTGCAGATTCAATCGATCGTTGAAAGCCATGTTTTGAGTTCCTCTGCGGGTGAAATCTGAATTCCGTTTTCAAAACAGATATTAAGGACGGGAGCGACTTGTGCGCCGCGCATTGCCTTGCGCAGATCGCTTGGCGTATGCCCGAGTTCGCCGCCGTTAGTAGCAAACGGGTATACTTTTTTCCCCTTCCATTTGATGGCGGAAAGGAACTTTTTGACGGCGGGAGCATAAGTTCCCCACCATACGGGTGTGCCGAGGATGACGGTGTCGTATTTGTTTGCATCAAACAATAGCGCTTCTATTTGCGGCATATAGCCCGCTTTGACCTCTTTTTCCCCAAGACTGAGCAATACATCATAGTCATCGGGATAGGTCTTGACGGTTCTGATTTCCATCAGATCCGCGTGCAACGACCGCGCGATCCGTCTTGCGACAGCACGGGTGTTTCCGCTCAAGGAATAAAATACGACCAGTTTTTTCATCCTTCCCCTCCCGATCTGTTTTATTAATTATAACATAATTTTATTAATTTGTAAAGAGTTCAAAAAAAATTGCCGCACGTAATGGCGGCAATTTCATAGACGATACCTTAATAGAACGTGGCCAATTCCTGTTCCGGAGGAGAAGTATACTCGATTTCGGAAGCCGAAAGGACAGGCCCCTTTTGTCCGTAAATGGAATGATACTGAATATCGATGCGTGCTGTTACCATTACCCAATCGCGTGTTTTAAATGGAAGATCGGAATGATGCAAACAAACGAGACCGCTGTAGGCAATATCTGCCTCGCAGCAGGTCATGATGTGTCGCCCGACAACAATCGTTCCTTTTTTCATGCTCTTATCTGTGGCGACAAGTCCTTTGAAACGAACCGTCTTTCCGCGATATTTTTCAGTTTCCTCGACAAGATCACGGTAGAAAAAAGCATAGTCTCTGTCGGCGATCTCAATGATGGGCGCGTCAATATCATAAGGAAGCGGATCGACGATCTCATCGTATTCCGCCTTGCCGCCAAGATATTCATAGACAATGTCGGGGCGGCGCGTCATTCCGCGGATGATCTTGTGAAACTCTTCCTTGGAATATTCCCCGCGGAAACGGTTAAAGACGACCATATCCGCATATTGCACCTTGTCATAGACAAGTTGGCGCATATTTTTGTTATATGCCAAAAACGTGGTCGCATCAAAGAAAGTCATTACCTGCGCAATCGCCCAGCCGTCAGGCATCGCATCAAAGAACTTCTGCAGTTCCCACATCCCGTTGTATTCTACGATAACACGATCTGCAGAATACTTTCGGACAAGTGCCGAGAGGTTCTTTTCGGTCATCTGCTCAGGTTCGACATGTTCGATCGCATAAGAAGGATCCGCGAACTGCGCATGATCGTATTCTTCCTCTCCCTCTTCAAACACCAGCAAAAGCGTGTGTTCTCCCGAGACAAAGCGCTCGTCTTCCAGTGTCTCCTGAATGAATTTTGTCTTTCCCGATTCGAGAAATCCGAGAAAGAGATAGACAGGTATTTCCTTGGGCATGGTTTACTCCAAAAAGAGCGCCTTAAGCTTGTCTTCGTTCAACTGGCAGCCGATGACGCAAAGTCTGCCCGTAACGCCTGGCGTTCCTTCGCGTACATCCGGTTCGCCCGGGACATAATCAAAATACAGCCAGTTTCCGTCTCCCGCAACAATTCCTTTTGCGCGAAGGACCTGCCCGTATTCACCCGATGCGAGCGCGGAAAGTTTCTTGTTGAGCTCTTCTGCTGTGAACGATTTGCTTGTTTCCACGCCCCAGCTCGTAAAGACTTCGTCGGCGTGGTGATGATGGCAATGTCCGCCGTGTTCATGATCATGCTCATGGTCGTGTTCATGATGGCAGCAGTTGTCGTCTCCATCGTCGCCGTGGTGGCAATGTTCATGTTCATCATGATGACAGCAATGATTATGCTTGTGGTCATGCTCATCTTTATCATCGTCATGGCAGTGATCTTCCCCGTCATGATGATGGCAGTGTTCGTGCTCCTCGGTTTCGTTTGCAAGCTTTTCAAGCTCTGCCTGAAGCGTATCTTTACGTTCGATCGCCATAAGCAGTTCCTTCCCCGAAAGCTCCTTCCAGTCGGTTGTAACGATGGTCGCGGAGGTATGCTCTTTCAAAAGATCGACAGCCTCGGCAACTTTCTGCGCATTTCCCGTGTGAGAAAGCACGATACAACCGGCATTTTCTACCTGATCAAGGAAGAACTCGCCGAAATTCTTGAGATACATCTTGCATTTGTTGGCATCGACAACTGTGCAGAAAGCATTGAGTTGAGCGTCTTCCACATCTGCATTTTGAACGGCGCGGATGACGTCGGAAAGCTTTCCGACACCGGAAGGTTCGATGACAATGCGGTCCGGAGAATATTTTGCAGCAACTTCTTTGAGTGCTTTGGCGAAGTCGCCTACCAATGTACAGCAGATACATCCCGAATTCATTTCGGTAATTTCGATGCCGGAATCTTTCAGAAATCCACCGTCGACGCCAATTTCGCCGAATTCATTTTCGATCAGGACGATCTGTTCGCCCCGATAGACTTCCTGAATGAGTTTTTTGATGAGCGTCGTCTTTCCTGCACCTAAAAATCCCGAAAAAATATCAATTTTAATCATGTTTGCACCTCTTTAATTATATACCCCGAAGGGAGAGGTTCAAAACGCCCAGTTCCCGTCTTTGAAGATGGCTACCCGCTCACCCTTTGCCGTGATTCCGGTGATGGAGAGATCTTTACTTCCGATCATGAAATCAACGTGGATCATACTGTCGTTGATGCCGTGTTCTTTGAGCTGTTCGTTGGTCATATCTTCATAGCCGCGCACGCAGTTGCTGAAACCGCGGCCAAGTGCAAGGTGGCAGCTCGCATTCTCGTCGAAAAGCGTGTTATAGAAGAGGATGCCGAGGTTATTGATGGGAGAATCGTAAGCGATGAGCGCACACTCTCCGAGCATTGCAGCGCCTTCGTCCATCGAGACCATTTTTTCAAGAAGTTCCTGATTCTTCTCAGCTTTGACTTCGACAACTTTGCCATTTTCAAAGCGGACGGAGAAGTTCTCGATCAGCTGACCCTGATAGGAAAGCGGCTTTGTAGCATAGACAATACCATCCGCATCTCCTGCGCGAGGCGTGGTGAAGATCTCTTCCGAAGGGATATTGGGATTATAATAGTGCCCCTTCAGATCGTTTTCGCCGCCTCCCATGAAGTCTGCGTCGGGAAGAAGTCCCACGCGAAGGTCTGTTCCGTTGGAGGATTTGTATTCCAAAGTAACAAGCCCGAGGCGATTGAGATAGTCGCAGCGTTTTGCAAGGTCATCATTATGACGTGCCCATTCGCGGACAGGATCGGGTCCGTCTGCGCGCGATGCTTTCAAAATGGCATCCCACAGTGCTTCCACTGCGCGATTGATCTGCAACTCGGGAAATACTTTTTTCGCCCATGCCTTTCCGGGAACGGCTGCGATGCACCAGGGATAGTTGTTTTCCATCTTGTCGCGGTAAGGTTTGATGATCTTCATACGTCCGATCGTCACAGCGCGCATTTTTTCCTGATCGACACCTGCAAGACCGTCGGGATCTTCGGAAAGAATATAGAGCATTGCGGGAAGTTCCTTTGTGTAAAGTTCCCAACGCTCTTCCTCCCACTTGGGCACAGCGGAAAGCGTTGCCTCTTTTTCATATTTGTACTTGAGCTTGGAAAGCGGCTGGTGTGCCCACTCGACCGTAACTTTTCCTGCGCCTGCACGATAGAGTTCTTCTACCGTCCATTCCACAAATTCTGGCTGATCGAGTCCTGCATGAACGATAACCCATTGTCCGCGCTTGACGTTGATTCCCGTCTTGGCAAGCAGCTTTGCATAACGCTTGAGTTGAAGTTTATTCATAATTTCCTCCGTAAGAAGCTTTTTTCTTAATTATAGCGTATCTGTACCGAATAGTCAATCCTTTCCCAATATTTGCAAAAAAATGCGGGGTAATTCCCCGCATTGAATATATTATGTCAGGTATAGTACTATGTTCCCGCTCGATAATGTCTTTTTCACATCAATAATTCTTTGATTTGACGAGCCACGGAATACGAGGCGAATATCCTTCAGATCCTCGATGAAACGCCCGTCCACAAGCACATCAAAGAGCGAGATAAGGCCACGCGTTACTTCACAGTTGGCCTGCTCCTCCTCTATTGCGCCATCCTTAAAGGTATATCCGGTATAGCACCAAATTGTCTTTTCAGGCAGACGCGCGCGCACCTTTTGGACGAACGGATAGAGAACGCGCTGGTTTTCCGGCTCCATCGGATCGCCTCCGAGCAGTGTCAGCCCGGCAATGTAGTCGGGAGAAAGTGCCTGGAGAAGTTCTTCCTCCACTTCTTCAGTGAACGGTTTCCCATAGGAGAAATCCCACGTCACTTTATTGAAGCAGTTTTTGCAGTGCCTTCTGCAACCGGAAACGAAGAGGGAGACACGAACCCCCTCTCCGTTTGCGATATCTGTTTTTTTGATCTCTGCGTAATTCATGGCTTATTACAGGTGCAGGACCCTGTCCTTGATTTCCTGCGTTCTGCCCTGGTTCCAAAACTGTGTTCCGATATAGCCGCATGTACGGCGCGCGACGTTCATCTTCGCCTGATCACGGTTGTGGCAGTGCGGGCATTCCCAGACAAGCTTTCCGTCTGCATCCTCCACGATTTGGATCTCGCCGTCATAGCCGCAAACCTGGCAATAGTCGCTCTTGGTATTAAGTTCTGCATACATGATATTGTCATAGATGTACTGCATCACGGCAAGCACGGCGGGGATATTGTTCTGCATGTTGGGCACTTCCACATAGGAAATCGCACCGCCGGGCGAAAGCTGCTGGAACTCGCTCTCAAACTTGAGCTTCGTGAATGCGTCGATCTTCTCACTAACATGCACATGGTAGCTGTTCGTGATATAGTTCTTGTCCGTGACGCCCGGAATGACGCCAAACCGCTTCTGAAGGCACTTTGCGAATTTGTATGTCGTGCTCTCAAGCGGCGTACCGTACAGGGAGAAATCGATGTTTTCCTTGGCTTTCCACTCCTTGCACTTGTCATTCATGTGTTGCATGACCGCAAGCGCAAAGGGTTTTGCTTCTTCGTCGGTATGGCTCTTACCTGTCATATACTTGACGCATTCATAGAGCCCTGCATATCCGAGCGAAATGGTAGAATATCCGCCGTAAAGCAATTTATCGATGGTCTCACCCTTCTTAAGGCGTGCGAGTGCGCCGTACTGCCAAAGTATGGGAGCCGCATCCGACAGAGTGCCCTTCAGGCGCAGATGGCGATACATGAGAGCACGATAGCACAGCTCAAGACGCTCGTCGAAGATCTTCCAGAAACGTTCTTCGTTTCCGCTCGAGGAAAGTGCAACGTCCACCAAGTTGATGGTAACAACGCCCTGGTTGAATCTGCCGTAATACTTGGGCTTTCCGTTCTCGTCGACGTAAGGCGTAAGGAAACTGCGGCAACCCATGCAGGTGTAGCAATGCCCCTCTCCGTTCTTGTCGATTTTGTATTTGAGCATCATCTTCTCGGAGATATAGTCGGGCACCATGCGCTTTGCGGTGCACTTTGCCGCGAGCTGTGTGAGATACCAATACTTGCCCCCCTCGCGGATGTTGTCCTCTTCAAGAACATAGATGAGTTTCGGGAACGCAGGCGTAACCCAGACGCCGGACTCGTTCTTGACGCCGCGGATACGCTGATTGAGGGTCTCCTCGATGATGAGCGCAAGATCGGCTCGTTCCTGTTCGTTGCGTGCTTCCCCGAGGTACATGAAGACAGTGACGAAGGGTGCCTGTCCGTTCGTCGTCAGAAGGGTCACAACCTGATACTGAATGGTCTGAATGCCCTTTGCGATCTCTGCTTTCAGACGCTTTTCAGCGATCTTGGCAATTTTCTTTTCATCCGTGATCCCGAGCTCATGAAGCTCGGCGGCAACGTCCGCTCTGATCTTCTGACGGCTGACGTCCACGAAAGGTGCAAGATGCGTCAGGGAGATACTCTGCCCGCCATATTGGTTGGATGCGACCTGCGCAATGATCTGCGTAGCAATATTGCACGCCGTCGAGAAGGAATGCGGCTTTTCGATGAACGTACCGGAAATGACGGTGCCGTTCTGCAGCATGTCCTCAAGGTTGACAAGGTCACAGTTGTGCATGTGCTGTGCGAAATAGTCAGCATCATGAAAGTGAATGAGCCCCTCGTCATGGGCTTCTACGATATCGCGCGGCAAAAGAATACGGCGCGTCAGGTCCTTGGAGACCTCGCCCGCCATATAGTCGCGCTGAACGGAGTTGACCGTGGGGTTTTTGTTGGAATTTTCCTGCTTGACTTCCTCATTGTTACATTCGATGAGCGTGAGGATCTGCGCATCCGTCGTATTCGCCTTACGGACAAGCGCACGGGTATAACGGTATGTGATGTACTTGCGTGCAACAGCAAACGCCTTCTGATCCATGATCTGGTTCTCGACGAAGTCCTGGATCTCTTCAACGTTGACGGCGCGGTTGAGATCGCATGCAAGCGCCTTGACTTTATTGCAGATCAGTCCGATCTGATCTTCCGTGAGACGATTGTCCTCGCTCACTTCATTGTTTGCCTTGCGGATTGCGTTCTCGATCTTCTTTACGTCGAATGAAACTTCCGCTCCGTTTCTCTTGATGATCTTCATGGTACATCTCCCTACCCTATATTTTCCCCATTTCAGGAAAAAAGCGTTCCCCCATTTGAGGGAACGCTACAATCATACACCATAACTTGTTTTTTGTCAAGGGTTTGCCCCTATATTTTGATAAAATAATTTTTTTCGACCACAATATCTTGTGTTTATCGAAAAAAATGTCGAATCTCGCCGTGAAACACGGGACGCAAAAATTTTCACGCTGAAAGCGACGAAAGAAGCCTCATGAAAAGACGATAATAGGCTGAAAGAAACGCAATTATAAAAGGACGGTACCATTGATGACGAGAGAAAATCGGCATCCGAGGAACTCAGCCGCCTTTCGAGAGAGCTGCATTCTTCCGAAATAAATTTCGAAATAATCCATGACGGAACAGATCGATGTATCGATATCGATATGAAGCGCTATGACCTTTCCGCCCTCTTCCACGCGGACGAAAGACTTCTCGGCGGCGAGGTTGACTCTGTCGTGGATATTTGCCTGAAAGACATCTTTTACAGGATTTCTGACACGGCTCTTGTGAACGTCTGCTTTATCTGCGATGATGAGTGCAGAAGAGACATCAGAGACGGGCTGACCGTACTGTTCGTCATGATTCCCGATTGCCATCATGATTTCCGCGGCGTCTACGGCACTCATGCCCAGTCGCGTGAGGATTTTATAGGATAAGATTGCTCCTGACTGTGCATGATCCTTGCGGTTGACGCAGTTTCCGATATCGTGAAGATATCCGGCGATCTCGGCAAGTCTGATACGGTCCTCCCCTTTTCCTAAGGAGCGAAGAATCTCGCCCGACCATTTGCTGACGATCCCCGCATGTCTGCGGGAATGTTCGGTAAAACCGAGCGCCTCGATCTGCCGTTCGGACATCTCCATGATTGCCTCGACTTCATTGTCACGGCGAATGAGCGCAAGATCGAGCATTTCAGAACTCCGTCACGCTGAGGCTTTCAAAGATTTCCTCATATTTGGACTTTGTAAAGGATATGGTATCGAAAGTGGTGACAGTTGCCGTACCCGCTGCAACGCCGGCACGCAGAATATCGGGAAGATCCGCGCCTTTTTGCAGCATTGTCGCAGCCGCGGCGACCATACCGTCGCCTGCGCCGACCGTCGAATTGACGGCAACATTGATGCTCTTACAATAATAGTTCTTTGTGCCGTTGGTAATGACTGCGCCGTCTTTCCCGAGCGAGAGAAGGACGATTTTAGCGCCGCGGTCTAACAGCTCGTGACAACCCGCAAGCATATCGTTCTTATCTTTGAACTCTCTCCCAAGCGTTCCCTGCAATTCCTCAATATTGGGTTTAACAAGATCGATACCCGCCTCAAGTGCGGCGAAAAGTTTTGCTCCTTCGGTATCTGCGATGCGCAGAGAATGAGGATCGACGGAACGGAAGAGCTCGCGGTAGTAGTTCGTATCCACCCCACGAGGAAGCCCGCCCGAGATGACCGTCACGTCCGAACGCTGGGAGAAATTGCGGATCATGTGCATGAGTTCTCCAAGTTTCTCGGGAGCCACTTGTCCGCCGACATCGTTGATCTCGGTGAGCATGGACTTTTTGTCGATGCACTTATAATTCTCGCGCACCCTTCCGCTGTTCCAGACAAACGCGAAAGGAACCCCTTCTTTATCGAGCGCACGCTCGAACATGGCGCCGTTTTCATTGTACATGAAGCCTGTTGCGTACGCTTCCCCGCCCAATCGTGCAATACCAATGGCGACATTGAGGGCTTTTCCTGTAAAAGAGAGCGTTTTACTCTTGACGATGTTGACTTTTCCGACATTGAGCTGATCGAGCTCAATGGTAACGTCAACACTCGGGCTCATGCAGACCGTAAGAATCATGATACAAAATCCTCCCGTAGCTTACTCCCCCGAAGGCTGGGGTCTTTCCGAATGGGTACCCATAAGCGGGTCTCACACAATTATTATATTATGCTTTTTATGAAATTTCAAGAGCAAGCGGGAAAAATTTTGCAGAAAAATGCTCTTTTCGGAGACGTTTTTGAAAGTGTGTTCTATAATTTGTTACATCGAGATCATCTGGAGGGTCTCGTACAGTTCATAGTTGAACTTCTTCTTCATGGAGACAGCCTCAATGATGTCCATATCGATGATTTCATTCTTATGGATGCCGACGACGCGGTTACCGATGCCGTCCTTGAGCAGGCGGACTGCCTTATTGCCGAACTGAGCGGCAAGCATTCTGTCTGCCATGGAGGGCGAACCGCCTCTCTGGACGTGTCCGATACAGGAAGAACGCACGGAGTAGGTCGTGACTTCCTGCAATTCACGCGCAAATTTTTCGGCGCTGGTCACGCCTTCAGCAACGATGATGATATTGGAATGCTTTCCGTTTGCGCGCGAACGGTTAATGCGCATGACAATGTCGTCAAGATTGTAGGAGATCTCAGGAACGACAATGATCTCCGCGCCGGATGCAATGCCTGCATAGAGCGCAATATCACCGCAGTGACGTCCCATGACTTCCACAACGGAAATACGCTCATGCGAATTCATCGTATCACGCAGCTTGTTGATGATCTCAAGACAGGTATTGACTGCCGTATCAAATCCGAGCGTATAGTCGGTATACTCAAGGTCGTTGTCGATGGTTCCGGGAATTCCGATAGTCGGGATACCGTAATCTTCCGTCAGGCACTTCGCTCCGCGGAAAGAGCCGTCGCCGCCGATGACCACAAGTCCCTCGATTCCGCGGCGTTCAAGCGTTGCGACAGCCTGCTTCTGTCCGTCAACGGTGAGCATCTCAAGGCAGCGTGCCGTTCTGAGCTTAGTGCCGCCCCTTTGTACGATATCGGAAACCGAACGCATTTCCATGGGCATCATCTTATCTTCGATAAGCCCCGCATAGCCGCGTTCGATTCCATAAACTTCCATGCCGAAATAAATTGCCGTTCTGACAACCGCGCGGATCGCCGCGTTCATGCCGGGTGCATCGCCGCCGCTCGTCAAAAGTCCGATACGCTTCATCATAAGCCTCCTGTCAAATTCCTATCCTTGGCATTATATCAAATTATTTCCCAAATGGAAACTTTTTTGAACACAATTTTTATGAAAACTTTATCCTGCTGCAAGAATTCTCACAGACCTTTCACCTATACCAGCTTGACGCACGCTGCGGGCAGAAAACTGCGCAGTTCTGCCTCAAGTGCGCGAGAAAGATGCACGGAAAATTCGTACCGTTTCCCGCCGTGCAGAATCTTGGTCCGCACATCCCCTTCATACGCTTTGATCGTTTCAAGGAGCTCGGAAAAATCCTCCTCGGGAAGCTGCCGCGCGTCCAGCCAGAGTACTTGCTCGTGTACAGGCTGTTGCTGCGCGGTCTCGGTGCTCTCTTCTTTTTCGGGCGGAACAAATTCCGTGAGCGTGTCAAGAATGATACAGGGAAGTTTTTCGGCGGGAGTATCGATCTTTCCTGAAAGCCGCACGACTCCGTCATGGCGAAGATACGGCTTGATCTTTTCGTAGACGCGCGGGAAAGCAACGCATTCTATGCTCCCGTACAGGTCTTCCACAGTGACGAATGCCATAATGGTGCCG
>ERZ1643251.3087-NODE-3087-length-15906-cov-5.037095_pt1 | contig 15906 bp, 9 predicted proteins | sample MGYA00579261_ERZ1643251 | MGnify/ENA primary metagenome ERZ1643251 (study PRJEB29033, sample SAMEA4952267) | chicken gut metagenome | biome: Broiler Chicken; feature: Gastrointestinal Tract; material: Caecum | place: Ireland | collected 2018 | study: Broiler...
CCGTCTATGGCCGCACGTGTCGTACGGGAAACGACTTTACCTTTGACTCCACCATTGTTTTGTGCAAAAACAGTGAATGACATCAAAGATAATACCATGAATAGGATTGTTTTGATTTTCATATAAACTTATTTTTTTATTTACCTATATAGATATATACGGGGAAGTGGTCACTGTAACCTCCCTGGAAGTTATTACCTACGTATGTGCGCAATGGATATCCTTTGTATTGTCCTTCTTTCTGCACCATATAAAGTTGCTTGAAGATATTTCCATAGAATTTAGATCCGGGAGCTTGCTGCAATTTCAGCTTTCCTGTCGATCCTTTTGCTAAATTCTCGGATACTACAATATTATCAAAGATATTCCAGGCATCTCCGTAGGCTAGTGTTCCGTATCCTGCTTTGAGCATGTCGGCATAAGGAGCGAAGAAGTCGCCTTCCTTCAAATCTTTCAGTTTGAATTTGGCTCCTAACCCTTGTGCTATACTTTTGTCGGTCGGATCATCATTGAAGTCTCCCATCATAACCACTTTCGTGTTAGGATTGGCCTTCATTACAGAGTCTGCAATGCTGCGCATCTGTTCGCCTCCAGCGATACGTTTAAATTCTGAAGCTTCTTTTCCTCCCAGGCGTGAAGGCCAGTGTGCCACCATAAAGAAGAAGGGTTCGTTTTCAATCGTTCCCCAAAGCGTCAGGATATCACGGGTCTTGAAGTCCGGAAGTGAAGGGATGACTGTTCTTACAGCTTTTTCTCCTTCTATTTTAAACACATCGGGACGATACAGAAAAGCAACGTCTACACCGCGGGCTTCAGGAGAATCGAAATGTGAAATCCGATAGTTTGCCGGAGCCAGTTTGCGGGTTGCGATAATATCTTCCAGTACACTGCGGTTCTCCACTTCCGATACACCGATAATTACCGGATAATCCTTGTTGATAGCTGCAATATCGAAGAATACACGTTCCGTGTTAGCCAACTTCTTATTGTACTTGGCTGAGTTCCACTTCTTAGGACCTTCGGGAGTAAATTCATCATCGTGAACTTCCGGATCATTGATTGTATCGAAGAAGTTCTCAAGATTGTAAAATACAACCTTATACGGTTTCTGCGCAAAGCTGAACGATATCAGCAGCGCAAAGAGCGCGGTTACTAATAACAGTTTTTTCATAAGCTAGCTTATTAGTTAATCCCCCATTGAGTGGGATTATTTTGTTGTTTTACACTGTTGGATACTTGTGGGAAGAAGGTAAATCCTGTCATCTTTTCGATGTCTGCTACAGAAGTACAGATAGACTTAGGAGGTTCAATGTTTCCATACGATTTGTGATCTACCCAAAATCCTATTGATATCAGTTCACTGTCTGAACAATCTTTGATGTTCTTTCCTGTTTTTCCACTCTTCGTACGCAGAAGTACTTTAAAATAGTTTGTAGGAACCGGAACCGTATTCCTTGCTCCATCTGTAGTAGTGGTTGCACCTGCCCCAAAATATGCGCCGGTAACTACATACAAGGTATCAGAACAGTTATTTGCCCGAACTTTTGTTTCAAGTTTAGCCCACATATCCTGATTCAAACGATTAAGCTGTGGGGTCATATTGGACATATAGAAGGTTTGAGCATTCATTTCGTCTGTTCCTAAGCGATCGGCTGATGGAATCTGGTGACCACGGTCATAAGATCCTCCATAAGATCTTAATGTACAATCAGCCTGATAACTTTGAGGAATGATAGGGTCGAAGGCCCAACGGTCTGTACGTTCTCCTGAACCTTTGAGGTATGCGTTATGTATCGGATAGGCTACCCATAAAGCTGCTTTCTTTGTTTTATCAAAACAAATAGAATAATTACGTATTGTTTTATTATTCAATAGAGCATAATGAGTTACATACTGATAATTAGCATTTTCCTTGAAATCAGGAACTTCAGCCCACAGTTTGAAAGCTGGCAAGTTCTGCTGTGATTCAGATAATTGTACTAAATCAAAGACTTTCGCCTCTTGGTCTGCAAACTGGAGTGAAACTTTTGCTACACGTTGTTCTTTACCTGTATTGCTATTATAATACACGTATAAAACATTGAGTCCGTCTTTTATTTCTCCGGATTTAGAGGATAAGGTCAGATCATTGCTACTGAAAGAACACCATGTTGTGCCCTCAGTGATTTCTGCATTCCATATTGTCCCAGGAGTACCTGTGATGATTATGGCAGACGATCCGGATGCTGATTTTACAGTGGAGGAAATTTTCCAGTAGGCATCACCTGTTTGTGACGAGCCTCCACCGTTGGAGTCATCGTTGCTACATGCTGTCATACATAATATAAAAGCAGTTAGCAAAAGAAACTTGTAATATTTATATTTTTCTGTCATTTAAACTTGTTCCTTGTATCAATTATTGGAGGAAAGAAACCCTTGGAGGTATACTCTAGCGTATCCTCCAAGGGTATTGTTGACTAGAATCTTTTATTCGTAAATAAGTTCTAAATTCACAAATTGGGCATTATTGCCATTAGCTATATAAATTCTATATTTAGTATTAGTAGAAGTACCAGATAGATTGTATACATATTCAAGTTGCTCGTTTTCCTGAGCCCATAATATAGCTGCCCCACCTGTAACTTCATTGTTATTAGTATCTACAATGCTTACAGTTACTTTCTTAGATGCTCCATTTCGTGTCGTGGCTGTAACTTTTGTTAACTTCTTTTCTGTGATAGCAGGTAGTTCAATGTAGGCTCCTTGTTTCCCTGTGAGTATATAAGGGGTACCCTTATCCATGGCTTGATAATAGCCATTCCCTGTAGAACCTGCAAATACGAAGTCATAACCTCCAAATGAGAATGTTTGCGCATCCACTTGTTTGTTGGCTGATAATTTAGGGAATGTGCTTGGATAATTATCTGCTATAGTGAAATCAACAGATATAACAGTTTCATTACCTGATGATGGCGCTTCAACTATTATTGGAATATCTATACTATTTCCATTCGTTAAAGTTACCTTTAAAGTTTGTTTGATATCACTTGTCGTTGAATTTGCTTCAGCAGTAACTGTTACTTTAGTTCCATCTATTGAAGCAGAAAGAATACCACTTAATCCTGAATGGGATAATGTATTACTTCCCATATTTGCAACACTGATTTCGATATCTTTAGTGCCTCCTGTTGATGGGAAACTCCATGATGCCGGATCAGCTGATAAAATAGTTGGTGTAGAAGATTGGAAGTTCTTAACATCTTCAAGATTACGAGGAACTAACTGACCTTTATTTGAATTAACTGCTGCCAAACCAGATATACTACCTGTGGCTACTGAATATGGTTGATCTACAAATGCTGTAGCTTCTTTCTTGCAGAATACAACAAAATCGGTTCCTCCAGCAGTAAAGGTATGAGAAGATATAGAGCTCGTATTAGCCCATACGCCAGCAGTTGCAGTTGTTGCATCTTGGATTGTTACTGTCATACCTTGGTAATCTGCTAATTTATCAGCAGTAATGACAATAGGAGTTATAGTTGCAGTACTACCTAATTTCTCTACTTTAGCCCAAGTATCATCTTTGCCTCCTGTTACTTCAAACATACCATTGTAGTTGACAGTTTTGGCGAGCCCTTTATAGAGAGTAACTTTTACTTTATCTCCCTTCTTAACGTCAATAGTAGTAGGCTCTACTTGGCTACCATATAGCGTGATACCATTGCCTGCAGTTGTTGCATTTTCTGTTGCAAGAATCAGATTGTTGAATGAGTAATTTCCACCTTCAACGTCATTCTGCACTACGGCTTCGAAATAACGGTCAGCAGTTTCATCAACCGGAGTTTGAGTGGCAGTCATCATTGCATTTAGTTCAGGAATAGTGATGATTTTAGCTTCTCCTGGTTCGGGTTCGTCGCCACCTTCTAAATCAATAATTGTTCCTCCGTTACCTGTAGACAGAGTGATATCATCCAGGCGGAATGCTGAAGCTGCTAATGCTGTAAACTTAATGTATAATTGTGAAGTCGCTTTTTTAAGAGTAAAGTCTGCTGTCGCAAAAACCCAGTAAGGAGTTTTTTCATCTCCATTATTCTTAGAATATGTAAGAGGAACCCAGTTTGTTCCGTCAGCACTCAAAGAAACAGTGAATTTGGATATATCAAATGTATTATCATATTCGGTAGCACCTTCTGCTTTGTACGAGTAACTTCCACCAAACGTTAATCTAAGATTGGTCTGTTCCGGAGTTAAAGTTATTTTATTGATTTCGAAATCAGCGGGGAGGGTTCCAAAGAATACTACATTAGGACCGGAGGCTCCTTCATAAGCGCCTGTATTGGCTAATCCGGTTGCACGAACTGTTGCTTTCTGACCGGTATACGTTACTTCAGCGGCACCTGTTCCTGCTTTCTGCCAACCTTCATACTGGTCAACGTAGGGCACAGGGCTAGGAAGACTGGCTGTACCTACAGATTCAGTGTAAATCACTTCTGTAGGACTAACGTTTCCGCTGGCAATTGTTACTGTCTCTGACATTAGTACACCCACCTTGTTAGAAATTTCAATAACAACATTTGCTTTGTCATTAACGTTTTCCGGAATGCTAACCTGAATAGTAGCAGAACCTTCACCTTCATATTTTGATAGAGTAACCCATGATTTGTCATCCTTTACTGTAGCTTTCCAACTACGGTTGGTTGAAATGTCAAAAGAAGCTTGGCTTCCGTTGGCTGGTTGACCGTCTAAGCCGAAAATCAAGGTTGTAGGCGAAACTTCGAGGTATGGAGCCTCGGTATCATCATTGTCGTCAACGCAACTTACGAAAGCTGTGCTAACCATTACAAGCATAAGCCCGTAGAATAACTTCAGAAAGTTCAAATTTCTCATTTTGTTGCTTTGTTAATTAATTAATAAAATTTTTGTGAATCATTTATCATTTTGTTCTCTCTCGATAATAATAGTTTAGCAAAGTTATTTTTTCTATGAAACGTGCAAAGTTTCTAACGTCTTTTTCATATTACAACTGTGTTAAATTTTAGTGACTTAAGAACCGGCAATGAGGTGATTTTCGACATTGACGAATAGATTGATTCTTTTTATCTTCAATATATAACATTGTGAAAGAATTTAGAGATGTTTGTTACTTTTTTGAAAGATTTGCATTATGCCTTTATTGGACTTGGCCTTGTTAGCAATTGCACTGTTTACGGAGTATTAATAGAAATATTTTTGAATGGACTTCATTTATAATTTGATAGATAGAATCCTAATGGTATAAATTTATTTTAATATTTGGATGCTGAAATACCGTATTGGGAATGAATGCGTCTTTTTACTTTCATCTTGATGGTGGAATCTTATTGTATAAACTATTTATTTCTTCTTTTGTGCTCTGATTGCCGAATGTTTTGTGATGATCTTGTTGCTTTGATCTTCATCCACAATTTCTCCCACCATCCACTTTCAGCTTTACTTAGCGTATCAGAAGTTATCGTGATTATCTTTTCTCTCAACTTGTTCTGTTCGGTTGCCATCGCATACTGCTTTTCCAACACTGAAATTCTACGCTTTTTGCATTGAAGGTCTTGCTCTTGTAGCTCAATGACTTTAAGATAAACTTTGCATACTTCGGATTGGTTATTGCAGAGTTGTTCCAGCGTATGAATGTAGTCTTTGGTGGGAAGGGTTTCGTGCCAACACAAGAATTTCTGAAGGCTCTTTTCGTCAATGATAAGAGTAGTCTCTGTGAAATATGCGGTGATTGCTTCCATTTCTGCCCACAAACAGATGTCTTCTTCTTTGACTCCGTACTTGTGCGCCGCTTCGTCTATGCTAATCCATTTCGGCATAGTGTTTCTTTGTTTATGCGTTTAACAAAAAAGAGCGAATAACTCTTGCCAAGCATGGTGCAACAAGCATCCCTGCATTTTGCTTTCTAGTCGGAGGGTTATGGGGTATGGGGATTATGTAGGGGAACCGACCGGATACAAAAGAGGCATGGATGCTGTTGAACCATTATCTGATTTCGAGGCCTAGCAAAACCCTTGCAAAAGATAATGATAACAACAGACATCCACGCCAATCGTTTATATATAACACATCTTTAACTGATATGTTGATATACAGCCATCCACGTGGAGTATCTGTTGTATCATCTCTCTTTGCATAGAAAATTGCTAGTTTTCGAAATCGAGAGACAATACATTATTAATACTCCTATTTAAGGAATAAAAAACACTACCCGCTTATTACATCTCGCTGATGCGCAGAAAGTGTACAGCAAAGATATATGTTTTTTCGGAATAAAGTGGGAGAATGGGAATAAATAAAAGAAGTCTGGTATTTAGAATGATTTTTTGTGTTTAGGTGATGTTATTTCAAGGTGTTGTTGCCATTAATATCACTTAGCACATTTATCTCCTTCGTAAAGCAATGCTTTGTATCTTCAAAAGCTATGCTTTATGGTTGCTAAAGCATTGCTTTAAATAACCATACAGCAGATGTTACGAGTGTCGCCTTCACCTTCACTTTTTCCTCTCAACCTTTTATTTATCAGTGATCTCGGGTGAAGGGACGGCTATTCACCTAGTGAGTGGAGAAAACATTGTAAGTGTTTGAAATAAACTATCAATGGTTTGAAACAAACATTGGGAAGAAAAAAATAATCTATTAGCATCTTTTTATTAGGTTATAGCTAATACGAATATCATTATAGCAAAAACAAATTAGCTTATAGCAAAGTGAACGATGTCTTTATGATTACATATGAAAATTGGGTGAAGGATCGGTGAAGGGCGATATGCTTCACCCGTTATCACTTATGAATAAAAGGTTTCGAAGAAAAGGTGAAGGCTACCCTTCTATTTGAAAATTTATAGTATGGCGTATAAAAGCATCTGGCTTTGATGGGAAGGGGGCGTTTCAGCGCAAGAATTTCTGACATTATACAACTCATACCTCATACAAGTTGCTTGGTATATGGTTGATGCAAGCTCAAGAGAAGGGAAATCAAGGTGATGCCTGCATGGAAGTGGATGTGCAATAAAATGAAAAACGATTCTCTGATATATCAGGAATTACTTGATATTAATGGCAAATAAAATATGGGTTCTAAATATAATACCTTTTAGTGTATAACTTAATCTCTCTTAGTGAATGAATTAATTCGTCCGCCTATAGGCAAAGTTGCGTTTGCCTATAGGCGGACGAATTAATTTATGAATGCGGTGACGTTATTTTCTACAGAGAAAACCTTTATTCTATTATGCTGTTGTTCTTAAGATTTTAAGGATGTATTTATAATGTGCAGCCAAGAAAGAGCTCTGCCATTTTATGGCGTAGAAATCAGTTTCTCTTTTCGTATAATCTTTTTTATCTCTTCTTTTACGATTCTTAACTCCGAAGATTTCGTAACCATAAAGAAACCATCTACTTTTACCCCGTATTTGTAAGAAATTGAAAGAAACTTCGTCTAATAAACTAAAAACTAAAACGATTCCAAACATGAAACACAGATTGTTGCTACTATTACTATTCGTGTTCACCGCAGTGATGACAGGTTGGGCACAAAACTCCGCTACGCCATCCTATACTGTCAAAGGGGTACTTTTGGACTCACTGACTCAGGATGGAGAACCATACGCTACTATTAAGATTACTAAAAAAGGAGCACCGGACAAGGCTGTCAAGATGGCGGTGACGGGTGCCAATGGTAGGTTTCAGGAGAAACTGAATGTAGGTGCGGGAGATTACGTCATTACTATTTCTTCGATAGGCAAGGCGCCCGTCACGAAAGAGTTCACTTTGAAACCATCGGTTAGAGTCATTGATTTGGGGACAATGCTCTCCGCTGAGGCTAATAATGAATTGAAAGGAGTGGAAGTCGTGGCGCAAAAGCCTTTGGTCAAGGTGGATGTAGACAAGATAGAGTATAATATTGAGGATGACCCCGACTCGAAATCGAACAGTATATTGGAGATGCTTCGAAAAGTGCCTTTAGTGACAGTGGACGGAGAAGACAACATACAGGTGAATGGTAGCAGCAGCTTTAAAATACACGTCAACGGGAAGCCCAACAATATGATGAGCAACAACCCGAAAGAGGTGTTGAAGAGTATGCCCGCCAATTCCATTAAATATATCGAGGTGATAACATCGCCCGGAGCTAAATATGACGCTGAAGGAGTGGGAGGTATTTTGAATATCGTAACAGTAGGCGGTGGATTCGAAGGATATACGGCAACATTCCGGGCAAATGCCAGCAACTACGGTGCCGGTGCCGGCGGCTACGCAATGGTGAAGCAGGGGAAAATGACTGTCTCTGCCAATTACAACTTTAATTACAATGACCGGCCCCGTGGATATTCGGACAGCTACCGTGAGAACTATGAGTCGGATACGGAAAAATATCTTGAATCAAATAGCAGTTCCAAGTCGAAAGGCAAGTTCCAGTATGGAAACCTGGAAGGCAGTTATGAGATCGACACCTTAAGGCTGCTGACGGTGGCTTTTGGAATGTATGGCAGCAATAGTAAAAATTATGGCGATGGATTTACCACCATGTATGGTGCTGACCATGAGGACATAGCCTACAGCTACCGGACCGGCAATCATGGAGATGGCTCCTGGTATTCCATCAATGGAAACATCGACTATCAGCGCACGTCCAGAAAGAACAAGCAGCGGATGATCACTTTCTCCTATAAGATCAATACGCAGCCTCAGACAAGCAATTCTAATACTGGCTATGAAGATATTCACGCCAAAGAGGAGGTGGACGACCTCGTGAAACGGTTGCTGTTGAAAAACAGCCAGTCGGACGGCAAAACGAATACCATGGAACAGACATTCCAAGTGGACTATACGACTCCGATAGGCGAGTTGCATACCGTGGAGGCAGGTGCGAAATATATCTTCCGCCGCAATACCAGTGACAACAAACTATATGAAGCAGCCGGAGGAAGTGACGATTATTTATATAACGAAGACCGCAGTAGCGACTATCGTCATTTGAATCATATTTTAGCCGCTTATCTCGGATATACATTGAAATATAAGGATTTCACCTTCAAGCCGGGAGTGCGCTATGAACAGACTGTGCAGCGGGTGAAATATATCGTTGGACCGGGTGAGAATTTTCACACGAACTTCAGCGATCTGGTGCCATCCGTTTCTCTTGGCATGAAGCTCGGCAAGACTCAAAACATGCGTGTCGGTTATAATATGCGTATCTGGCGTCCGGGCATCTGGAATCTGAATCCTTATTTTAATAATCTGAATCCGATGTTTATCACCCAAGGTAACTCGAACCTGAAAAGTGAAAAAAGCCATGCGTTCGACTTGTCTTATAGCAATTTTAGTGCGAAGTTCAATATCAATGTGTCGCTGCGCCATTCTTTCAACAATAACAGTATTGAGAATATAAGCCGGTTGATTACGGCGCCCGAAGGGGAGATGTTTGACAATGATCCTACACACATAGCACCAGAAGGAGCTTTGTACAGCACTTATGCCAATATAGGAAAGAGCCGGAACACAGGAATGAGCTTGTATCTGAACTGGAACGCGTCTCCTAAAACGCGCCTGTACGTCAATGGCCGTGGAAACTACAGCGACTTGAAAAGTGAAGCGCAGGGATTGCACAATTATGGATGGAACGGTTCTTTCTATGGTGGCGTCCAGCATACTCTTCCGTTGAAAATACGGTTAAGTCTGAATGGTGGTGGTAGTACTCCTTATATTAATCTACAGGGAAAAGGTTCTGGCTATTATTATTATAGTTTGGGTGCGAGCCGTTCTTTCCTGAAAGATGAGCGTTTGAGCCTGAATGTGTATTGCAGTAATATATTTGAGAAATACAGAAGCTATAACAATCATACGGAAGGCGTAAACTTCCTGTCGAAGAGCAGCAGCAAGTGGCCGAGTCGTAGCTTTGGAGTCAGCATCAGCTACCGGATTGGTGAACTGAAAGCTAGTGTGAAGAAAGCTGCCCGAAGCATCAATAATGACGATGTGAAAGGTGGTGGCGGCGAAGGTGGGAATACAGGTGGAGGAGGTGGTCAGTAGACCACTTCCACGCACGCTGTGATTTCTTTATTTCTGCCTTACATCCTGCTTATTGGTATTGAAACCTAACTTGGTAAGTCCTGCCTGTACATCGGGATGACTCATGAAGAGTTTCCATAACAGCCCTGTCCGGTAATTCTCGATCATGACTGCAATTGGTCCCTGGTCGATGGCAAGGTAACGTTGCGGATACCAGTTGTCTGTTTCGCTGAAAGCATCGTAGAATCCGAAAGGACCGAAGACTTTGTCCCCCATATTATACAGGTGGCGCATCACTTGCATCGAATATTCCGGTGTATAGACGATGGATGAAAGGGCGGCGGTGGGAGAGATAACCCCTTTGTCATCTTGTTCATTCGGTGAATGAGCAGCGTATCCATCGACGGAATAGCTGGCAGTCAGTCCCCAGCAGTCCGGTCCGAAACCTTTGTAGTGTTTGGGGTTGCGGATGCAGTAAGCACGGTTCACTAATGTCAGATTGCGCATTTCGTGGAAGTAGCTGGGACAGTATTCGTCTTTCAGACCGACGGGGTCGAGTCCGAGGAAGGAGTATTGTGCCCAGAAAAGCGGTCCGGCTTCCGTGCCCTGATAGCGGAGATGCAGTTCGATGCCTTCCACTTTATGCGGGGAGACGATAGCTCCGTTCTGCGCCCAGCCATCGTGATAGACGGCTGCCGGTACTCCGTGGGTAGGAGAGGCTGCGGCGAGGATATACATAATCATACATTCGTTGTACCCATGTATGGGGAAGTCCATTTCCCAGCCATAGGTGGGGCTCCAGTGCCAGTATAGCACATTTTGGTCACCGTTGCGGTACCAGTTCCAGTCAACGTCTTTCCATATTTGGTCAATGCGTGCTGCCAGTGCTTTTTCTTTCTCATTACCGTTGATGTAATACTGGTGTACGGCGAGCAGTCCTTGCATCAGGAAGGCAGTTTCTACCAAGTCACCTCCGTTATCCTTCTGTCCGAAAGGTTTCACCTTTCCTGTATCGCCATACCACCAGTGCGGATATGCTCCGTGAAAACGGTCCGCTTTTTCGAGGAAGGAGACGATGCGCTCCATTCGTGCCAGACCTTCTTCGCGGGTGACGTATCCCCGGTCTATTCCGGCAAGGATAGCCATGATGCCGAAGCCGCTGCCGCCGGAAGTGACTACATTGGCATCATTCTGCGGATATACCCCGTCTACATGATACCGTTCGGGGGCAAGTCCGCTGTTGGGCTCGGCACCTTCCCAGAAGTAGAGAAAGGTGCGGCGCTGAACGGTGTCCATCAAGGCATCGTCCGTGAGCTCGGAACTGGCGGTGGCTGCTCCGCCGGTCTTGTTTTTGCAGGCTCCTGCTGTCAGTATCAGGCAGAGGAGCGAAATATAGAGAGATAATTTTTTCATTGATTGTGGATTTAAATGAGAGAATAAAATTTAGGCACGGATTACACGGATTTCACGGTTTTAAGAGATTTCGCAGTTAAAGACCGTGTGAATCCGTGTAATCCATGCCTATTGTACGATTTTTATTTTAGCGTGAATCGTGCGGATTTCACATCCCGGCTGTTTGTTCCGATCATTACTTCAAATTCACCCGGTTCTGCCACCAGTTGCAGATCGTAGTTGTAATATCTCAGCATTTCCGGCGCAATCTTAAACTTGACAATTTCCGACTGTCCCGGTTCAAGGAATATCTTCTGGAAGCCTTTCAGCTCTTTCACCGGACGGGTAGTGCTGCCGACGAGGTCACGGATATAGAGTTGTACTACTTCCGATCCCGGCCATGTACCGGTATTGGTGACCATTACTGCTGCCGTCAGTTCTCCTGTCATGTCGATGGTCGAACGGCTCAGGTCGATATCGCCGTAAGAGAAGGTAGTATAAGACAGTCCGTATCCGAACGGGTAAAGCGGCTCATTGTCCACATCCAGATAATTGCTGCGGAACTTCTCGAACCACTTGCCTTGTGCCAGCGGACGTCCCGTATTCTTATGTGCATAATACAGCGGAATCTGACCGACATTCTTCGGGAAACTCATTGTCAGTTTTCCACCCGGATTGACATATCCGAAGAGTGCGTCGCTGATGGCATAAGCAGCTTCGCTGCCTCCGAACCATACGTTCAGAATAGCAGGTACGTGTTCCTGTTCCCAAGTCAGCGTCAGCGGGCGACCTGTGAATAATACCAGTACGACAGGTTTTCCGGTTTTCAGCAACTCCTTCAGCAGGTTTTGCTGTACATCCGGAATGTTCAGGTCTGTACGGCTGCTGCTTTCTCCGCTCATCTCGGAAGATTCTCCGAGAGCCGCAATGATAATATCCGACTGATTGGCTACCGTCAATGCTTCGTTCAGCAATTGCTCGTCTGTCCGGTTGTCACGGTTTAGTGAACGTCCGAACATCGTGGCGCGTTCTTCGTAAGAGGCGTCGCTGATCAGATTGCTCCCTTTGGCATATAGGATGTTTGCTTTTCCGGCAGTCATCTCTTTCAAGCCTTCTACCAGTGACGGACAGCGGTCGAGTACGGCAGCTACGCTCCATGTACCCGGCATGTTTGTCCGGCTGTCGGCCAACGGACCTATCACAGCGATGTTACCTTTCGGGTTAAAAGGAAGAAGAGGTTCGGCAGGAGTTCCCGGACGCAGGGTCACGTTGTCATTCTTTAAAAGAACAAAGCTTTCTGCGGCAATTCTGCGGGCAGCGTCTCGGTGCGCTTTCGTAAAGATATCACGTGCCGGACGCTTTAACTCGCAGTACTTGTAGGGATTGTCATACAATCCCAGTTTATACTTCGCTTCCAGGATACGGCGGCAGGCAGTATTCAGTGTTTCCATAGAAACTTTGCCTTCCTGAATGGATTTCTTGAGTGTGCTGACAAAGCCTTCGCTCACCATATCCATGTCTACTCCGGCATTGATGGCACGTGCGGAAACCGTTTGCAGGTCGCCGATACCGTGGTCGATCATTTCGGAGATTCCGGTATAGTCGGTTACCACAAATCCGTTGAACCCCCACTGGCCACGCAGTACGTCCGTCATCAGCCATTTGTTGGCGGTAGCGGGCACACCGTCTACTTCATTGAACGAAGCCATTACACTACCTACACCGGCTTCTACAGCCGCTTCGTAAGGCAGCATATATTCATTGAACATCCGCTGGCGGCTCATGTCTACCGTGTTGTAGTCACGTCCGCCTTCCCCTGCGCCATACAGTGCAAAGTGTTTTACGCACGCCATGATTTCGTCATTCCGTTGCATATTCTTTCCCTGATAACCGAGTACCATCGCTTCGGCAATCATGGCTCCAAGGAAGGGATCTTCACCGCTGCCTTCGGAAACACGTCCCCAACGAGGGTCGCGTGAAATGTCCACCATCGGGCTGAATGTCCACGAGATACCGTCGGCACTGGCTTCTATGGCTGCGATACGTGCCGATTCTTCTATGGCGGTCATATCCCAGGTACAGGATAATCCCAGCGGAATAGGGAACATGGTTTCGTATCCGTGAATGACATCCATGCCGAATAGCAAGGGGATGCCCAAGCGGGATTGTTCTACCGCCTGTTTCTGCACATCGCGTATTTTTTCTACTCCTTTCAGATTGAACAAGCCTCCTACTTCGCCCCGTTTGATTTTGGCGGCGATGTCGCTGCTCTTGGCTTGTCCCGTGGTGATTTCTCCGGTGACGGGTAGGTTCAACTGGCCTATCTTTTCTTCCACCGTCATTTTCTTCATCAATGCGTCGATGAAGCGGTCCATGTCTTGTGGCGACTTCTGCGCTGCCGCACTCAGAAAGCCGGCAGCGAGCAGCAGAAGTGAAAAAAATATCTTCTTATTTATCATATCGTTCTATCAGTTTGATTTGTATATTAATTAATAATCCGGATTCTGCACCAGTACTCCTTTGGACTTGTCAATTTCTGACTGAGGCAAAGGCAATAATGCGTTCTTATCCTGGTAGTTTACTTTCCCGGCAGCGTGCAATACTTCCGAGGCGATTCCCCAACGTACAAGATCATAGAAGCGGTCGGGCTCCAGTCCGAGTTCCACGCGGCGTTCGTGGCGGATGGCTTCCCGCAATTCTCCCTGGTCGTTGGTTGTTATTTTGGGCAGTATATTCGTATTGGTGCCTCTGGCACGTGCACGTACCATTTCCAGATAATCCACCGCTTCTCCGGGGATATTCTTTTCGTTGGCAGCTTCGGCAGCCATCAACACTACATCCGAATACCGGATCAGGCGGATGTTGACCCAATATCCTTTGTTGGTGTATTCCTTACGCAGTGCGGGGTCGGTATAAGCTTTTTTGTTGAAGTAAGCTCCCATAGCCGGAGAGACGGGGGATTCACCATAAGGTTCGTTGGTGTTTTCCGGGGTGATCGGTTCATCGTCCGTTTTGCGGAAGTAGAGCAGGGTGGCGTTTTTACGAGGGTCACCTGTCTCGTAGGCGTCTGCCATCAACTGGGTTGCCATGTGCCATCCCCAGCCTAAGTCCCACTGACCGGCTCCGCGAACGCCTTGCACTTCGCAGAACTGGCTGCCGATAACGTCACTCTGTGGAAGGGCGGCAGTGGCGGTACATTGCAGTTCGAATATAGAACCGCCGCTGTTCTCTCCGTCGTCGGTGAATATTTCGTTATACGGAGTTTTCAGATTATATAAACCTTTGTTGATAACGTCTGTAGAGGCTTTGTACATATTGTCCCAGTCACTGCGCATCATATAGGTGCGGGCATGAAGTGAACGGGCAGCTCCCCAAGTCAGGCGTCCGGTATATTCGGTGCTCCATGTTTCGGGCAATGACTCTTCCGCAGTTTTCAGGTCGGTATCGATCTGCTCGTAGATTTTATCGGCGGTAGTCTTTGGAATGTTGGCTTCCGAGGCATCGTTGATCTTGTAAGTCACCAGAGGTACTTCGCCAAAGGCTCTCACCAGGTTGAAGTAACAATAAGCACGGAAGAAAGAAGCTTCCCCTTTGTTGATGATATCTTCGGTTTCCGTTTGTCCGGCAGTCTCTTTCTCGGCAATGGCGTCGAGGATATCATTACACTGGTAGATGATGGCGTAATTCTTTCCCCAGTATGAACCTAGCAAACCGTTGGTCGGGGTGTATAAGAAGTCATCGTACATTTCGGCTACATCCGATCCGTCACTCGGAATACTTCCTTTCTCGGAGTCTTCGGAGCGTAGATAATGGATAGCAATGGCGGGAGTACCGGCGGTGATGTCGAAACTTCGCATCATGGTATAGACATTGTAGATTTTACCGTTGACCAGCGCATTGGGATTATCGTCTTCGGTGAATTGTCCCTGCGGACTCCGGTCCAGAAAGTCGCTGCAACTGCTTATCAGCAGAGCGGAAGCGGCAATAAAGGTGGAAAAAAGATATTTATTTAGTTTCATACAATTATAGATTTGATTCATTAAAGTTATATTCCGCATGGAAACCTGGCTGTGGCACCTTGTCACCCGCATGGAAACTTGGGTGTGGTACCTTGCCACGCCACTAGAAGGTCAGGTTGATGCCGAAGGTGTAGACAGCAGGTACGGGGTAGCTGCCGTCGTCTACTCCGAAGGTGGTGGCGCTACCTCCCAGTTCCGGTGTGTAGCCGGTGTTGTGCTTCCATGTCTTCAGGTTCTGTATGTTGACATAGACTTTCAGTGCCTGCAAGCGTATTTTGGCAAGGAGGGCCTTGTCGAACGAGTAAGCAAGTTGCACGTTACGGATACGGAAGAAGCTGCCGTCTTCGATATAATACTCCGAATTCAGGTTGTTGATAGAATGTTTGGAGTTCAGCAACGGCTGGCTGTTGGAGGTACCTTCTCCGTGCCAGCGGTCCATGCGCTGTGACAGATAGTTGAACTGTGCAAAGTT
>ERZ1643251.3088-NODE-3088-length-15905-cov-7.574069_pt1 | contig 15905 bp, 12 predicted proteins | sample MGYA00579261_ERZ1643251 | MGnify/ENA primary metagenome ERZ1643251 (study PRJEB29033, sample SAMEA4952267) | chicken gut metagenome | biome: Broiler Chicken; feature: Gastrointestinal Tract; material: Caecum | place: Ireland | collected 2018 | study: Broiler...
GTGGACGAAATGTACACAGACGATATTATGGAAGTTGAATCTCAAGCTCTAGTTGTTTATGGTACCACATGCGAGCTTAAGTGTTAGGAGTTCACAAACAAATTCAGCCGGAAAGGATAAGCCCCCAATGGCGGTTTTTGCACGCCGCTAGCAGTACATCAGAAGCAAAATGAAAGAAGTCGAGATGAGAGAATAATTGAAGTTCCTAGCTGATGATCCGCTTTGAAGGGCAGCAGTGGTTCCTGTGTAGCTGTAAACCATATAGCATCAATATCTATTGAAAGGATTCTCACTCTTGGTGTTATGGAGGGATATGACTTATAGTCCAAGACTAATACTTATTTGTTTGCTTGTTTCCAAGAGGGCCGAGATGTATCGATCCAGTGTAGAAGGCTTAATATGACTGGTAGGGCCGGATATACCTAGACTGTAATTGACGCTGCCACGATAATTAAAAATAGGAGCTGCAAGACATCTGACACCTAAAGTAAGCTCTTCGTTATCAATGGCATAACCCTGTTCCCGAATCACAGCAAGGTGCTTCATTAGATCGCTGAGATTAGTAATGGTTTTGGGAGTGTAAACGGTAAATTCATAGTCCTTTAGTAGTTCAGCTACCATTGCTGGTGGCTTGAATGCCAGTATGCACTTGCCTACGGAGGAACTATGCAGTGACTCTGCCATGCCCACATTAGCAGACAAGTTATACACGCACTTGGAACGCACCTGATCTACAACATATACAGTGCCGTTGTTGAAAGCACATAGGTGAACACTTTCGTTGAGTTCTTCACATAATTTTGATAAAAAAGGGCGAGCAGTAGCAATAACATTGATATTACGCTTAATTCCCTCACCCAAATACAGAATGCGGAATCCTAGACGATATTTCTTTGTAGTTGGATCTACCTGTACCATTTCATGTTTTTTAAGCGTGTCGAGCAGTCGTGACGCGGTACTTTTATTGACAGCCAGCTCTTCGGCAATCTCCGTTACACCGGCGCTGCCTTTCTGTTCTAGAATGGATAAGATAAGCAAGCCCCGATCTAAAGACTGTACCATACCTTCCACCTCTTTCTTTTTCCAATGGCCTTTTTTGTAAGTGTATCATTTGCGTATTTTCTTTGCAAGTAAAATACCGAAAGAGAAAGAAAAAATAAATAATATATGAGTCAGTACGAAGCACTAGAGTGTATAAACGTTTATTTAATTAAATGCCCATTATACGATATGCATAAATATAGTTAAAAATATTTGGGTGATTCATATATATTGCTAATGTGTTGCGTTATAAGCAACTATGTTGTTTAATTCGCGTTGACTTAGTTGGCAAATGCAATATAATGAAAAACGAAAAGAATTACAGCGCAATTATTGCCTGGGCGATGTGATAGGGAAATCGCTATTTTGGCAGAAAAGCAGGAGGTAACTATGCGTATTGCAGTCATCAATGAGGTAAGTGCACAACAAAAGAATAGTGACATTATTAAAGCATTAGAAGGACGAGGCCATGATATTCTAAATCTGGGTATGACCGGTGTACCTAATCAGCCAGAGCTGACATACATCCATACAGGACTGATGACAGCCATTCTGCTCAACGCCGGTGCGGTAGATTTTGTAGTAGGTGGGTGCGGCACTGGACAAGGATATCTGAATGCGGTCATGCAGTATACTGGTGTATTCTGCGGCCTGATTTCCTCTTCGTTGGACGCATGGCTTTTCACCCAGATTAATGGAGGCAACTGTATCTCACTCCCATTGAATCAGGGCTATGGCTGGGCCGCGGACGTGAATCTACAGTTTGTGTTCGACCGGATTTTCAGTGTAGAACGGGGATGCGGTTACCCTGAGAACCGCAAAGAGTCTCAGCAGGCGTCCAGGAAGATTCTGGAGAAAATTTCTGCAATTGCTCATCGACCCATCTTTGAGATACTGGAGGATATACCTCGGGAGATCGTGGAACGGGTGGTTAATTATCCGGGCTTTATAGAAGTGCTCGATCAGCAAAGCCGGGACAAGCTGAACAAGTATCTTAAAGCCTGACAACCGAAAAGAAAGGAAGGCTAAGACAATGAGTGAACTAATTGAGGCAAGAAGGAAACGCGCTGAAGCTATTCGCACCTATGGTACTCTGCAAAAGGCAATTGCTGCCGGAAGTCTGCAGCAATTTCAGGATATCAGCCTGAGCGAGGCTGTTGTGTTAGGTTTGCTGAACCAGGGCGTTAAAACCTTCATCGGTATTTTTGGCCACGGCATGACTGATGTGGGTGAGGCGTTGCGCATTTATGAAGAGGCTGGAGCGGTTCGGGTCATCAATGTACGTAACGAGATAGAGGCATCCCATGCAGCGGCTATGCTCAGGTGGAAGTATGACGAGGTTCCAGCGGTCTTTACCTCCATTGGTCCAGGAGCGCTGCAGGCTGCGGCAGGTTCGCTGGTCTGTCTCTCCAACGGATTGGGTGTTTATTACCTGATGGGTGACGAGACCAGTCATAGTGAAGGCCCCAATATGCAACAGATTCCCAAGCGGGAGCAGGAACTATTCCTACGACTGCTGTCTACACTGGGCCACGCATACTCCCTGCATACGCCGGAGGCCGTATTTACAGCGCTCAAACGGGGCGATGCCATTGTTAATGGAGATATGAAACAATCCCCCTTCTATATGTTGCTGCCCATGAATATTCAGCCTCAAATTATGGAGTCCTGCAATCTGATGGAGTTTCCCCAGCGTTCGAAACCATCTCGCATTATTAGTGCTGATCAAGACTTGTTTAAGCAGGCGTCAGAACTAATCCAGCATGCGACAAGGATTACGGTGAAGGCGGGCGGAGGTGCGGCTGGGGTGTCCGCCCAGGTGCTGGAGGAATTTCTGGAACTGGCCGACGCGGTATATGTCCATGGCCCACAGGTTCCTGGACTGTACCCCAGCTCTATGCCTCGTAATATGGGTGTGGGCGGCTCTAAAGGTTCCATCTCCGGCAACTTTGCCATGAATGAGTGCGAGTTGATGATCGTCATTGGCGCCCGGGGTGTATGCCAGTGGGATTGCTCGGGTACGGCCTATCACAAAGCCAAGAATATCATTAACATCAACTGTGAGTATGAGGATTTGGGCCAGTACAACAATAGCCTGCGTATTCAGGGTGATGCGGAAAGCGTTCTGGTTAAACTGATTGATGAGCTGAAGAGACTGCCTGGCAAGGAGCATGATCCTGCTTGGTTGGCGCAGTGTGGTGAGAAGCGGACACAGTGGATGGCATTTAAGCAGGAACGGTATGATAACCCTGTACTGATGGATCCGAAGTGGGGTGAGCCTTTGCTAACTCAGCCCGCAGCCATCAAGGTAGCGGTAGACTTTGCTGATCATCATGGATGTATTAAAATCTTTGACGCAGGCGATGTTCAGGCCAACGGCTTCCAAATCGTTACTGACGAAAAACCGGGCCAGACCATTACCGACAGTGGATCTTCTTATATGGGATTTGCAGTGTCCTCTATGTTGGCCTTTGCTTTGAAGGGCAACCTGGATTATCCCATTGCTTTTACCGGAGATGGCAGTTTCATGATGAATCCCCAGATTCTTATTGATGCGGTCCAATATGGACTTAAAGGTATGATTATTCTGCTGGATAACCGGCGCATGGGCGCTATCACCAGTCTGCAGTATGCTCAGTATGCTGAGGAGTTCAAGACCGACGACCAAGTAGCGGTGGACTACATCAAGATGGCGGAGTCCATCAGGGGAGTTAAGGGTTTCTATGGTGGTCACACAGTGGAAGAGCTGGGAGCAGCTCTCCAGCAGGCTTACAAATATGACGGTCTGTCAGTGGTGCATATTCCTGTTTATTACGGCGAGGAAGATATGGCTGGCTTTGGTTGTTTTGGTGACTGGAATGTAGGCAACTGGTGCCAGCGGGTGCAGCGGCTCAAGCATACCCTGGGTTTCTGATGGAATTTGTATCCCTCCAAGAAGCAGATTCCTATTGCTTGTCTTGTTTAAAGGAGTCAGTTTCCTTGATAAACTGAAATCTATTTTAAAAGGAGAAAGATTATGAGCTATCAGGTACCGGAGAAAATGAAGGCTTGGGTTTTGGGAAATCCCGGTGAGCTTACTCTGCAGGAGAAGCCTGTTCCTCAGCCCGACAAGGCAGAAGTTCTTGTGCGGGTGGACGCAGTTGCGATCTGTGCTACTGACCTGGAGATCATCGAGCGCGGTTTACCTGCCATGATTCAGGGTGGTACCCCTTTTAATAAAGGATTTATCCCCGGCCACGAGTATATGGGTACCGTCGTCAAGTTAGGACCCGGCGTGGATGAGTATAAAGTGGGTGACCGGGTGGCCGTGGAGATTCATGCTGGCTGCAATGGATGCGAGCGTTGCCGAGAAGGCATGTACACTTCTTGCCTGAACTACGGCAAGAACTATGAAGGTAACGATAAGGGTCACCGTGCCAACGGTTTTACCACCGACGGTGGTTTTGCTGAGTATGCTGTTAACAGCATTAAGACACTCACCCATATCGGTGACAATGTCTCTGATGAGGAAGCCACTTTGATTGTGACTGCCGGTACTGCTATGTACGGCCTGGATACTCTGGGTGGTCTGGTAGCTGGTCAGTCGGTGGTGGTTTCCGGTCCTGGCCCCATAGGCCTGATGGCTGTGGCAGTGGCCAAGTCTCTGGGGGCAAATCCGGTAATTCTTACCGGTACCCGGGACAACCGTCTGGAGCTGGGCAAAAAGCTGGGGGCCGACTACACCATCAACGTCCGCAACCAGGATGTAGTGGAAGCGGTGAAGGAGATTACACACGGCGAGGGTGTCAACTATGTTATGGAATGCTCCGGTGCTCCCAATGCAGTGAACGAGGCTTCCAGCATGGTAAAGCGGGGCGGCAAGATTTGCCTGTGCGCTTTCCCTTCTAAGCCGGTAGAGGTAGATGTGGCCGCTCTGGTACGCAACAACATTTCTCTGCTTGGTATCCGGGGTGAGGGCCGCAGTGCTGTACACCGGGCTGCATCCCTGATCACAGAGAAGCGATTTGACGCATCGCTGATCCATACCCACACGTTCTCCTTTGAGCAACTGCCTACTGCTCTGAAGTATTCCAAGGAACGCATCGAAGACGCCATCAAGGTTGTGGTGAAGATCCCCGGGTAAAGATAACGAATGCTGTCCGCCCCGGCTTTGCTGAGGCGGACAGCCCCCCGATATATCGTGGAGCGAGGAGAATGACCCCATGCTTCAGTATAAAAAATACTATATGCCGCAGTCCCTTGAGGAACTATTCAGCTTTCTGGATAGCTTCCAGGGTACTTTTGACATCATTGCGGGAGGCACCGATCGCTTTGCCGGGGAAAAGGACCCTTCCCTACGAGCAGAGGTTGGGGTGGATATTAGCAATATTGCATTTTTCTCTAGGATTAAGGTGGAAGAAAACCTTCTTCTCATGGGAGCAAATACTAGGATCCAGGATTTTTTGATAAATCAAACATTAGTGGACTGTGTCCCTATTATGCGACACAGCGCCATCTATTTTGCCGACCAGCAGATCCGTGAGATGGCAACAGTGGGTGGGAATTTGGCAAATGCGTCTCCCACTGGAGACATGATTCCTCCGCTGTTGGCACTGGATGCCACAATACACACTGTTATGAAGGACGGAAGCGGTATTTGTGGCAGGGATATCTCCATGGGTCAGTTTATCAAAGGTGTGGGAAAAACTCCGCTTCAACGGGGCGAATTGATATCATTTATTTCCTGCCCCATCCTAAGAGGCTATGGTTGTGCATTTAAAAAAGTAGGCCAGCGCAGGTCGCTGTGTATCTCCACGGTCAACTCTGCCTTCCTAGTGAAAGCTGATTTTGAAGGTAAATGCTTTGAGGATGTGCGTATTGCCTTTGGCGGGGTGGCACCCATCCCTGTACGGGTAAAAGAGGTAGAGGAGGTACTGCAGGGGGCCCCTATCACTCGTCAGGCTATTTATGATGCGCTGGAGCATATTCCTTTGGATATGGTTCAGTCCCGGAGCAGGCGGGAGTACAGAAAACATGTAATCTGGAACTTTATGTTGGCTGGCCTATACGAATCTTTGGCTGAACTGGGGATACAGCCCCAGTGACATGAGAGGTATAAAGTGCTGACAGCATTGTTTACCTGCCTGTGGGGCAAAACATCTGATCCGATGAGGAGCATGTTATGAGCTTAGAACTTGTAAAAGTTGAGATGAAGGTCAACGGCAAAAACATCTACAGAAACGTGGCCCCATCTATGCGCTTGGCAGACTTTCTGCGGGACGAACTCCATCTGATTGGGACAAAAAAGGGCTGCAACGCTGGAGAATGTGGAACATGCTCGGTGCTAATCAACGGGGTGCTGAAAAAAAGCTGTTTGATCCCGGTTATCAAGGTCAATCACTGTGAAGTCGTGACAATCGAGGGAATCGGAATTGATGGGCTGAGCATCATTCAGAAGAGCTTTATGAAAGTGGGTGCGGTTCAGTGTGGATACTGTACTCCTGGAATGATCATGGCTGCTACAGCTATTTTGAAGGCTAACCGTAACCCTGACCGGGCTGAAATCCGAAGAGGGTTAGGGGGGAACATCTGCAGATGTACAGGTTATGCCAAGATTATTGAGGCTATTGAACTGGCCCGGGATGTGCTAAACCAGAACAAGACCCCCGACTGTCTGGAGCCTGCTGTTCCTACAGATACCAGTAAAATAATCGGTTCATGCACTGAGCGGGTGGATGCCAAAGGAAAGGTTACCGGAGCACTAGAATATGCAGCCGATATGGTGATGCCCAGGATGCTCCACATACATTTGATTCGTAGCAAGGAGGTTCACGCGGAAATCGTCAGCATCGATTACTCCAGAGCGTTGGAGCAACCCGGAGTAGAGACGGTGCTTACAAGCGATGATGTACCTGGCCAGGACGGCATAGGCGTGTACTACCATGACCAGCCAGTACTTGCTAAGAGTAAGGTGCGTTTCTATGGGGAACCGGTGGTGGCCATTGTAGCTGAAACTCTGGATGAGGCACAGGCAGCTGCAGCTTTTGTAGAGATTACCTATAAAAAACTGCCGGTGGTATCCAGTGTAGCAGAGGCTATGGCTGGTAAGGCTGTAGTTCATGAGGATCATCCGGATAACTTGGTGTGCAGTACCACTATTGTAAAAGGCAATGTAGAAGAAGGGTTCTGCAAAAGCCACGTCATTGTCGAACAGGATTATGCAACTCAGTGTGTGGAACATGCCTATCTGGAAACAGAGGCTGGCCTAGCTTATCTGGATCCGGACGGTGTGCTGGTAGTGAAATCTTGTGATCAGGACATTACCCACCACCGTATGCTGCTGTCCAAAATTTTGAATATGCCTATCAATAAGGTAAGGGTCATCATGACCCCAGTGGGCGGTGGCTTCGGTGGTAAGGAGGATATGATCTATCAAGGGATTTTGGCGATTGCAGCCCTAAAAACTAAGCGCCCGGTAAAGTTAGTTTTCTCCAGAGAGGACTCTATGGTAGGCAGCGCTAAACGACATCCGGTGCTGATCCACCATAAAATTGGCCTGAGCAAGGATGGCAGGATCCAGGCCATTGAGATTACCATGGATGCTGATGGAGGAGCCTACTGCTTATCTACCAAGGGTACAGTGGCTAAGGCAGCCATCCTGGGGGCGGGTCCCTACGAAATTGAGAATGTTAAAGTACTTTCCAGAGGGCACTACACCAACAATACCCCCTCTGGAGCTATGCGTACATTCGGTGTTCTTCAGCCTACCTTTGCGATTGAGTCTACCATGGACATCTGTTCAGAACGTCTAGGGATTGATCCTATTGAGCTTCGTTTGCGCAATGCAGTCAAAGACGGCAGCCTAACCCACACCCAACAGGTACTGGGGCGGGTAAGCTATAGTCGGACGCTGCAAGAGTGTGCTAGACTATCCAGCTGGGAGAGTGGCCCCTCATGGGTACGGGGGTCAGAACGCAAGGATGTGAGAAGAGATCAGATCGCCACGCCATATATCCCTGGTAGTGAATTCAAAGCACTGGAGGCCCTGGCGCTGTGCAATTCACGGTTCCGCTATGGTCGGGGTGTAGGTACAGGATGGTATGGGATTGGCCGCTGCGCTACAGTGGATAAGGCGGGCGCTTTTGTGGAGATCGACGACGGTGGAACCGCCATGGTACTGACTGGCGTAACTGAGATCGGCGAGGGTATCCTGACCGTGCTCACACAAATTGTGGCAGATGAGTTGGGGATCTATCCGGAGGATGTTACCATTGGCGACAATGATACTGCTCGAGTTCCTGAAGCTGCCCATGCCGGAGCAAGCCGCCAATCCTATATGATTGGCAATGCAGTCATGAATGCTTGCCGGGATGTAAAAGCCAAATTTATTCGAGAGATTGCTGACTATTGGAACGTGGATCCATCTTCTATTCGTATGCGTAATCGACGGATCTATGTAGAGGGACACGGCCATTATGATCTGCCTTTGGCAGAGGCGGTGGACATTTGTAAAAAAATTCGCGGCATTGTTCCCCTTGGCGCCGGTACCTATACTGCTCACCACGAAGGCCTGGATCAGACCACCGGAAAGGGAAATCCATGGCAGGCTTACGTATTTGGCAGTCAGGTTGCCGAGGTAGCAGTGGATACTTACACCGGCGAAGTACACGTGCTGGGTATCTGGGCTGCCCATGATGTGGGTAGAGCCATCAATCCAAGAGGGGTAGAAGGACAGATAGAGGGAGGTGCTGTCCAGAGTGTGGGACAGGCAATTATGGAGAACTTTGAGCTATCTGGCGGAGTCCCCTCCAACAAAAGCTTTGCGAAGTATATTTTGCCTACCTGCGTGGATGTACCAGAATTCCATTCCACCCTGGTGGAGGAGCGAGATCCTTTCAGCCCGTTGGGGGCAAAAGGTATTGGCGAACCAGCTCCTCTGCCTACGGTACCGGCAGTAATCAACGCCATTTATGATGCTGTGGGAGTTCGAATCACCCAGCTTCCGGCAACCCCAGAGAAGATACTCAATGCCATGGCCGAGCAAGGGTTCAATGTGTTTTGAACTCGGGAGGGGGAAGAACACCGCGTTGGTGTTGGCTGGAAAGCTGATATTCCTGCAGTCGGCTAATAAAAATTCTTTGACCAAGATTTTGCGCCTGGGGTTGAAAAATGCAACGCTAGCATGGAAATGTTGTGCAGAACATTTCTGATTTTGCCTTGGAGAGGCCCTAGGGGAAAACAGGCTAGTTAGGCGCACGACGACAACTTCATCAATAATTGATCGGAGGACATTCTGATGAGCGTACCTAATCAAACAAACACAATATCTAAGGACTCCAATCTTACGATGAAACGGTGGATATATATAGCTATCAGTGTGCTTGCGCTGATCCTGGTGAAAAATATTACTTTCCCAACAGCGCTTACCACTGTGGAAGGGGCTTCTTTGACTCCACAAGGTCAGGATGCTTTGGCAGTGCTGGTATTTGCCCTGCTGCTTTGGGTTACTGAGGCAATTCCCTTCCACTTTACCGGTTTGCTTGCGCTGGTGCTGTTGGCTCTGTTCGGTGTGGACTCCTTCTCCAACATCGTGAGTGAGGGATTTGGCAACAACAACGTGATCTTTTTCATCGGCGTATTTATTCTGAGCGCGTTCATCAATAAGTGTGGCCTGGGCAAGCGAATTGTTAACTGTTGCCTGTCTGTGACGGGGAATCAGACCAAATTTATCCTTCTTGGCTTTCTGACAGTGGGTGCTATTCTGTCCATGTGGATGTCTAACATGGCGGTGGCCGCTATGCTGATGCCTTTGGCTAAGTCGCTTCTGGATGAGGAAGGCCTCAAGCCCATGGAGAGCAAGTTTGGCAAGGGATTGCTGATCTCTGTGGCCTGGGGAAGCCTAATCGGAGGTCTTGGGACCCCGGCGGGCAACGGCCCAAACCCCTTGGCTATTGGCTTTATGGAGGATATGGCAGGTGTACAGGTCTCGTTTTTAGATTGGATGATCTATGGCGTGCCTATTACTTTGGTGCTGATTCCCATAAGCTGGGGCATATTACTGCTGGTGTTCCGGCCTGAAATCAAACAGCTAAAAAAGAGCAATGATGAGATCCGAAATGAGGCCCGCAATCAATCCCCACTCACGCGGGACGAAAAAGTTACTCTGGTAATCTTTCTGCTTACCGTGGTTCTGTGGATATTCTCCTCTCAGATTGCTGATTTGCTGGGCGTCGGTATCCCTATCTCTCTGCCTGTTATTATTACCACTATGATTTTCTTTTTCCCTGGTGTGTGTACGATCAAGTATAAGGAAATCGAAAAAGACGTCTCTTGGAGCAGCATTATTCTGGTGCTGGCCGGCGTCTCTCTGGGCATGGTTCTCTATGATACAGGCGTGGCTGACTGGATCGCCATGGGCCTGCTAGGCAATATCAATGGCCTGAGCCCGGTAATGATGGTCTTTGTGGTAGTGTTGAGCATTACCCTGATGAACATAGCCCTGTCAAGTGCTACAGTTTCAGCTAGCATCGTAATGCCAATTGTGATTGAGCTGTCTATGAGCATTGGAATGCCTACTGTATCTATTGCCCTTCCTGCGGCACTGGGGACCTCTCTGGCTTTTATTTTGATTACCTCTACTCCTACCAATGTCATTGCATATTCGGCGGGCTATTTCTCCATTAAGGATTTTGCCAAGGCGGGTATTCTAATGTCTTTGGTATCTTGTGTGGTTGTTTCTCTGGGGATGTATGGCGTAGGTCTGCTGACTGGCATGTACTAATTCCAACGGGGGATAAAATGGTACTCTGCCGCTTTCATCATCATCTCAGAAAGGAAGAATGATATGGAACAGAATTTTGACAAAATCCGCCGTTTAAGTGCGGATATCCGCATCCAGACCACCATGGCCATCGGAACAGCTGGTTTTGGTCATATCGGAGGTGCAGCCTCTATTGCGGATGTGCTGGCTGTGCTTTACGGAGGTATGATGCGCATTGATCCTAAACGTCCAGACTGGTCAGAACGAGACTGGATGATTTTGTCCAAGGGGCACTGTGGCCCCGCATTGTATGCAACTCTTGCTTTAGCCGGTTACTTTCCTATGGAATGGCTGGGTACTATCAATCAGCCTGGAACCCGACTGCCCAGCCATGCCGATTGCCAGAAGACACCTGGTGTGGACATGACTACCGGTTCTCTGGGGCAGGGAATTTCCTCTGCGGTGGGTATTGCCTTGGGAAACCGTCTTCAGGGAAGGGACAGTTGGGTCTACTGTATCGTCGGTGACGGTGAGACCAATGAGGGTGAGGTGTGGGAAGCCTGCGAGGCAGCAAACCATCTCTCGCTTGACCACTTCATCCTCTTTGTAGATTGGAACAAAAAGCAACTGGATGGTCGCTTGGAGGATATTTGTAAGCCTATGGATCTGGAAGAGAAATTCCGATCCTTCGGCTTTGACACCGTGACAGTGAAAGGCTATGACGTGGAAGAGATTTGGAACTCCATCCAGAGAGCGAAGACGGTGGAGGGCAAGCCCCACTGTATCATTCTGGACACGATCAAAGGTTTAGGTGTTCCCTTGGCTGAGGCTGTGGAATTCAATCACTATCTGAATTTCAACCTGGAAGAAGCCAAGGCCTCTTGTGCAGAGATTGAAAAGCGATTCCAAGAGGGTACTTATCCTGGAGGTGATATGAAATGGTGAAACTGCGTGATGTTATCCAGGTATCCCCTGAGGAAATGCGTGCAGCCTACTGCGGCGCATTGATGGAAGAAGCTCGGAAGAACGATAAAATTGTGGCTCTGGACTGCGATCTGAGCAATTCTTGCGGCACCAAGGACTTCAAAAAGGCATTTCCGGACAGAGCCTTCAACTTAGGAATCCAGGAGCAGAACGCCTGCGCTATGGCCGGCGGCCTAGCTCGGGCAGGCATGGTGCCCTTCCTGCATACCTTCGCGGTGTTTGCAACCCGGCGGATTTATGATCAAATCTTTCTTTCCTGTGCCTATGCCGGTCAGAATGTGAAGATCATTGGCTGCGACTCCGGCGTCAGTGCTGCTTTTAACGGCGGTACCCATATGGCATTTGAGGATGTAGGAATCATGCGGGTCATGCCCCATGTGACTATTGTGGATCCCTCCGATCCAACAATGATGCGCTCTGTGGTGCGCCAGGTGGCGGAGACCAAAGGTGTGTTCTATCTTCGGATGCCTCGAAAAACGGTCTACGATATCTATGAGCCTGGCTCTGAGTTTACCATCGGTAAGGCGGAGATCATCCGGGAGGGCAGAGACGTAACACTTATTGCTGCGGGACTAGAAGTACGTCAGGCGCTGCTGGCGGCAGAACTGCTGGCGGTGGAGGGAATCTCCGCCCGAGTGGTAGATATGTTTACCATTAAGCCGATTGATGCGGAATGTATCCATACCTGTGCGGAAGAGACTGGCGCCATCGTAACATGCGAGAACGAGAGCATCATTGGTGGCCTAGGCAGTGCCGTAGCTGAGGTCCTGGTAGAGTCACAGCCTGTTCCTATGGAGCGGGTGGGCGTGCAGGATGAATTTGGAGAGGTAGGTCCCCAAAGTTACTTGGAAGAGCGCTTCGGATTGACGGCAACTGTAATTGCAGAAAAGGCCAAAAAAGTCTTGACCCGGAAAAAGTAATCCATAGCCATTATACAATTAAAAAGGAGCATAATTGTCATGAGCGAAATCAAAAGAATGAAGTATTGTGTCAACGGTGAATGGAAGGATTCCAAGACCACCAAGTGGCTGCCCGTTTCGGATTCCTCTACAGGAGAAATCATTGCTGAAGTTCCCTGCTGTACCCAGGACGAACTGGAAGAGGCCATTGCTGCTGCGCATGCAGCGTTTCCTGCTTGGTCTCTTATGTCTCTCAGCGCCCGGACCCAGATGATGTTTAAGTGGCGCAATATCCTTATGGCCCATCTGGATGAACTGACGCTGTTGTGTGCCAAGGAATTGGGCAAGACTCTGAATGAGGCCAGAGGCGATGTGCTGAAGGCTATTGAGCCTACCGAACTGGCCTGCGCAACCCCGTTTATTTCTCAGGGCAGCGCCTCTATGCAGGTTACCACCGGCTTTGACACCGCCTCTTACCGGGTGCCTCTGGGTGTAGTGGCTGGCATTGTACCGTTCAACTTCCCTGCAATGATCCCCTGGGGGTGGATGGTGCCTCTGGCTATTGCTACCGGTAACACCGTTGTGCTGAAGGCTGCGTCCTTTACACCTCTGACCTCTATGCGTATTATGGAGCTGTTCTATGAGGAGGGAGGCTTCCCCAAGGGTGTAGTTAACTTGGTTACCTGCAGTCGTAACGAGTCTGAGGTGTTGCTAACCGATCCACGGGTCAAGGCGGTGACCTTTGTAGGCACCACTGAGGTGGGCAAACATATTTATTCCATTGCTGCCGCCCATGGCAAGCGAGTTCAGGCTCAGTGCGAGGCCAAGAATCATGCACTGGTGCTGGAGGACTGTGATCTTGAGAGTACCGTAAATGCTATTATCAACTCCACCTACGGTTGTGCAGGTATGCGTTGTATGGCCTTGCCCGTTGTAGTGGTACAGGAATCTATAGCTGATAAGTTTGTGGCCAAGCTGAAGGAAAAGGCTATGGCTATGAAAGTGGGGTGTGCTTATAATCCTGAGACCAACTTGGGCCCCGTGGTTAACGAGAAGCATAAGCAGTCTATCTGTAACTGGATCCAGAAGGGTGTAGACGAGGGGGCTGAGCTGGTACTGGACGGTCGTGACATCGTGGTTCCTGGCTATGAGAACGGTTTCTTTGTGGGACCTACTATTCTAGATCATGTGACTGATGAGATGAGTGTGGGTACCCGTGAAATCTTTGGACCGGTTACTGTTATCAAGCGGGTCAAGAACTTTGAAGAGGGTTTGGCTGTGATGAACGCCAATCCCTTTGCCAACGGTTCCGTTATCTTTACTCAGAATGGCTATTATGCCCGTCAGTTTGAGCTGTTGACTGACGGTGGTATGGTGGGCATTAACGTGGGTATTCCTGTACCCTCTGCCTATTTCCCCTTCTCCGGTAACAAAGACTCCTTCTACGGTGACCAGCACGTACTGGGCTTGGACGGTGTTCGCTTCTATACTAGAGCCAAGACCGTAACCAAGCACTGGTACGACGAACATTCTCATAAGAAAGCTATGGATACCTGGGAAGGTACGGTTGAACGCATCTAAACCAGTTTTATCCTATTTTATGACAATGGTACAATGGGTCTGGTATTAATAGAAAGTTATTTGCTAGATGAACAAAATTAGTACCACGCATTAAAATGGAAACTGGCGCCGCTGTTCAAGCGGCGCCAGTTTTATCTAAGGCAACACTGCACAATGGCGCAAAAGAACCGTCATGCCAACAAATTTCCATAAGTAAGAAAGGTGCACTGATTTAAGCTGCTAAACAGGGCTTGTCAGGCAAGATCAGATTTGCGATCTATTTTCGCAGACCTCGGTATCGTGTCTTTTGGTATAGGAGCTAATTTTTACTACCGCAAAGACATATTCTACCTTGGATTGTACAGATGATTTTTTGTTCGCGGTGCTTGATCTGTGCTTGAGAGCGTGAAGAGGTGTGCTTACTCTAGGATGGGTGGCGGTTGACCTTGTAACAGATCTGCTTTCCCTGATGATTGCGGATCATGGTATTCTCTCGTTTTTTGGCCCCCAATAGTCACTGTCGCCATATACAACCGTTTCTTCGTCGTGGTTACATCGTGTATGTTGGCGCTGCCACCCTTTATCATATGTACCAGGCTGCCGTCCTCACGGACGGGGCTGTCAAAGAGGGCGTTGACACCGGGATAGGTCTGATCCAGAGGGGCGATGAGGTTGTTCTTCATCATCGTCCTGGTTTTGGAGTACAGACCATGCTGCCGGTTCAACGTTTTCAGTTGCATACGAATCGTGTCCATAGGAGTATATTGGCGCAATTCTACCCAGTTGTCAAGCCCGTAGCGAGCAATCTTCCGAGCATCCGCCTTGTCAGTCCTCACTTTACGCAGGGTATTGTTGCCGTAGTCCTTGATGAGCTTCGGATTGACCGCGCTGACAAAGATGCCCTCATCGTGGAGAAAGCGGGCCGCTGGTTCATAGTATCGCCCGGTGTGTTCCATGACCACCCGTGTTTCACCCTCCAGGCTTTTCAAGCAGTCTGCCAACTCCTTGAGTTCACTGCTGGTGTGACCAACAGAAAATGGTTTTGCCACTACTTCCCCAAAAGGACGGAGAACAGATACTACGCTCTTGCCTTTGGAAACATCGATCCCTGCCGCATTGTTCATGTAAATCGCTCCTCATCGTGGATGTGTCTTTGGCGACCAGTCATTCCATCATTGCCGGTACAATCTATTTGATGACACGGGCGCACCAATGAGGCCAACAACCTGCATAAATCGAACGCTGCGAATGAGAGTCTGGCTGATGGACTTTCCTGTAGACGCTTTGGTCCTTGAAGGCAAACATCAGGCCAAGACTCTCTCATTCTAACAGCTTTGGCAACGATACGGAAAAGACACGGCTGGCTACCGTGCCTTAAACCGTAAATATATTGTAATAGGAGTCACTCAGGAATGCTGTATGAAGAAGGTCTGATGAAATCTCTCTGCAAAGAAATGGGCATTACTTGGGTGGATGAACAGGGATATCCGAAACTAAATGAAATTCCCTTTTCATCCTTGAATGAAGATGACATTTTAGACTGTCTTGGCCATAGGTGCATTAGTAAGAAAAGCGTGGATGGATGAGAAATGACGCAAAAGAGAGATCATGGAAACCATCATAAGTTAGACATCCAACAGCTGCAATACTATAAGAACCAATATTTGAGGAGATCTTATAAC
>ERZ1643251.3090-NODE-3090-length-15894-cov-6.773344_pt1 | contig 15894 bp, 16 predicted proteins | sample MGYA00579261_ERZ1643251 | MGnify/ENA primary metagenome ERZ1643251 (study PRJEB29033, sample SAMEA4952267) | chicken gut metagenome | biome: Broiler Chicken; feature: Gastrointestinal Tract; material: Caecum | place: Ireland | collected 2018 | study: Broiler...
AACACCGCCATTCAGTTCCTTATCGGAACACTGAAAGCGGTATTTTTTATAGCCCTTCGTCTATCATTTTCATCAAACCATACACCGCAGTCCATGGGCAGAAAACTTACCACCTTGCGAGAGCGCTGCGTTCGCATCGCAGAGGTCAAGGGTTCGAATCCCTCCAGGTCCACCATATGAACGAAGTCCGTTTTTCGAACATTTTTATCGAAAAACGGACTTTTCATTTTTGGAAAGCCTTGCTGTATCAAGGCCTTTTCTTTTTATACCTTGGGCGATACACTTTAAAGATCTTTAAATGAAAAAATATTGTTTTCACTCCATGACGCTATTTGAACGCCCGCTTTCGATAAAACTGGTGTAATATAACTCTTCAAAAGCCTGCTGTTTCTTGTATAGCATAGTATGGAACGGCCGAGCTTGATTGTATGATATAATGCTGCGGATTCGTAAAACAAGGCATCCTGCGTAATGCCAAAGCATTGGGACAATGCTTTACTGCTACGATTGGTAGAAGGTTAATGGAAATACACTTTCCCTATTACAATAATGAACATGTTCCAAACATTGTGTTCTCTACGCATTTACCCCCATCCGTAATCTCAAATACCTGGAAGTGAAGAATATAGTCACGTCTTTATCATCTGTGGTTATTATTCCCCGTACTCCTTTTTGCACCATACTGCAATCTCGCGAATCAGATCAAGCGGCAACGGCTTGTCATATGGGAGCTGGATCGTTCCTTTGCTGGTTTTATATCCTTGCAGCTGATCTGTAAAGGCTTCTACCGCCGCAGGACCAGGATACAGACCGATGTGTTTTTTGGATGCCGCAAACTGGATAAGGTTCTGCTTTTTCCAATAAGTCGGCATACTCCATGAAATTTTTGGCACGGCTTCTGGCAGCGCGCTTTTGATAGTATCATTGATCTGGCGGAGATACGAGCGGGCGTCTTCCGGCTGCTGTGCAATGTACTCCTCTATGCTCTGCGGTGCTGCTCCGCAGTAGTGACTTTGATTGATATTCTTGAACTTCCGCCCGCATTTGGGACATTCCCGCATGACTTTCCGCCCCCTTTATAGCTGAATCACTTTTACCGTTACTTTTACAGTATCTCCCGGCTGCTTTCCAATTTTTTCTCGAATATCCTTGCGGATTCCGATAATATAGCAAACAGAGCCGTCTTCATTTTTCCACCCATATTCACGATACTACCGGAGTACGGCTGACCGTCAAAGGTGATCTCCGCTTTCACTCGGCCTTTTCCAAACTCCTTGCGGATATCATAGGGAAACCGCACATAAGCGCCGCCCTTGTCAGGCACCGGCTCAATCTGCGCATGGAATTCATAGTACATTCTATCTTCAATTGACCGGCATGTTTGGGCACGGTTATTTTCTGCTGTCATAGATATATCACCCTTTGTATATGATGAAATAGGGCACAAATCGTGACCTTTTGTTTATAATATTATACTCAACAACATGATATCTGTCCCAGCCCCCACCGTTCGCGACCCCTTGCGCCTGATAGCTCCGGGTCAGAGAACTTTCGAATGCAATTCCAGTGCCTATATATTCTGCAAATTTTAATTCCTGTACTGAATTTCCTGAATAAACTCTCTCAGGTATTTTGAACGGATTCGTTGTTCCGAGGTTCATAGCCTCATCTCAACCCTTCACAGGGACGGCCGTTTTTATATTGCTTCCAGCCCTCGGCCGTGTCCAAAGAAAACAGGGGCAAGGGGATCTCGTCGGACATATCCGCCCAGCTTCCCAGCTCGCACAGACGCTCCTCGAATGCTGGGGAGAGGACCTGGACAGAGCACTGATGCTCATGGGTGATCGCCTCAAAAAACAGCTCCGTCCCCCGGAAAAAACAGGGATCCTCCATATGGCTGTAATAATCCTCTTCCCGAAAGACCGTTCGCCACAGATCCTTTGCCTCCCGGAAAATTTCCCGTTCGGTTGCTTTTCGCTGCTTCGCCGGATATTTCAAGCCGCCGCTTTGAAGGTATTTGACCCAGCGGTCATTGGCGGCCTGATAGGCGCCGGAGAAAGCATTGTATTTTTGGTTGAGATACTCCTGGTGATCGGCAGGGGCAAGGCTTTTTTCCCTGTCAAACAAGTGGTGGATGTGCCTGAGCAGAATTTCCTTTGTTTCCTGGCAGGCTGAATACAGGTAGCACTTTTCGCGACTCTTCCTGTCAAAGCAGATCAGTGTCTCATACGAAAGATATTCTCCCAAAAGATAGGGACGCAGCGCCTGTTCCAAAGCACCGTCATGGGATCCCGGCCACTGGCATCGGCGAAGGGAAAAGGTATCCCCATAGGCAAAGCACAGATCCATCAGGGCTTGAAATTTCTCACCCTCAATGGTAGCTTCCCTGTGGTCATCGTAATAGGAGCCATCTTTGAAGGATAGCACAGAATGCATAGCGATTTCCTCCAGGCTAGATTTCCCGTTGAGTGTAAACAGACCGAGAACGTGTTCTGCCGGGGGTACCGACAGGGGCCTTTCTATCACTTCTGCTTATTTCCCGAAAATTTCCTTAGCTCGTCCCATATTTTCCATGACCGGCACACCAAAGGGGCACCGCTTTTCGCAGGCTCCGCAGGACAGGCATTCTCCCGCATGGTGGGGAAGGACAGCGTAGTGCTCCCGCACGGTCTCCGGTACATCCCCCTGGGCCTGGACCAGGTTCAGGAACTTTGTGACGCTGGCCACGTCGATACCCACCGGGCAGGGAGCGCAGTGGCCGCAGTACATACAGTGGCCTAACCAGCTGATCTTGGGCATAGCGGCAAAAGCGGCGGCATAGTCCCGCTCCTCTGCCGTAGCCTTTTCATAGGCGATACTGGTATTCAGCTCCTCCAGATTCCGGGCTCCGGACATGACGGAGGCGACCCCGGGACGGGACAGAGCATAGTGGAGACACTGATAGAGGGTCAGCGCCTTTCCTGCCGGGGACAGCTGGGTGCTGAGCAGATCGCCTCCGCCGAAGGCTTTCATTACAGTGATGCCCACGCCCAGCCGCTGGCAGGTTTCATACAGCTCCTGCCGCTGGGGATCCATATTCACCAGGGGAGTTTCATAGTTCTTCTCATTCCAGAGCTGCTCCACATCTTCCCCCGCGGGCTGGAGGTCATAGCAGGGATTGACGCTGAACATGAGCACCTCGATGGCTCCGCTGCGTACTGCTTCCAGCGCTACCTCCGGATTATGACTGCTCAGGCCAATACAGCGGATAACGCCCTGCTTTTTCAGCTCCCTGGCATAGTCCAGCACGCCCTTGTCCCGTACGGTTTCCCAGTCGGACAAAGAGTCTACATAATGGATCATGCCGATTTCCAGGTGGTCCGTTTCCAGCCGCTGCAGCTGGTCGTCAAATCCCTTTTTGACCTCTTCCAGATTCCGGGTGCGCTTGTACTGCCCGTCTTTCCAGATGGTGCAAAGGTGGGCCTGGAGCACAAATTTCTCCCGCCGTCCCCGCAGAGCGCGGCCCAGGTTGGAACGGAAGTCAGGATTAGGGGTATAGAGGTCAATGCAGTTGACCCCGCCCGCCTCCATAGCGTCCACCATTTTTTCCACTTCCGCGTAAGGCTTGCCCATAAAGCCCTCGCAGCCCATACCGATCTCACTGACCAACAGGCCTGTCCAGCCAAGTTCCCGATATTCCATTGCACTCTCCTCCTGCTGTAAGGTTCTGCTTTATACTCTATCGCATATTGGGATTCCCCGCAACCCGATTGTGCCGGTTTTGCCTATTTCGTGTTTATAGCAGCGGCGGCAGTTCTTCAGTATAAATTTCCGTTGGCGCCAGAGGATTTGCAGGCGTTGGGGCAGGGGCAGCCGGCAGCTAAAAAATTTTGCTTTAATAATTGCGTGCGCACGCATTTTGCTGTATGATACTTAAGGATAACGACAGGAGGCGAAAGAAGTGAAATTATTGAAATGGCTGTCTGTGTCGGATCGGATGGCCAAGTCCTATCTGGATGAACGGCTGGCTCCTTTCGGTATTAACAGCAGCCAGCACGTATACCTTTTGAAAATCTGCGATCATCCGGGGATTTCCCAAGATTCTCTGCTGAACAGCGTCTACGTCCATCCCAGCAATGTTGTGCGCATGGTGGCGGCGCTGGAAAAAAAGGGGTATTTGACCCGTATTCCCTGTCAACAGGACAAGCGGACCTGGCAGCTCTATCCCACAGAGCAGGCGCTGGCCATAATTGGACAGGTTCGGGCTGCCTGCGAGGAAACCGAGGCCATCTTGCTGGATGGACTGCCGCCGGAGGCCCGGGAAGATTTTCAGACTGCCCTGCGCCAGGTGGGCAGAGGCATGGCGGTAAAATTGGGAATGGATAGGGGAGAGGATGAGTCAGATGTATGAAAATCCATTGGGATATGAAAAGATTTCTAAGCTGTTAAAGGGATTTGCCATCCCCAGTATCACGGCTACGCTGGTCAGTTCCCTTTACAATATCGTGGATCAGATTTTTATTGGGCAGGGCGTTGGTTATCTGGGCAATGCCGCAACCAATGTATCCTACCCGCTGTCTACCATCTGCCTGGCCATCTCGCTGCTGCTGGGCATCGGCAGTGCCTCCCGCTTTTCGCTTTATCTGGGGAGGAAGGCGCCGGAGCGGGCCGCTCAGCTGGTAGGCAACGGAATTATCATGATGGCGGGAGCGGGAATTTTGTATCTTCTCATGGGAGAAATCTTCCTGACCCCGCTTCTTCAGGTGTTCGGCGCCACGGATGAGGTGATGCCCTATGCCCAGCAGTACAGCGGCATCGTTCTGCTGGGAATGCCCTTTTTGATTTTGACCAACGGTATCAGCAATCTGATCCGGGCAGACGGCAATCCCAGATACTCCATGCTTTGTATTGTATCGGGGGCTATTGTCAATACCATTCTGGATCCGGTGTTTATCTTTGGCTTTGACTGGGGGGTATTTGGCGCGGCTCTGGCCACCATTCTGGGGCAGTTTCTGTCATTTGCCCTGGCTCTGCGGTATCTGTGGCATTTCCGCACGGTACGCCTGACCAGAGACTGCTTCCGCCTGGATTTCCGGGACAATCTGCGGACCCTTTACATGGGCATCAGCAGCTGTATCAACCAGGTGGCGATTACCCTTGTGCAGATCGTGCTGAATAACTCTCTGACGTATTACGGCGCCATCTCTGTCTATGGGAAGGAGATTCCTCTGGCGGCCTGCGGCATTGTTATGAAGACCAATGCCATTTTGCTCTCCATTATCGTGGGTATTTCCCAGGGGGTACAGCCCATTATCGGCTTCAACTACGGGGCTCAGAAGTATGACCGGGTGCGGCAGGCCTATCTGCTGGCCATCAAGTGGAACTTCGTAATTTCCGCTGTGGGATTCTGCCTCTTTCAATTTTTCCCGGGGGCAATTGTTTCCCTCTTTGGAAAAGGCGAGCCCCTCTACTATGAATTTGCCATTTTATTTATGCGGACCTTCCTCTTTATGGTGCTGGTCAACGGCGTGCAGCTGCTCACTTCCAACTTCTTTACTGCTATTGGAAAAGCGCTGAAGGGACTGCTGCTCTCTTTGACCCGGCAGGTGTTCTTCCTGATTCCTCTGATCCTGCTGTTGCCCATAAAATTCGGTATCTTTGGAATCCTGCTGGCAGGTCCCGTGGCGGATTTTATTGCCTTTGTGGTCTCTGTGGTCTTTATAGCAAAGGAGTTCAAGCGGCTGCGGGAAGCACCGCTGCCTGCGGCGGAGTAGAGCGGCCTGTGTGACAAAATCACGGAAAGTCCTTTGGCGACGTGGTAAGATACAGCCATCAAAGAAAAAACCGCAAGGAGGATCTTACCTATGTCAGCTTTGAATATTACCAAAGAAAATTTCCACGATGAAGTGATGAACAGTGAAAAGCCGGTGCTGCTGGACTTTTGGGCCAGCTGGTGCGGCCCCTGCCGGATGGTAGGCCCGGTGATAGATGAGATTGCAGGAGAGCGGCCCGATGTAAAAGTCTGCAAAGTAAATGTGGATACGGAGCGGGAGCTTGCCTCCACCTTTAAGGTCATGAGCATCCCCACACTGGTGGTGATAAAGGACGGCAAGATCGTCAATCGGGCCATGGGGGCCCGGCCCAAGGAGGAGATCCTGGGCCTGCTGTAAAGGTATTGAGGAGAAGGCCGCCGCGGCATATGCCGCGGCGGCCTTCCTGTACTATTTCTCCAAAAGGGCTTCTAATTGCTGGGGGGCGGTGATTTCTACCGTACCCCGGGAGAGCTTCACCAGCCCCTCCTGCTGGAAATAGCGGAGCATCCGGGTGACCACCTCCCGGGCGGTGCCCAGGTGGGCGGCAATCCGCTCATGGGTAAGGGAGAGGACGGCGCTGTCCTCCAGGCGGCTTTCCTCCAGCAGAAAGCCCGCCAGCCGCTTGTCAAAGCTCTGCCAGAGAACCTGCTCCATAAGCCACATAACCTCGGAAAAGCGGCCGCTCATCACATCGTTGGTATAGTTGGCCACGGCGGCGGATTCCTCCATAAGCTGACGGTACAGCCCCGCTGGAATCACCCAGAAGGCGGTATCCTTTTCCGCCTCGATGGTAATGTCGAACTGGATGCCCCGGAGCATGCAGGAGGCGGAAAGCAGGCACATATCCCGTTCGAAGAGGCGATAGAGGGTAATCTCCCGACCCTCTGCTGAGAGGATGTAGGCCCGCAGCTGGCCGGAGTGTACCACCAGTAGTCCCAGACAGTCGTCCCCACCCCGGTGGAGCACGGTGCCCCTGGGGACAGTCCGCAGGACAGCTTCCTTTGTCAGCACCTCCTGCTGGGCGGCAGTAAGCTTTTCCCAAAAGGGCAGACAGCCCGAAAGATCCATATACCCATCCCTCCTTTGTACTTCCAGTATACGGCCCGGGGCCGCTGCTGTCAAACCCAAAGACAGCGTTTGACAATCCGTCGGGGATAGGGTATCCTGAAACAAAGACAAAACCAGGCGCGGCCTGATCAGAGGGATGGACAAATAATGGAACGAGAAGAACTGATGGGCCTGCTGGAGCAGGTTCGGCGTGGAGATACGCCGCCGGAGGAGGCGGCCAGGCTCCTGGAACGGTCCCCGGCCTTTGAGGACCTGGGCTACGCCCGGGTGGACCACCACCGCAGCCTCCGGCAGGGGACGGCGGAGGTGATCTTCGGCCAGGGCAAGACGGCGGAGCAGATCGCCGGGATCGTCCGCTGCATGATGGACCGGGGGAGTAAAAACATCCTCATTACCCGGCTCAGCCGGGAGAAGGAGGAACAGCTGCGGGGCCAGTTCCCCTATGATTACCACGAGATTGCCAATTTGGCGGTGGCCTGCCCCGGCCCCCGGCAGGAGAAGGGGGCCATCGCGGTGGTGTCCGCCGGTACCAGCGATCTGCCGGTGTGTGAGGAGGCGGCCCTTACCGCCGAGACCCTGGGCAACCGGGTGTACCGGATCTATGATGCTGGGGTGGCGGGCCTCCACCGTTTGCTCCACGAGGTGCCCACCCTGGAGAAGGCCCGGTGCGTCATTGCCGTGGCGGGAATGGAGGGGGCACTGCCCAGCGTGGTGGGGGGCCTTGTGAGCTGCCCGGTGATCGCAGTGCCCACCAGTGTGGGCTACGGGGCCAACCTGGGTGGGCTGGCCGCCTTGCTGGCCATGCTCAACTCCTGCGCCAGCGGCGTCAGCGTGGTGAATATTGACAACGGCTTCGGGGCGGGCTTCCTGGCCTCCCGGATCAACCAGATGCAGGGGGTGGATGAGGCATGAAAACCCTGTACCTGGAGTGCGCCATGGGAGCGGCGGGAGATATGCTCATGGGGGCTCTCTATGAGCTGTGTCCGGAGAAGGAGCGGTTTCTTGCGGTGATGAACAGCCTGCTCCCTGGCGTTTCCGTGACAGCGGAGCCGGTGAAGCGCCAGGGGGTGGCCGGCACTCATATGCGGGTGGTGATCCATGGGGAGGAGGAAGAACCGGGCGGCGCCGCCCACAGCCACGGGGCTGACCACGGCCATAACCACCCCCACGGCCACGAACATAATCACGACCATGCACATGATCATGACCACTCCAGCGGCCACCATCACCATACCTCCGGGGAGATTGCCGGGCTCATTGACAGCTTTTCCCTGCCGACGGCGGTGAAGGACAGGGCCAAGGCGGTGTACCAGCGGCTGGCGGCGGCGGAGTCCCGGGCCCACGGTGTACCGGTGGAGGCCGTCCACTTCCACGAGGTAGGGGCCCTTGATGCGGTGATGGACGTGACCGGCGTATGCCTGCTGCTGGCTTGGCTGGCGCCGGACAAGGTGCTGGCTTCACCGGTGACGGTGGGCAGCGGCACGGTGCGCACGGCCCACGGTGTGCTGCCGGTACCCGCTCCGGCCACCGCTTTCCTGCTGGAGGGCATTCCCGTGGCCACCGGTGACATTGCTGCCGAGCTGTGCACCCCCACCGGGGCAGCCCTGCTGGGTACCTTTGCGGAGGGCTTTGGCCCCCTGCCGGCAGGAACCATCCTGGGCTGCGGCTACGGCTGCGGCACCAAGGACTTCCCCCGGGCCAACTGCCTGCGTGCCTTCCTCCTGGAGGAGGCCGCTGCGACGGAAGGCCCCAACGATGCTGTGACGGAGCTGAAGGCCAATATTGACGACATGACCGGCGAGGCTCTGGGCTTTGCCATGGAGGCTTTGCTGGCGGCGGGGGCCCTGGATGTGAGCTATACCCCGGTCCAGATGAAGAAGAATCGCCCCGGTGTAGTGCTGACCTGCCTGTGCCGCCCCAATGAGGCGGACCGACTGGCCAGGGAGATGCTGAAGCATACCACCACCTTCGGCGTCCGCCGGTCGGACTTCGTCCGCTACGCTCTGGACGTGACGATGGAAACAGCAGATACCCCCTACGGCCCTGTCCGCCGGAAAACTGGCCGGGGTTACGGTGTGGAGAAGCACAAGGCGGAGTACGAGGACTGCGCCCGGGCATCCCGGGAGGCAGGTGTGCCTCTGAAAGAGGTAGAGGAGGCGGCCCGGGGATGAACTGGGTCTATATCCTCCGCTGCGGCGATGGCAGTCTGTATACCGGGTGGACCAATGATCTGTCCCGGCGGCTGGCAGCCCACCAAAGTGGGAAGGGCGGGAAGTATATCCGCTCCCATCTGCCGGTGGCGCTGGCGTACCAGGAGGCTGTGGCCACGCCGGAGGAGGCACGGAAACGGGAATGGGCCATTAAGCAGCTCAGCCGCCGGGAGAAGCTGGTCCTGATCGCCGCCGGAGCGCCTTGGGAGCAAGGAGCCGTTCTGGAAGAAACTGTCCCCACTGCCGGAGATACCGACGGTGGGGAAACGCCATAAAGATACCCCGCTGCTCTTCGGGAGGTTTCCATTCCCGGGGAGCGGCGGGGTGCTTTTTTTGCGGGAGAACGGGCTGCTGCCCGTTACAGAGCCCCAGCTGTAAGGCCTGACAAGGGGAAAAACTGTATACAGACAGTAGCACGAAAAAGGAAAAATACTGTCAGGATTCGCGGCGGGGCCGGGGAACCGGGTCCAGGACCACCTGGGGGAACAAGGGCGCCAGCTGGCGCTGAAGCTCCGGCAGCTGCGCCTGGGCCCGCTCCAGCTCCTCCTCACGCACCTGGAGCAGGGCATACTGTTCCCGCAGCCGCAGCCGGAAGTCGGTATATCCCAGGGAGAAGAGTAGGCTCTCTCCGGCCTCCACCCGGCGGAGATCCTCCCGGGTGATGGTGGTGCCGACAGGAATCCGGGTAGCCAGACAGGCGTAGGAGGGCTTGTCCCACAGGGCAATCCCCGCCGCCCGGGCCTGGGCGCGGATGTCACTTTTGGTGATGCCGCACTCCCGCAGCGGTGAGCGGATGCCCAACTCCCGGAGGGCTGCCATACCGGGACGGTCCCCGGCGTCATCGGAGGCGTTGCTGCCGTCCAGCACCAGGGGGAAGCCGTCCCCTTTTGCCTGGGCCAGAAGGGTGGTAAAGAGAAAACGCTTGCAGTGGTAGCAGCGGTTTTCCGGGTTGGCCGCCACCTGGGGCAGGGCCAGTACGTCCGCCTCCAGCACAGTCAGATCCGCCCCCAGGGCGGCGGCGGTAGCCTGGGCGTCCTGCCATTCAAAAGCGGGCTGGAAAGGGGTGCGGACAAAGTAGGCACGAGTGCGCCGTCCATAGCGCAGGGCCTCGTGAAGAAGCCAGGCGGAATCAATGCCGCCGGAGAAGGCGACAGCGCAGTCTGGATGGGCGGCGAAAAATTCTTCCATGGTCATGGCGGGGTGTCCTCCTGTGGGCAGGTGTATGTCTACCGTCTACCATACCGCCCTCGGGGAATTTTGTCAATTCCCTCCGGCAGCCCCTTACAGAGCGGCTTCCAACAGGCGCTTCAGGGCCTGACCGTCCATGCTTTCTGTAACATTGTAGCGGCCCATCCGCCGCAGGCAGGAGGGATCGCCGGGGGTCAGTCGGTTGCTGTGGGATTCCGTGGTAAAGGTGAGGGCAATGCCCTCCTCCTCCAGCAGGCGGTCAGCCTCCTCCGTCCAGTAGCCAAAGGGGTAGGCCAAGGCTATCAGGTCCGTGGTCACCCGCCCCTCCCGCCGCTGCCGGAATTGTTCCATGTCTTTCCGCAGCACGGCCTCATAGGCCTCGTGGGACTCTCCCTCCAGAGGCAGCACGCCATCCCGGCCGCTGTATCCGTAGCTGGCAAGCTGATGGAGATCGTAGGTGTGGGACTGGAGATCCAGCACCCCCTTTTCCACCCAGGGGGCCGCCTCCTCATAGGAGAACCGGGGCGGAGTTAGCGGCTGGCCGGAGTGGACATAGACGGTTTCCCCTTCATTGATGCCGATGACAAACACAGTGGCCCGGAGCCCCAGCTCCTCCAGGATGGGAGCCGCCAGGGTCAGATTGCTGGTGTAGCCGTCGTCCATGGTAATGAGAATCGGTTTGTCGGGAAGAGGCTCCCCCTCCTCCACAAAGGCCCGAATCTGCTCCACCGTCACGGCGGTAAAGCCCGCTTCCTTCACCGCAGCCATCTGCTGCCGGAAGGCATGGACGGACACCACGGTCTCCGCGGTGCTCTCCTGGGCAAAGTGGTGGTACATCAGCACCGACAGTACCCTGGTCTGTCCCTTTGCATACAGGATGTTGATACCCAGCAGCACCAGCAGTGCCGCCAGCAGCAGGGCCGCCCCCTGCTTCCATTTCAGGTTCATAGTATACCTCCGCCTGGTTTCCTCCGACGAGGGGCAATAGGCCCGGCAGGGACTTGCTTCGCACAGTCGGAATCCAAAAGGGTTTATAGATGTAAACCAGCAACTGCCCTCAGTATAGCTCATAAGTTTACAAATGTCAACCAAATACTGCCTATGACAGGATATAGGAAAAGTGTACCCCGGAAAGGCCGCAAACTTCCCTCTGACTTTGCTCCATTCGGCCTCAGATTTGTCTCAAAGCTGTAAAATAAACCAGGCGGCCCGGAATTCCGGGCCGCCTGGAAAGACAGCATGGGGAGCAGGGGTTATTCCGTTACTTTTTTCAGCCGGGCAATAATGGGCCAGCTCAGAAGGCCGCCACACAAGGCGGTAACGCCCTGGGGCCAGGAGAACATAATGGAGAGCATGGCGGTCTGCTTTTCCGGCAGGCCGGCGGCGGCCAGGACCATGGGCACCGTCAGCCACAGGAAGGCGCACTTTACCACAGCGCCGATAATCATGGCGGGAATGTGCCAGGAGGGGCGGCGGGCCAGCAGCCCGTAAACGATGCACAGCAGGGCGTTGCCTACTGCCACCATGGGGGTCACTACGATCTGGCTGATGCCGAAGGCGGCGGCCAGGACGGAGGAAAGAACGCCGATAACGGCGCCGGAGGTCACCCCGGAGCGGGCGGTAAATACCAGGAGGATGCAGTTGACCAGGGTGCCGGTAATGAGCTGCTGGACACTGAAGGGGCCAAAAATTGTGGCAATGCTGGGGATCCGGCTGCCCAGGAACTGGGCCACCACTACCAGGGCCACGCCCATGGCGGTGTAAGAGATCCATTTGGTTGTTTTGTTGTTCATGGGAATCACACTTCTTTCTGTTGTTTTAAGTTATTTGTCGGTTTTGGCGTAAATGGTTTTGCTGGATACGCCGGGAAGCATCCCCAGCTTGCCGCTCATGGCGCTGATGGTGCTGTTGGGGGCGCACATAGCAATGCTGATGATGGAGAGGTTTTTCTCCCGATAGGGGATGCCCATACGGCCGATGATGTGGCCGCTGTGCTCATGGAGAATGGCGTTGAGCCGTTCCACAGAGTCCGGGTTTTCCACGATGATGCCCACCAGGGCAATGCGTTCTTCCATAGTTAGTTTCCTCCTGTCTGGCGATGGTGCCGTGGGAATGGGACAAAGGAAAAGGCCCATGCCGGAGGCATGGGCCTTTTCCCGCCCTGATACAGGGCGGGAAAGCAAATCCTTCCATGCCTTTCCCCGCAGGACGAACCTTTGGGGGCAGAACTGGGTAGTATAGCGTTTGTTACAGCCGGGAGGGGGCCTGCGGCATCTCCCAGGCGTGGTGATTGGTGTGGAGCAGGTGGTGGCTGCGCTCTCCGCAGGGCTTTTCCAGGTAGTCCCGGTAAAGGGTGCGGATGTCCTCGTTCTCGTGGCTGAAGCGGACCTTTTCCGCCTTGTCCGCATCCCACAGGGCGCCGCCCCGGTACTCCGCCATTTCCACGCCGTCCACAATGGGCTGTCCGCCGCCGCCGGCGCAGCCGCCGGGACAGGCCATGACCTCCACAAAGTCGTACTGGACGTCGCCCCGGCGGAGGGCATCCATGAGCTTGCGGGTGCGGCCCAGGCTGCTGACCACAGCAACCCGCACCACACCGGCGCCGGGGATATTGAAGGAGGCTTCCTTCCAGGTGCCGTTGTCCATGCCCCGGACAGCCCGGAAGGTGTCGGCATTGGGGTTGCGGCCGGTAATGAGGAAGTAGGCGCTGCGCAGGGCTGCGTCCATAACGCCGCCGGTGGCGCCGAAGATCACCGCCGCGCCGGTGCTGGCTCCCAGGGGGCTGTCAAAGGGAGCCTCTTCCAGGGTGTCCACCAGAATGTGGTCGCTGCGGAGCATCCGGACAAACTCCCGGGTGGTGAGGACAATGTCCACATCCGGATCGCCGCAGGCGTCCCGCATGGGCTCCAGGGCAGCTTCCTCCTTTTTGGCCAGGCAGGGCATGATGGAGATGACCTTTACCTTGTGGGGGTCCAGGCCCATCTTCTCTGCAAAGTAGGTCTTGGCCACGGCGCCGAACATCTGCTGGGGGCTCTTGGCGGTGGAGAGGTTGTCGGTAAATTCCGGATAGTTGGATTTAACAAAACGGACCCAGCCGGGGCAGCAGGAGGTGAACATGGGCCACTGGTAGTCCTCCCGGTGGGTGAAGCGCTCCACGAACTCGGTGCCCTCCTCCATGATGGTCAGGTCGGCGCTGAAGTTGGTGTCGAACACATAGTCAAAGCCCAGCCGCTTGAGGGCGGAGACCATCTTGCCGGTGGTGGCGCTGCCGGGGGTGAGGCCGAACTCCTCCGCCCAGGCCACCCGCACCGCCGGGGCCACCTGGACCACAGTGGTGATGGCGGGGTCCGCCAGGGCGTCCAGCACCTCCTCGGTGTCGTCCCGCTCCCGGAGGGCGCCGGTGGGGCAGTGGGTGACGCACTGGCCGCAGAAGGCGCAGTCTGCCTCCCGGATCTTCCGGTTGTGGCTGACGTTGACGGATACCCGGGAGCCGGTGCCCGCCACGTCCCAGATGTTCAGGCTCTGGATCTTGTCGCAGACCTGGATGCAGCGCATGCACTTGATGCACTTGCTCTCCTGGCGGATCAGGGGGGCGGAGCGGTCCCAGATCCCCTTGCGGACATCCATGGGGTAGGGGATATAGAGGAGGTTTGCCTCCATGGCCATCTTCTGCAGGGCGCAGTTGCCGTTGCGTACGCAGAAGGCGCACTGACAGTCGTGCTGGGAGAGGATCAGGCGCAGGTTGGTGCGCCGGGCGGCACGGACCTTGGGGCTGTTGGTGTGGACCACCATGCCCTCCTGAACGGTGTTGTTGCAGGCGGTGACCAGGCGGTCAATGCCCTCCACCTCCACCACACATACCCGGCAGGCGCCGATCTCGTTAAGCCCTTTCCAGTAGCAGAGGCTGGGCACCGGAGAGCCTGCCAGCTTGGCGGCCTCCATGATGGTGGTGTTTTCCGCCACCTCCAGGGCTTTGCCGTTGATGGTGAGTCTTACCATTTTTCGTGCCTCCCTCCCTTGAAAATGCCGTAGCCGAAGTGGTCGCAGCGCAGGCACCGGCTGCTTTCCTCCATGGCGCCCTGCTGGCTGAGGCCGCACTCGATGCAGACGAAGTCGTGCTTGCGTTCGCTGGCCTCCCGCTCGGTGGTGTTGACCCGACCATGGGGGGTCCGGTCGCTGAGATCGGGGTCGGGGATGGTGACATCCACAGTGATCTCGTGGCGGAAGCCCAGGTACTCGTCGATGTTGGCCGCCGCCACCTTGCCGGCGGCAATGGCCTTGATGGCGGAGGCGGGGCCGGTGACGCAGTCGCCGCCGGCAAAGATGCCCTCCATGTCTGCCTTGGCCAGCTTGCTGTCGCTGAGGGCGTCGATGGTACCCCGGTGGATGGGGATACCGGCGTGCTCAAAGGAGTTGGTCTCAATGCCCTGACCAATGGCCACCACCACGATATCCGCAGGGATACGGATTTCCTTCTGGTCAGCGGCCTTGGGTACGGGACGGCCGGAGCGGATGTCGCCGGGCATCTGGGGCTGGACCCACAGGGCCACGGCGCGGCCGTTTTCATCGGCCTCAATGCGGACGGGGGCCATCAGGGTCAGAAGCTCCACGCCCTCGGCCACGGCGCCCTCCACCTCCTCAGGCAGGGCGGTCATATCCACCTGCCGGCGGCGGTAGACACAGGAGACCTTTTCGGCTCCCAGGCGCACGGAGCTGCGGGTGACGTCCATGGCCACATTGCCGCCGCCGATGACCACCACCTTCTTGCCGGTGAAGTCGGGCATCTCGTTGTCACCGATGGCCCGAAGCATCTCCACCGCGCTGACAACGCCGTGGCTGTCCTCACCGGGAATGCCGGTTTTCTTGTCGGTATGGGCGCCGATGGAGATGTAGACGCTGTCGTATTTGCTGCGCAGCTCCTCGAAGGGAATGTCCTTGCCCACATCCACCTCGGTATGTACGGTGATGCCCAGGGAGAGGATGGAGTTGATCTCCCGGTCCAGCAGCTCCCGAGGGAAGCGGTAGCTGGGGATGCCGTAGCGGAGCATGCCGCCCAGCTGCTTGCGCTTTTCATATACGGTGACCTCGTGGCCCATGAGGGCAAGGTAGTAGGCGGCGGAGAGGCCGCCGGGGCCACCGCCGATGACCGCCACGGTCTTGCCGGTGGGCTCGGCGCACAGGGGCTGGGGTACGTCGCCGGCGGTGTCCACGGCGTAGCGTTTGAGCCCCCGGATGTTCATGGCGTCGTCAATCATGTTCCGGCGGCAGCGGGCCTCACAGGGGTGTTCGCAGATATAGGCGCAGGCCACCGGGAAGGGGTTGTCCTTGCGGATCAGGCGCACGGCGTCTTCGCAGCGGCCGGCGTTGATCAGGGCGATGTAGCCGGGAATGTCCACACCGGCAGGGCACAGGGCCACGCAGGGCACCGGGTTTTCCAGGCTTCCCAAGCAGCGGTGGTTGTTGATATGCTCCCAGTAATCGTCGGCAAAGCCCCGGATGCCGTTAAGCACCAGCTGGGCCGCGTGCTGGCCGATGGCGCAGGCAGCACTTTCCTCAATGGAGCGGGCGGTGTCCTCGATGATCTTCATGTGGCGGGGTTTGGCCCGGCCGTCCAGCACGTCGGTGAGGAGGATGGA
>ERZ1643251.3096-NODE-3096-length-15876-cov-88.233550_pt1 | contig 15876 bp, 14 predicted proteins | sample MGYA00579261_ERZ1643251 | MGnify/ENA primary metagenome ERZ1643251 (study PRJEB29033, sample SAMEA4952267) | chicken gut metagenome | biome: Broiler Chicken; feature: Gastrointestinal Tract; material: Caecum | place: Ireland | collected 2018 | study: Broiler...
AGGTCGGCAGAACTGGCAAAAACCGCTTTACCGGCGAGATGCGGGAACCGATTGACAAGGCGTATTATATCTGCCAGACCTACAACCGGCTGGGCAAAAGCGCCTGCACCAGTCACAAAATCGAAGCCAGGGATTTGTATAATCTCGTCCTGAAAGATATTCAGGAACTGGCAGCGATGGCACTCAAAGATGCAGATGCCTTTTATCAGCGGTTGAGCAGCCGGATGGAGCGCCGGTATATGGCGGATGCTTCCGAGATGCAGAAAGAGCGTGAACGCCTGGAAGCAAGAAACCGGGAAATTGATGATATGTTCCTGAGCCTTTACACCGACAAGGCCAAGGGTGTGCTCTCTGAGCAGCGGTTTATGAAACTGACTGCCACTATGGAGCAGGAACAGGAAGAAAATCAGTGCCGTTTACAGGAACTGATGCGAATGCTTCAGCAGTCTGATGCTCAGGAAAGTGAAGTCCGCACCTTTATCCGGGAGATTCGGCGGTATGCCACCATTCAGGAACTTGATGAAACGGTGCTGAACCGCCTGATCAGCCGTATCCTGGTGGATGAAGTTAAGAAAGTTGATGGGCAAAAGACACAGGAAGTCAGGATTGTTTATAATTTTGTCGGAGAGATATTGAGTATATAAATGGTTCTGCCATAACTGGCTTGGTTAATACACGATTTTTATACCTTGTGAAAGGAGACTGAAATATGAATAATACTAACCTGGAAAATTTTGAGTTCTACATGAAGTCACGGCCCCATGTAGTAATTTTAGGTGCAGGTGCAAGCTGTGCTGCCATTCCTAACGGCGATAAATATGGAAGAAAAATATCGGCTATGAGTGGTTTTATAGATAAATTAGGTTTAACAAGCCTTTTATCTAAAGTAGATATTCATACAGAATCAGATAATCTTGAAGATATATACATGGAGTTAGATGAACGTAGTGGTCAGGATTCTGAATGCGCTTGTGTGAAAGAAGAGCTGGAAGACGTTATTCGTGACTATATGAGTCAATTCTATTTGCCTGATGAGCCAACCATTTATGATTTTCTTGTAATGAGCCTAACAAGCAAAGATTTGATTGCTACATTTAACTGGGATCCTTTTTTGGTGCAAGCCATCGGCCGAGCACAAAAATATACTAACAATATTCCTCAGGTGTGTTTCTTGCATGGAAATGTTGCGGTTGGTTTTTGTGAAAAAGACAATATAATGGGTAATATTGGCATGATATGTAGATGCGGCAACGCATTACGGCCAATGAAATTACTATTTCCTGTAAAAAACAAGGATTATAATAGCGATGTGGCAATTAGCAAGTCATGGAAAACACTGAATAATGCTCTTGAAGTTGCTTATATGGTTACCATTTTTGGATATAGTGCACCTAAAAGTGATGTGGAAGCTGTTTCGATGATGAAAAAAGCATGGGGTTCTGTTGCTAAAAGAAATTTAGAAGAAATAGAAATAATTGACATTAGGGACGAGGAGGAAGTTGTTAATTCCTGGAACCAATTTATTCATACCCATCATTATTCGTATCACACAAATTTCTTTGAATCCACTTTAGCACGTTGCCCACGAAGGACATGCGAAGCCACATTTGACAGATTAATGAATTGTATATGGCTTGATGGAAGCAAGGGATTTAAGCACACAATGAAGTTTTCGGATATAGATAAGATTACCAGTGATTTAATTAAGGAGGAAGGGATCGTAGCAAAAGCGAATGCCAATGGAAAACATATATTCCTCTCAAACCCATATCACTAAAAATAAGATATAGATATACAAATACAACCTGTCAAAATTGCCTTTTAATTAATAAAGAACGTTGCTTAGAGTTGTATAATACCATTTATAACCCTTCTCTTAACCGAGGAGGGTTATTTTTTTGCCCATTTTTGAATTCATCACTTGACATTGTGTCAAAGAGCTTATGAGCCGGGACGAACTGGCTGTCATGGACGGCGGCAAGTGCATCCTGCAGCTGCGGGGCGTCCGGCCTTTTCTGTCCAACAAGTATGACCTGACACAGCACCCCAACTATAAGTTGACAGGGGACTACGACAAGAAAAATATGTTTGACATCGAGAAGTTCCTTGATCGCCGCCTCAAACTCAAACCGTCGGACGTGTACGATGTGGTGGACGCCGACTCGCCATAAAAACGTTTCTCCCAAAAGGCACCATAGATTGGGAGAAAGAACTGGCCCGTTGGGAGTAAACGGGCCGTAAATAGTCGTTCCGCTCTCCCTGCTCTGGGAGGGCGTTTTATTTACCCAAGACCCCAGGATATGCAAAAATCGCCACCCCAGCCCCATCTACACGTGATTTGAACACCATCCTGCCGGAGTTTTAGCTCCACTTTCACGCACTAAAGCCCCAAAGCCTTATAATTGGTTTAGCACAGCCAAGCTGTGACTAAATCAATTGGAGGTTTCGTAATGACAAATTATCGGGAGATCCTGCGGTTAAGCAGTCTTCAGTACAGCCAGCGAACCATTGAATCAATGGCACACTGTTCCAGACATACAGTGCGGGATGTACTGGGGGCCGCAAAGGAACAAGGCATATCCTGGCCCCTCCCCGACGACATCGCCAACGCCGAACTGGAACAGCTTCTCTTCCCAAACAAGCACAAAGCATCCAGCCAATACGCCGAACCAGACTATCCGTACATCCACCGTGAACTGGCCCGGTCAGGCGTGACCCTGTCGCTGCTGTGGGAAGAATACTGTGCGAAGTGCCAGGAAACCGGCCAGAAACCATATATGAGCACCCAGTTTGGCGAACGGTACCGCCGTTGGGCGCGCATTACAAGGGCGACCATGCGCATCCAGCACAAGCCGGGGGACGCCATGCAGGTGGACTGGGCTGGAGATACCATCCCCCTCCAGGACCCGGTCACGGGCGAGCAAAGCGCCGCCTACTTGTTTGTCGCCGTTCTGCCCTGCAGTTACTACACCTACGCGGAAGCCTGCGACGACATGAAAACCGAGAACTGGCTGAACTGCCATGTCCATGCATTCGACTACTTCGGCGGCGTCGCACGGCTGCTGATCCCTGACAACTGCAAAACGGCCACGCTGTCCAACACCCGGTACGATGTGATTCTGAACCGCAGCTACCAGGAACTGGCCGAGCATTACGGCACCGCAATCGTACCGGCGCGTGTCCGCAAGCCGCGGGACAAGAGCGCGGCAGAGGCATCTGTCCGCTTTGCCGAAACGTGGATCGTAGCCGCTCTGCGCGACCGCAAGTTCTTTTCTCTGCGGGAATTGAATGAAGCGGTTGCCGAAAAGCTGGAAGAGTTGAACGATCGCCCGTTCAAGCAGATGGCTGGCTGCCGCCGCAGCGCCTATCTGGAAGAAGAAAAGCCCTACATGCTGCCGCTGCCTGCCAGCGCGTTTGAACCGGCCGTATGGTCGGTTGCCAAAGTCGCCAACGACTATCTTGTTACGGATGGCAGGAACAAGTATTCCGTTCCCTACAACCTGATTGGCGAGCGCGTGGACATCCGGGTAACCAAGACAACAGTAGAGGTGTTCTACCACGGCAGCCGTGTAGCCAGCCACCGCCGGTTGCAGACCCGGCAGCGTGATCCGCTGGTGAAGCGCGAACATATGCCTCCAGAGCACCAGAAATATCTCACCTACAACGCAGACGAGTTCAGCCGCTGGGCGATGTCAGTCGGCCCTATGACCGAGAAGGTAGCCAAACACTTTCTGAAGTCCAGCAAGGCCGCCGAACAGGGCTACAAGGCCTGCGCTAGTCTGAGCAAACTGGAACCAAACAGCGGCTGGAGGCAGCCTGCGGCAAGGCTCTGGCGTACAGCACCGCACCCTCGCTGCGCACCATTGCCAGCATTCTGAAAAACGGTCTGGACAAACCGGGCAAGGCGGAGAACCAACCGGCACAGGCCAAGACCAATAGCTACGGCATTACCCGCGGCGCGGCTTACTTCCGGAAGGGAGGCGACCGCTGATGCTGAACCAGGCAACGATGGATATGCTCACAGCGATGAAGCTGACCGCTATGGCCGCGGAATTTGCCAACCAGCTGAAAGATCCCACGTTCAATGAATTGGGCTTCGAGGAGCGGCTGGGCTTGCTGGTAAATGCGGAATGGAACCGCCGCCAGAGCAACAAACTGAACCGGTTTATCCGCAACGCACGCTTCGCCGTACCCTCTGCCACCGTGGAAGGCATTGAATACCACGAGGACCGCAAACTGGACAAGGCGCAGATGCTGCGGTTTGCTACCTGCCAGTACATTGACGAAGGCCACCACATTATCCTCAAGGGGGCCTCGGGCAACGGCAAGACTTATATTGCCTGCGCCCTGGGCAATGCGGCCTGCCGCCGCTTTAAGAAGGTGCAGTACATCCGTATGCCGGAACTGCTGGATGAGCTGAGCATTGCCCGCAGCGCTGGCACGCTGAAAAAGGTGCTTGAATCTTACAAAAAGAAGGACCTGCTGATTTTGGACGAGTGGCTGATTCGCCCGCTGTCCCCGCAGGAATCCTACGATATGCTGGAGATTGTGGAAGCGCGGTGCCGCAAGTCTATGATCTTTTGCACGCAGTACGAATCTGAGGGGTGGTACACCAGGATCGACCCGAACCCGGAATCCGACAGCCCCGTTTCAGAAGCCATTATGGACCGCATTATCCACAATGCTTACGAGGTTCTGGTAGACGGCCGAGTCTCGATGCGGGAACGCAAGGGCTTGAAGGCTGCCCGGGAAGGCGGTGGCCAGGATACATGACTGTTCTCATCTTTGCGATGAGGAAAACTGCGTGGCTTTAGAATTGGAACGGGCCTGCTACAACGAGATGGAGCGCGAGTCCATGGAATGCTTTTACGCAGCTGAGAAAGAACTCCAGCGACAGCGCAAGCGGATTCGGATGTTGGAGAACATCTTAACAGAAAACGGTATTCCTGTCCCTGAAGAAAATTGAATTAGGCTCTGCTGGCCGGTTTGGCTGGCAGAGCTTTTGTATGTAAGATACAAGGATGTCGCTTTAGGGCGGTGAGGTGTCGCCAGCTTTCCGGCAGGGTGTCGCTAAAACTCCGTGCAGATGTCGCTCAGCGTCCGTGTTTGAACATGTATGGTCTAGCCGACCGGCGAGGCGGCTTAAAACTCAGACAACGCAGGTGGGGCTTCAGTGCGTGAAAGTGGGGCTAAAACTCCGGCAAAGTGGTGCTCAAATCGCGTGCAGATGGGGCTGGGGTGGCGATTTTTGCATCGAGGCGAAAAAGATGATCGTTAGCTCTCTCATCCGCAGGGTAGACGTTTACCGCGGCTACAAGCTGCACATCGAATTTACGTAACCGCCCCATAATCCCCCGTCTAGCAAAGCGGCGGAAGTGGAGATAAGCGGGATCGAACCGCTGACCGCTTGAATGCCATTCAAGCGCTTTCCTGAACTCATCGGTTACCTATCTCCGTAACCGGGCTTTGAAGATGCGCTTCAATACGTGATACTTTAAACATTTGAAGGGATAAAGCCCTTTCTTTCGGCACCATCATGTTTAAAATCAATATAGTTGTAATCATACCCATATTTAATATCTTTATTTTCAAAGATGATAACTTGATGCGAGCCATCTTCCTTTAAAATATCTTCGATCATTCTCTGTTCCATATAATCAGTAACCCATACCCCGGATTCATCCTTTTTTCGCTCTTTTAGAGAAACAAGCGGTGAGTCAAGCATGACAAATCCAGGATGCAGACGATTGTTTTTAAAACAGTATCTCATGAGGCCAATTACCATTGCAGTTAAAATAAATGCCCGGTATCCTTTTCCCCAACTAGAACGAGCTTTACCATCTATAAACAAGTCTAATGTATCGGCGTCAAATGCAACATCGATATTTTCCGAAAAGCCCCACTGCTTCAGCACATTTTCGATTTCAAGGCAATAATCTCTGTAAATGGTAGTAGCAGTCTTGTTTTTTTCTTTCTTAGGCTTTTTAACCTTCTCGCCGTATGCAATAATGTCCATTTCAACTGAAGCTAATTCTTGACGATATATTTCCAGAGACTTTTTCATTGCATCTAGTTGTCTGATGATGGCAATGTTTTTATTAAGCCCTAATAATGTGGCTTGTTGTTCTGTTATCAATTTTGATTTTCGAGAATTTTCTTCTGTCAAATGCTGAATTTGTGAGTTGTTCTCAACGAGCCGTTCTTTTATATCATCAATCAATATAGCCAAATCATGAACTTTGCTTTTTAGCTGAGAAGTGTAATTACTAAAGTACTCAAACAAGGCATTAGCATCATCCGGATTTAATATATCAGGAGAAATCGGTTGGTTACAGATAGGACAATTCAAATGAGGTAACTGCTGAAGAAAATCGGCATACGTTGAAACTACTCCAATGCGTTTTAGCTCCTCTGCATAATGCTGATTTAACATTTCAAACTCTAAAACTTTGGCCTCGTCTTCAAAAGAGTTCTTTTTTAGCTCATCAATTTGAGATTGGTTATAAGTAATTTGCTCGTTTAAAACAGATATGCTATCTCGCAACTGTTTTATCTCTTCCACCATTTGCTGTATTGTATCGGCGCTCATATACAGTCGATAGCTTTTATCTTCTTCGATAGCAGCTATTTTTTCTTTCAATGCATCTCTTTTCTGCGAAAGAAACTGGACAACTCCTGCACGACGCAAATTCTCATCTTCTACATCATCTATTTCTTGTGCAGTGCGATCATCAACTCCGGTTATTATGTATTTAAGAACAGACTTCCTAGCTGTTTTTTCTGTGTGTTGAATCGACTGAAAAGATGAACCTTCTGCAATAATATCGGTTTCATCGACTGTTACTAAGCGAATTAGGTCGCGAAAAGAAAGTGTTCTCTTTTCATTGCTACTATTTTTCACTAAGAAAGCATTTTCAGAGTGCCCTTGCAATAATTGCAGCAAATACCGTGAAAGGTTATTTACATTCTTTGCATCATGCTTACACTGCATTTCTATACTCTGGTTATTATGTTCGATGCAAACCTTGCTTGAATCAAGAGTCCTCTTGATTCTGTACAATTCATCACCGACAGAAAAATCTAATATAATCTCACTATAGCCATTTGCTTCAACAATGTTTTTGGGAGGGCGTTCACCACCTAATACATAATTGATGCACTGAAAAGCAAATGTTTTACCTGTATCTGAGTCACCTGTAATTACATTTAAACCTTTTTTAAAGTTTAAGACAGCATCTGTCTTACCCACACCGGAAAGGGTAAGCCGTGTCAGTATCATTCTTTTCATTCTGTATACCCTCGCACCTTTTCACAGATTTCTTTTGCATCTGGGTTAGTTTCACACACCATACTAAAAAAATATTTGCCAAATTCAGTAATCTTATAATAAATTTTCCCATTTTGAATTTTAGCAGATACGATGCCATGAGATACCAGATCCGCAATAGCCACACGAGGAGACAGTTTGGTAACGTCAGCATATGTACAAATTTTTTCAATGGTTTCTATATCCAAATCGTTTTTATATGTATAAAAAACAGCTACAACAATCATATGTCCAAATAACATATCAGAAAGATGTTCTAGTCTGTATTCGTCCATACTATATCATCCCTCTCATTAGCTAATTGATGACATATTCCTTGTCTGTCTTTAGTGTGTAACAAACCATACTTAACCAAAAGATTCTGCTGCAAATCAATTTGAGCAACTCGCGTCATTACATCATTTAGGCGTTCGTATCCATCAGAATATCTTCTTTCAAAAAAATCAAAAATTCCATAGTATATATCACTAGATAAATCCTTAAAGTATTCATCTGTCAACAAATGCCTTGAGGCAAAGGCTTTTAAATTCTCCGCTGAATAAAAACGTTCTCGTTGCACTTTGAGACTTTTCATATACTTTGGAAATTTTTGCTCCAACTCTGATATGGTGACAGTGGGAGTTTTTTCTTTTTCAGAGATTGCAGCAAGATATTTTCGAAGATAATTTGTTTCGTGATCGTTTATTGTCTCGGGAGGGTGAATCTGTTTGTCTCGAGTTACAGTTAACCCGCCTCCAAAGCGAAAAGCATAAAAAGCTGTTGATCTATGTTCTTCAATCACTTCTAACATAGTCTTTGTTTTTATGATACTAAAATCAAAGTCTTTGATATACAGCTTTAAATCCGGACTTAAATCAATTGGGGTATTCGAAATTCTACGCCGACAACTATCGTCCCATTTGTCGATTACAATTCCGTTTATTTGGGAAGGCTTACCAATCAAGTCATTAAGCTGCGCACCAATATCCCACGGAGCTAAAATGTAATACTCGTTTGGGACAGGAATTTCCTGAATAAATGTATAGTAAACTAGTTTCCCAAACTCAGGCAACATGTCACCAACACGCAATGGGTGGTCATAATGCTTACACTGATAATAGAAATAATGGCCGCTTTCATCTCTTGCAACTACATCGCGCCCTTTATCGCCTGCTCCACCAAAACCTCGGACTTGATACTTGTTTTTAAGAGAAACAACCCATTCTCGTATAAACAATTCAAATTCCTTGTCATCGTAAGATTTAACGCGCTCATAAGGGACTCGAATATCACCTTCTACATCCTTAATTGAAATCTTTTCAGGATCAGGAAAGATAGGTAAACTTTCAAAACTCATATTAATACCTCCAGCACATTGAGGTAATGCAGGGATTGCTCTGTCATCTTCAATAACTTTACAATATTATAACTTACAAATACCATTAATGCAATAAATGAAAAACTATTAATTTTGTGCTAAATCCCGCCCAAACAAGACTACGGACGGGATTTTTGTATCTTGGCAGAGAAAGAAGGAGCTTCCCACGGGGGCTTGACTGAAAAGTTGAGCCCCTTTTTTCATGCCAAAAAAACAGGAGGTAAATGCTTATGGCAGATGATAAAATCACGAAAATGCCGGAGCAGCCGGTAACAGATACCGAGCCGGGCAAGGAACCCCCGCCCAAGCCGGAGAAAACGCCCATTCCTTTGAAGGTCGAAAAAAGACAGAGCAACAGACAAAGAGCCCACAGGTGTCCGTCTATGACTTCGCTGAAATTATGAAAGGAAAGAAGGCACCGGAACGGGCGGCAGTTTCCGGCGGGGAAAAGCCTTCCCCGGCAAAAATGGAGAAACCGGAAAAGCAGCCGGAGACTCCGAAGAAGTCAGAGGAAAAGCTCAAAGATACCGAACAGCTGAAGCGCAGGGGCCGACCAAAGAGGCTCCCCGCCGTGGCGAGGAACAGATCGTCTATATCAAGCTGTACGAGCTCCATGCTTTCAAGGACCACCCATTCCAGGTTTGGGATGATGATGAAATGCGGGCAATGGTGTCAAGTGTCAAGGATAAAGGCGTCACCCAGCCTGCCATTGTTCGGCCCCGGGAGGACGGTAGCTATGAGATCGTCTCCGGCCACCGCCGCCAGAAGGCCAGCGAGCTTCCCGAATTCGCAGCCGGCCTGCAAGGCATTCCTCTACCAGTGAGACTTTTTCCTTGAGTCTAAGCTCTTTTTGTTTCCCCATCTAGGTTCCCTCCCTATATTATTTTCTTGTCTGCCTTATTGGGAGCATACCACATTCGTCTCGAAGCTGGGGAAAGCTCAAAGAGCGGCACCTTCCGGGGTGCCGTTTTTTGACGTTTCCCATTCGGACAAGAGGGAAATAGGAGTTTACTATTTTTCGTTCCGTTGAGGAGGTAACGCTATGCCGCGAAATGCCACCACGCTCAACGTGGACTGGTATGGTACTCATGTTTGACCGCATCGGGTGCACCGTGGAGGAGAAGCTGCTTTTAATTATCTTGATAGTCCTCAAACAAATCTGAATCAAGTGCTTTGATCTCAAAGATCTTCCTGGTGCTCACGCCAAAATTGTGTTCTATCATATTGTGCGCTAGTTTTTCGCCATCCATCAAAATGATATGCTGATTTTTGGCGTAGTCGATGGCCTGTTTGGTAAATTTTGATGTGGTGACAAATAAGCCTTTTCCGCCTTTGCCGGCAATAGCACCGACAAAAGCCTGAATATCGGGTCTCCCTACGAAATGGTCTATGCCCCAATGTTTAACTTGAATGTAGATTAGATCAAATCCAAGTTTATCCTCCATGATGATGCCATCGATTCCTTCATCGCCTGTAATAGAAGTTGTCATGGCGGCATTGGCAAAAGTGCCATATCCCATTTTGGCCATAAGGTCCAATACCATCTTTTCAAAAGCAGTGGGGGAGAGTTTCATTACCTCGGCTAAGATATCATCCGCAAGGCTTTGGTTGATTTTATTAAATGCATTTTCCAACGCATCATCTGGGGTTTCAGAATCATCTTTGTTTTGAGCTGTATGCATCTGTGAGTCAGCCGGCTGTGTAAAAGCTTTAAAGGAATCGTACCGCATGAGATAATTGTTATCTATAACAGGTGGGTCCTCCAAAACAACCTTTTTCCCTTCAGGTGTGATGCAAAACATCCCTTTTGCAGGGCTGTCAATCAGTCCGGCCTTTTTAAGATAGGTTCGTGCCCAGCCGACACGGTTTGAAAAATAGGTTTGGCGGCCGCTTGGCAGAAGTTCGGATACATCAGCGTCGGTCAAACGAAAAAACTGGATCATGAACTCCTTGATCTCTTTGAGAGAATGTGTATTGCCGTCCGATAGAAATTGCAAAAGAGGTTTATGCATTTCAAAATACTTCGGTACTCCCATTTTGATGTCCTCCTCAACAGGAACGGTATGCTTGATAGTATTGTAACATTTTTGACTGCATACCAATAGTGTACAAACAGAACAATTTTAGAGCTGGATTTTTGTGACAGCTTATGAGCGACAGCAAACAAAAAGCCCCGAAGCAGTTGCTTCAGGTCTTTGTGGTGGAGATAAGCGGGATCGAACTGCTGACCTCTTGAATGCCATTCAAGCGCTCTTCCTAGTCATGTGGTCATGCACCCCTCCAACTAGGCAGAGAAAGCACATAAGAAAACGTGAATATGCTGTATTTTTGGATGCTGCATGAGTGTCTTGTTTCACACTGAACCAGGGAGCTCTTTTTCTTTGTCCGGACAAGGCAGAAAGGAAGTAGCCGCTTCAATCATGGCAGCCGGTAGGCCCAATACTTGCCGGAATGGACTTTCACCAGGCGTCCACTGGCAACCAAAGCGACAAGGATACGATTGGCCGTCGCAGCCGACACGCCGCACAGCGCACGCACATCGGCGTTTCGGATGCAGTCGTGGCTCTTGAGATACGTCTCGATTTGACGCCAACGGACAGTCTCCTTGTCGGGTGCTTCATCGCTCATACCATCACCCGCGCTGATGGCCTCGGTGAGGGCTGCCTGAATGGCCGACAGCATGAACTCAATGAACGCGGTGGATTCCCCCGCGTTGTTGGAAGTGTTGATGGCATCATAATACCCCTGCTGGCGGTCATGGATGACGGATTCCACTGGAAGCCAGGCAAAGGCAGGATTCCATTGGGAGAGTAGCAACGTATGCCACAGCCTACCGACTCGGCCGTTGCCGTCGGCAAAGGGGTGGATCAGTTCAAACTCGTAATGAAATACACAACTGCGGATCAGCATATGCAGATCACTGTTTCGGGTCCAGTCCAGCAGGTCTGCAATCAGGCCAGGGACATACTGAGGCAGCGTCCCAAAATGAACTATCCGGCCCTGGCTGTCTACTACCCCTACTGGCCGGGAGCGGAATACCCCGGCTTCTTCTACCAAATCGCGCATCATGATGCTGTGAGCCAGCAGCAGGTCGTCTACCGAGTACGGGTCCAACTCGTCCAGACGTTCATAAATCTCATAGGCGTTTTTGACCTCGGCGATATCCTTAGGCGGCGCGAGAACGTGTTTGCCGCCTAGCACAGCCGTGACCTGCTCAAGAGAAAGCGTGTTCTGCTCGATGGCCAGAGAGCCGTGAATGGTCCGAATCCGATTGGACCGGCGCAGAGTGGGGTTTGTAGACAGTGAGCTGACAGCAGTCAGCCGACCCACCAGCTCGGCAATCTGCGCCACGCTGTCAATGATTTGGTGCGTGATTTCAAAGGGTGGCTGCTTTTTTTTCATACATGGAACCTCCACAGAAGCAAAATGAACACTATTATTGTAACACACATCCATCATCACATCAATCAAAATGATGACTATAAATGAGAGATGAAAAGGAAGGAGGACGATGTGGCCCTAAAAGCAACTGTAATCGCTATTGTCAACCAGAAGGGAGGTGCAGGAAAGACCACGACCAGCGAAGATTTGGACGTTGGCATTGCCATGGAGGACAAAAAATTTTGTGGGTAGACGTAGCTCCCAGGTGCTTCGATCATATCCACGCCTGCGCATCGGGAATATCTGGATGACCATAGCCAACAGCTGAACGAGCTTCAGAAAGGAGATAACACTTAGGCGTATGATGGTAAAATGAAGGCTTTTGAACAGCAGAAAAAGAATGAAGGCAAGGGTGTTACTTAGCCCAATATTATCCGTTCCCAAGAAGCCAGAGAATTGAAATTGTGTCCGGGCGTAGCCACCGGAAAGCCAGCGAACTTGCCAGGTATGCGGATATGTCTGTAATTTGGTGAACAATACAGATATCACACAGATGGTAAAGAACAACACAAATCGGCGAGACGAAAATTCCCCCGATAAGCGAGTCAAAGCCCTGAAAAGTCTAGCTTAAGTCTATCGGTTGCCAAGGCATCTAAACTTCATATTAGATTGCCCCAAAGGACGCAGGTAAGCACTTCAATGGGAAGATACCAAGGATGACCCACTGAGGACCGTGGCACTGTCTACCGAACAGAACTACAACATGATCAATGGTCCGCTGAACAATACCCCGGCGATGTCGACCCGGCCCCCGAAAAAGGAACTGGACAAAGCGTTGGAAGCCTGAGAGCTGGCGTCCCTCCAGCGACGCTGCACTAACAACAACCAAGTAGCGATCCATGTGAACACCTATAGTGGAATTACCCTGACGAGAGCAAGGCACTGCAACGGGGTTTTGCTGACCTTCATAAAGGGACTACCCTGTAAGATAATGCGGGAAAAAATATAGACCTTCGGGGGTACTGCTTGCTTGAGTGCAGATGCAGGCGGCTGAATGGCATACACAAACTGGGATCGCGTTTTATAAAAATAAGTCGAAATTAGGCCAAAATCAATATCGCAAGGGGGTATAGCTGATTCGGGCGCAAGCTGGAAGTGCCCGTTGCTTTTGCGCCGCATGCAAAAAAAGAAAAGCCTTGAAAACACGATGTTTTCAAGGCTTTTCTGCTTGGTGGAGATAAGCGGGATCGAACCGCTGACCTCTTGAATGCCATTCAAGCGCTCTCCCAAACAGTGCGGTTACGCATCCCTTTCCATCGGCCTTGAAGATTGCAAATTGCACGAAACAACGAAAAAATAAAGCGTATTGATTTAGATAGAGCCAAGGTGCTTTTTTCTTTGCCCAAATGAGGCGGAAAGGAGGCCCACCCTATGTCTGATTACTTCTACGGCCCCCAGGCAGAACCGTTCTCTTTCTACCGTCTGCCCAAGGTCCTTTTTACAGATGCGCGGTTCCGCAGCATCTCCGCCGAGGCCAAAATCCTCTATGGCCTCCTGCTGGACCGCATGAGCCTTTCTGCCCAAGCAGACGGCGTGGCCGCCGGAATGGAATGCGAAGGGAAAGACAACCGTGTGTTATATCAGGATTACTTTTCAAGGCAGCTCAACGTCGATTCTCTGATTGCAGCCAATCCCAACGATGAAGATATGCTGCGGGAGATGCTGGAGCTAGTAGTTGAAAATTTGTCAATGCACTTTCATTATGGCAATCTTTTTGCTATACTAAAAATAAATTGCACGGTGAAATGATGAAGAAAGAAGGGGCGTTCTGTGAGGAAATATAAACTAACACAGCATTTAAAGGAACTTTGTGAGCAGAATCCGGAATATACCAATCTTTATTCCACATGGAATCTAAACCAGAGAACCTGCTCGGATATTTTAAAAAATGTTGTTTTGCACTACCCCCATTTCAGCCTGCATGACGCCAGCCATGCAGAGGCCGTCCTTTCCAAGATGGAAATGGTTTTGGGGGATAGAATCCAGAATCTTTCTCCCACCGACACATGGCTTTTGCTCCACACGGCCTATGCCCATGATCTGGGGATGGTGCTGGAATGGGAGCGGATCGAAACAAAATGGAAGGAACGGGACTTTCAGGATTGGCTGACCGATCAGGAAAAGTCTCAGGATGGAGACCTGCGCAAGGCCATCGCCTTTATCCGGAAAGCCCATGATCTGGGGGAAGAAGCAGACTGGCCGCTGGAGGCCCGGCGTTGTGTCAGCCTGATTGACGAGGTGCTCTTTCGTGGCAAACATGCCCAGATGTCAAAAGAGTACATCGAGTTTGTCAGGCCCGAGCTGGGGCTGGATCTGGGGCACAACAATCTGATTCAGCCGCGGCTGGTCAAACTGTTGGGACAGATCTGTAAACTGCATACTGACCCTCTGGACTGCGTAATGAAGCTGGATTATGAGACCAACGGGTTCAATTCAGATTACGCCCATCCGAGATTTGTGGCTATGATGCTCCGACTTGGAGACCTGCTGGATATTGACAACGGCCGCTTCAACAAAGGGGCGCTGGCCGCCGCCGGCGGACTGCCGGAAACCTCAAAGCCCCACCTGGAAAAGCACGAGGCAACCATCCATCTGCTGGTCACACCTGAAGAAATCCGGTTTCGCAGCGATTGCCCCAACTCAGAAGCTTATCTGGAAGCGCGCCGCTTTGTCACCTGGCTGGAAGATGAAGTGGACTTTCTGAACAAAAACTGGGCCCTGATTGTTCCGAAAGATCTGGGGGGCTACGCGCCGCGCTTTGACCACAAGGAGCTGCTAATCCGCGGCGTTCCCGACATCGAAGGGGTGGCAGGACTCAAGTTTGAAATTTCCCAGGACAAGGCTTTCCAGATGATTGAGGGGTCCAATATTTATAAGGACCGGTTTGTGTTCATCCGGGAGGTCATTCAGAACGCAATGGATGCTTCCAAGCTGCAGCTGTGGAAAGACCTGTGCTCCAGAAACTATCTTGCCTGGGAGGATCCGAAAGAACCCCTGGATGAGGAAAAGCTAAAACACCTGCAGCCCTATGACGTGAAGCCCGAGATCTATCAAAATTATCCCGTCAAAGTAAAGCTCTCCACTCCGTCCAGCGGCCAGGTGGAGATTGAAGTCAGTGACCGGGGAACGGGAATCTCGGTGGATGCGTTCAAGCGAATGTGCAACGTGGGAGAAAGCAATGAAAGCTCGGCCCAGATGAAAAAGACAATCCGTGAGATGCCCAACTGGCTACGGCCTACGGCTGGGTTCGGCATTGGCCTGCAGTCCATCTTTCTGGTGGCAGATCGCTTCGAAATCGACACCAGCACCGGACAGGAAGCCTTTCATGCGGTAGTCCATTCCCGGAGGGAGGGCGGCTATCTGCAGTTACAGCGGGCTAGCAGTGTGACGCCCCGGGGAACTACCATTCGGATTAGGACAAACGTTATAAATGATGTTACTTATTCTATTGGCCGTGAAACAGACCGATATTTGCAGCGTTACCTGGACCCTCTGGACCCAGAAAACCATGTCCATGAAGTGCATGCTTTGGAAATCATCCATAGGGTTTGCGGTATATCTATGTTTCCTCTCCATGTCACCTGCCAGGAGCAATCAATAGGTGATTTTCGCAGTTCAGAAAATTGGCGGAAATTTTATAGTGATGCATTAATGAGGGATACCTCAACGATTCCTGGACAATTGTGCGGTGTTGCCCTAGAATTTCAACAGGGCTAAATCAGGCCAGAATCGGAAAACTTTATCGACATAC
>ERZ1643251.3097-NODE-3097-length-15861-cov-6.178983_pt1 | contig 15861 bp, 26 predicted proteins | sample MGYA00579261_ERZ1643251 | MGnify/ENA primary metagenome ERZ1643251 (study PRJEB29033, sample SAMEA4952267) | chicken gut metagenome | biome: Broiler Chicken; feature: Gastrointestinal Tract; material: Caecum | place: Ireland | collected 2018 | study: Broiler...
CATGTACCTGTTGGGTCAGCATCCGGTCACACTCTTCTTTAATCTTCTGTCCCCACTGATTTTTGTTATGAGGTAATGCTATTTGAAAACAGATCCAACTCACTTATCTTCTCCCCTCCTTTCAATAAGTTCGTAATCTCCCGGGATAAACCTCACTCTCCATCGATATACCCCATTGCTCCAGTATGCAGGTCTGCCATTTATTCCCGGGCATTTAACTAAACATACTCTTTCTCCTACTCGCACTATATCATCCATGAATTTTTGCTGATTTATGAATGTTATCTTTGATCCTATCGGATAATTTCGTAACTTTGCTCTAGTTTTTAGAGCTTCATGATACTCCCTGCATGAGTTTCTCCAATCAAGTGCATACTTATTTGATGTTTCTGTCAGTAATTCCAATATAGATATGGGGCATTTACAATATTGTATTCCTGGTCCCACCGTCTCATCCATAGGCTTATATGAAAAGTTTTCCTCCGAATTACTGTCGAAACATGTTCGAAAAATGGCAGCCCATACCTGACAAGAGCCATCCGGTTTCATCGACTGCACCGCAGCATAATATGTACTTCCAACCATAGCAGATTTTAAAATCTTACTGTCTTTTTCCATACCTCTTGTAAGTTCCGCATCACATTCCTTCTTTCTGTCAAAGACCTGTTTTCCATTTTTTGTATAAGTATTCACGTGATAAGATATCCATCCCATACTTTCAACTCCTTTCAATCGACAGAAAGAGTCTTATCTCTTTCTGCCGATTTTCCTAATTAAAGTAATTCCTCTTATGCTGCAGCTATTGCAGAGGCAGCTTCTTCCTGCTGGAACTGAATACTGTAAACGAAACTTTTCGTTTCCACAACAATACGCTCCTCGTCTGAACGAATGATCCGCTGCACTTTCTCTGTTTTATGCCATCTTCCTTTTCTGTAATAACTTACCGGCTGCCCTGTAGCTATTGGGAATAGCACTGACCCGTATGTAAAAATCATACGTTTAATTTTCTCTGCTTTTTCGCATTTCATTTTTTTCATCCTTGTTCCTCCTTTTCGATATTTTTACTTGACACAATTTTTACTTAAACAAAAAAAAGACACTGATTACTTTTACCAAAATAATCAATGTCTTTCTGCTTTTATAAATGCAATATTTCTGCCAAAATTAACTTCCAACTGCTCCGTTGGAATAAAATTCTAATAACTGGCACTGTGAACCTGCAGTTATAAAATGTGTCACTTATATCATAAAAAAAGAGGTCTTTTTTGTCAACAGGGTATCTTCTGACAGTTTAAGAATACACATCTTCTTTTCACAGTTTCACTTGATCACTGTAATACTGTTCTTTGAACTCTTCAGAAAAAATTTCCTGTTCCGGATCTGCTTTAAAAGCAGCAATTGCACGTGTCAAACGACACATACACTCAAAGTCACCCATCATCTTTGCTCCGCTATAAGAATTTTCCAAGTACTCAACAATAGCTTTGTAATTTTTCTCATCCATCTTCATTTCCCTCGCTTGTTTTTTATGGTAACATTTCTATTTGTTCTCTGTTTCATTACTCATTATATCTTTCAGCCCTGTCTTACGCAAGTCTATACAGAATATAGCGCAGCGACCGTGGATTCTCTCTTTGCCTTTTCCAACGGAAACTTAAAAATGCATTTTAAAGTCGTATAAACCAGTTCCTGATATAAGTCTTCTTCAAATTTTCCTCTAATTTTAGCATGGCTTACCAATAACGGACGATATATTTCTACAATCTTTACCATCGCATTTTTATCTGCCATTTGTGCTCTACGCAAAATTCTCTCAAATTCATCTTCTCTTTTCATATTTGGTTCCTCCCACAATCTTACGTACTTTTTTTATTGAATTATAATAGGTGTCTTCTGCTTTTTTTTTCGTAATCCCTTCAATTTCTCCAATTTCTTTAAAGCTTTTCTCATAAAGAATCCGAAGGCACATAACCTCTCTTCCCATCTTGGAGAGACTGCAGAATGCTTTTAGAAGATGGTTATCTGTAATCTGATGAAGGAGTTTCTCCATTTCTATGATTCCCTTAAATTCACACCCCATTACTTCTGTTTCGTCTAAAGGCTGTTGCGGTTCTTCCAATGACTCTTCCAAGTCCTTTTCAGATAATACTTCATTTTCAAGTATCAAATATTTTGTTTTACAATATGTACGAATCGTATTTTCTACTGCATGTAAGAGATAATTACTAAAGTTCTCCTGTACAGTTTTTTTACCTTTTCTCATCTGGTTTCCTCCTGAAATTTTTGTCTGAGTGCAGCAAGAATTTCCAGGCGGAGCCCGATTCTGAGCCAGTCTTAAATCAGACTGTCTATGTAAATAAAACTCATTTACAAAAAAAGACCGTTAGAGAGTCTTCTAACAGCCTTTTTATTCCTCTGTTTTCTTCTTTAGTTTCTCTTTTGCTCATGCGAATCACCCTTTCTAAATCTCAGCACTTAATCCAGAAAAGGGACTTACATGCAGTGCCACAAAACCTGAGATTTATTTTCCGGTTTTGTATGTGTTCCAAGTCACCATTTCGACATTATAGCAAAAAAAACTTTCCGAAAACTTACTTTTATCATATATTTTCAATTATGGACTTTTTACATAGTTTTCTACAGCCTCCATCTCTATCTGTTCTACTCTGTCTACGGGGTATTCAGTTCCATCAAAATCATGAATTTCCTCTTTTTCAAGAGCATCCTCAATCATATCTGTAAGTTCATCTTTTTTACAGCCCGGTTCAAAAATATATCCACAATTGGGACAGATTCTATACCATACCACAATATGCATACTGCAAAGCGGACAGATTTTTGTTTTTGCCCGGTTCTTTATTTGAACAAATACTGAATAGGAGATTTGAAATAAAATTAATGCCGACAGAAGATACAGCATCCAGTCATACTGTATCCACACTAGTCCGATGCAGATTAGTTCAGCCAGTGATAAAAAAGCGAAAAGGTATTCTCTTTTTTTGAACATATACACTCTCCTCCTATAATTTTCTCGCTACAACGCCAATAATTTGACACCGATAGACGACTCCATATATACGTGAGTCTTTTGAATTTTCACGATTATCTCCCATCAGAAAATACTGGTCCTCTACAAGCGTAATACTTTCTTCTCTATCATCCCCATCGCTATCAACGCTCCCCTGCTCTTCTCCGTTTATCAGCAGGATATTGTCGCAAATCGTAATCACGTCACCCTGCACTGCGACAATTCTCTTAATCACATACTTATCTCCCACGTATGCTACCACGGCCTGATTTTTTTCTGGATTTTCCCGTTTATTAAATAAAACCAAATCACCATCTTCATAAGATGGAGACATAGAATTTCCACTCACAACTGCAATTCCCCAAAACAACTGAAATATTATGACCGCAACAGCTGCAGCTGCAATTGAACAAAGAACTGGATGCTTTTTAAACATTTTCTTCTCCTTCCAAATACTTTAGTAAATCTCTATTTTTTTGAATCATGGACAGATCCTCTTCATCTACCTCAACTTCTTCATCAAAGCGAATCACTCGCTCCCGCTTCACCGGTTCCTCATCTTTATAAAACAAATCACTTTTATAATCAGTATTTGTTTTCTGATTCGTGTCTTCACTGCAATATGCTAAAATTGCCTTTACAACGAATCTCGTTTTTCTATGTCCCAGTGAATTTAAAAGGTCAGCAACTTTTCTGTGATCCGGATCCTGTGGATCAAATCCTAGTGAAAATCGATATGGATTACTCTTTCCCATATCTTGTTTCCGCAGAGTCGGCAAGTTCTGCCAGATACTGTTTCTTAAACCCTTTTACATTAGCTTGCGGATCATCAACAATAAAATATTGGCTATTATATCTAACCCACACGTCTTCGATCAGATCTGTTAAAAGAATAGACCCGCCACCTACAAACACTGTTACGGTTGTACGTATGTCGATTCCCAGTTCTAAAAAGGTTCCTAACAGCTCCACTAAATAATCTTTTGCTATTTCAAAAGTCCGGCGAAGCACTTTCTCTGGATACTGTGAATTCCTTTTAAATAAAATATTATCGATATCTGTTTCATCCAGAAGGAGATTGAAATGCTGTCGGATTCCTGCATTGATCCGCTTATAAAGTGTAATGATTCCTTCCGGTATAGAATCAATCTGAGTCGGTTGCACGACACCGTAACGTACCATCAGATAATCTACTGTAAATCCTCCGATATCGATGATCAAAACCTTTGAGTACTCAACAAGACGCAATCGATTAGCAATAAGAAGATAGGCTGAATATGTCTGCATATAAACTTTTACGTCTGTATATGTAATCTGATAAGGTCTATTTTTGTAAAGGAAATGTACTGTTTTCCCTTGACGGTAAAAATACTCCTGAAATCTCCGTTTTTGCCTGCCATAATCTCCAGGCGGCAGCCCCACAAGCAAAGTAATTGGGATGCTCCCTTTCGTTCTTACATTCCCTTCTTCTCTTTCCAGTTCTTTTGCTATTCCAAGCAGAGTCAGTATATAATATCTTTCATCTGCTGTTTTATCCTGCAAATATGTTATTCTTTGACTGTTCTCTATGTAATTAACACCTTTATAACAGATCCCTTCTTCTCCGTTCAGAATCCTTTGTTCTTTCACTTTGATCCCAGAATGGAAAATAAAATGATCTGTCTTTACCATCTTGTTACCAGTATCTACCCCTAAGATCAACTCGTCCTCCTTTCCGCCCTCTTTAGGCTGCACACGCATTATCAGTTTCAGTCTTTTAACTCTCCATGTTCATACGCATCTCTGACTTGAGCCAGCAGCTTTTGGTTCTGTGGCTCATATCCCCACAAAATATTCCCAACTGCTTCAAATGCTCGTTCTCTCCATCTGAAATAAGTGGCACGATGAATCCTCGGTATTCTTGGAAAATGAGGTTCCAATTTATCCAGTATTTCATCTACATTTTCCGCACGATATGCGGACATATAGGTGTAATACAATACCCAGTAATATCGCTCTCCCTGCGGATGATACTTTCTCATCAGCGCTACCGCCTCATCAATCAGTTTTAGGTATTTATTTGCCTGATTAATGGCTTCAATCCTCTCTTTCATATTTTCCATATCAAGATTGATATCCATCCCTGCCTGATAAATACTATCTAGAAATTCCTCTACATTAGTTCCATATTCTGCATGAAAACTCTGTTTTACCTGATTTATTTTAATCTGCATTTTCCAATTGACCGAACGGTAAATTTTGAACAGAGAAATGATGTCATGATAGTATTCATTATCCTCCCCTTTATCCTCTTTTGAAATTACTCCTGATTTTCCCACGCGCTACCTGCCTTCTTTCTGCTCTGCTTTTTCTTTTTCGGGAAATTGTTCTGCAAAATAACGTTGCATCTCTTCATCTGCCCGCTTTCCGACTGACAGGAACATACAGGTCAATACTGTGAACAATACCAATCCTCCCAAAATACCTAATCCAATACACACTGCCTTCATCTTTTGCTCCTTTCTTTTTATGGTTGCTCTCACCTGAAAATTGATACTTTTGGTATATTAGCTATATGCAATTATCAAGGTGCACTAATATATACCAACTAAAAAAAGTGCCGTTTTCTGTAAAATTCTTTAAAATTTTTCAAAAAAAGTGAAATTCTACCGCATAAGTGTGCATTATCATGATTTTTTTATGGATATGTAAAGAAAAGCTATCTTTGATTAGAAAATTTTTTATAAAATATTTTGAATAGAAATTAATAAATTTAGATTATAGTCTATAGAAATGCTCATATGTTAAAAAAGGTGGTAGTGTCTAAACACTACCACCTTTAGCAAATGAGGTAATTAAGTAAATTTCAAATATACTTTTAATAAAGTTCGGTCGTAACTTTGTTATTTTTAATGCTTGCTCGCACGCCTCCGCTTTGTGTCCAAATAGAAACCCACTGATTCCCCAAATAATTAAATTTTGCATACCCTTCCACTATAGCTGCTTTTGAGGAAGTCTCCGTTCTCCTTACAATATTAATCTTCTCATTTTCAAAAGAGGATAATGTTCCTGAAATGGCCAAACCATAAGTGCTTTTTATCGTTGTATAGTTTCCAGATGGCCCCAAAACAATGTAATATTCCATGGTAACAAACGGATTATAACCGTAAATACGCCAAGTTCCTGATAAAGCACGTGTCATCCCATCTACCGGTTCAGCTCCAACAGTTGCAGTCGTTCCGTCTGACAATGTCACAGTTGTTTCGTGTCTCACCCGATCATCTAAATCGAAGGTGACTTTAGCTATTGGTTCCTGAGAATTTTCATTCTCTTCTGCCAATACCGTCATCCCACTGCCTACTAGAGTCATGATAACTACAAGTGACGCTGCCATCAATCTCTTAAGATTTTTTAATATTTCTCTTTCCTCCTTTCCCTTTTACCTCATTTGCTTATTTCTCAAGAATTTACAAATCCTTGATATTCATTTTATCCAATTCACTTTTCTTTTTTGCTTTCGTATCACTACCTTTTTTTATACATTTAAACACAGCCCTTATAATTAAAGAAATTCCAACTATAATTAAAATAAAAATTATAATGCTTGTAACTGCTGTAATAATAGATATCTTCATCTTCTTCACCCACTCTCTTTGATATGATTTCTGTACTCGCTAATTAATATCTTCGCAACCTCAAAATCAATCTTATCATCTACTGCTAATCTTTTTATTAGGTTAATATACGGTTCATTCTCAATTTCATCTGCCATCACAATTTTTTGTATTAACTTGTCTAGACGCAATCGAACGGTTGGATAAGATACGCCGTATTCTTTTGCCACCTCTTTCAATGATCCAGATGCTAAAACAAATTTTTTTATAAACGATAAATCTTCCTGTTCTAAATTCTCCATCCAATTTGGTATACTATTAATATTATTCATATCCTTATCTACTTTTCGTTTCTTTTTTATTTACTTTAATTATATTCTTTATTTTATTTATTGTCAATATAATTATCTTATTTAATTTTATTAATTTTTATTTTAATTTTATCAACCTATCTATATTCTATTAAAATAGAATAATCGAGGAAGAAATTTCTCTTTGATTTCTTCATAATCAAAAAGTCATTTTAGATTACCTTTCTAACTAATCCAAAATGACTCCTTGCTCTCTCTGATTTCTAGTTTTGTCTAATCCTTTGATTTATTATCTCCAGAAGATTTCTATAAACCGAAGCTATTTTCTCTGCATTCAGACGCTTTGCCCTCCATCCTATCTGTAATCCCTCAAATAGTTCCGATCAATTACAATCTCTTTTTCACCTCGTTCATCAAAATAAGCTAGAATATGTCTTTTATCAATCATACCAGTCCTGACATATCCATGCTGTTTTCCTGTATCGAATCTATGAGCAAACCATTCTGCCGTTTTAGAATCCATGGTCCATGAAATACCATCTGGATTTCTGTAAACGGCAACTCCCCTATAGATATTTATTTCTTCCGGGAATTGGTGAAACACTGCAAGATCTTCCTGGCCCATAAGGAAATTTTTATCCGATTCATAAAACCAAGAAATAATGGTATCCACATCCACATATGGATCCTGGTTCGGATCTTCACATGAAGTCCAGACAAACTTTAAAGATTCGCTAAAATCTTTCTGCGTCATAAATTCTTTTGTCTCTTTCAAAAACAGCAACCGAAATGGCTTTGTAATTAAACCGAAGAACAATTCCACCTCATTTATCTTCCAAATCTGTTCTTCCCTTTTTCTACAGATTGCCAAAAAAGCCTCTTCATTATCCATGATGTTAACAATCTGATCTTCATATAGGAGCCAAGTGCTATCAAAAAAGGGATGATGGGCAGCAAAAGGAATACTCGTATTTTCCACTACAGCTTCATACAAAAATGAGGTCGCAATCCTCTTGATTTCAGCCATGTCACTCTGTCCAACTTTCCAGCTTGTTTTTCCAGATGTATTTTTCACATTTTTCCCCTTTTCATCTACTGCTCCTGGATCTGCTGTTTATACAATTTGGCAATTTTATTTGCAATACCTAACTGAACCTGTCTTCCGTAGCTATACCATTTGCTATTTTTAGAGAGAGTCACATTCTTTAAATATTTTTCAATTTTATCGTCCGGATCCAATATATGCTTATTATATCCATCCAAAAAACGAGATATCTGTATTGTTCGAATTGCCTGATCCTTCCGACGATAGAGAATCAACTCTTCCGAATCTGAATCTATCAGGAACGCATATTCCAGTTTCTTCATAATCGACGCAATATATCCCAGAATCGTATTCAAATTTTCATAGGTCCTATTAATCTGTGCAATGCCCAAGAGCTCTTTTTCTGAATATGTATATTCCTCATCTAAAATGCATTTTGCGCCAATCTGTTTCATAAAATCACTGAACTTTATCGTATACTGTATTTGCGGATATTCTCTCATAGATAGTACCGCCCGAAAATTTAATGTTCTGTCATTCATCGTTTTTAACTTTATAAGTTTCGAGCGGTTTCGTTCTATAAAAAGCTTGATGTATGATTTTACAAAATCATATGAAGAAACCGCCCCTAATGTATACACATTAAATTTGCCTCCATTTTCTGCTATTCTCTGTACTGTGCTTTTTTTATGATGTAACAAAAGCCAGTCCACTTCTCTTTTTTTGCATATGAGTGGATTTCCTTGATTCTCCGTAATAAAACCATCTGCTTCTTTTGATAACAGAGAAAACCGCGTCTTCGCAAGCTCAAATAGCTCAAAAGAATCCAGCGCACTCTGAATCGGCTTCTTTCCTTCATTCACATATACGTTATAAACGGCATGCATTCTGTTTCCAGTATTCTTTAGTTTGTTATAAAGCTCCGCTGGCAATACAATTGGCAAAGAGTCCATATAGTTATCCGCATTTGAAATCGTTTCTTCCACATCGGGAAACCTATTATGGAATTCCATTCGTCTGGCTGCAATTCGATGATTTTTGTGTATCTGACTCATTTGCTTCTTCTGCTCTATATATCCCTCCATCCCCGGGAATTTTGTAATACAGGAAGACCCCACATTCAACGTCTGTCCGTTAAGTCGGTTTCTGATAAAGTACAGATATTTGTTCGGTGTATTGCATAAACCACAGCGGACTTTTTTATCCGGATCCTCCTCACTTACTCGCTCTGCATACCATTCTTTAATCACAGTATCAATCAACGATTTCTTATTGTAGGTCAGAGCTGCAACTCCTGCTTCATCAAGTTCCGGTATCATTCCCAGTGTAACAGCTTTTGTATTCTTCAGATTATTCAAAGTTTCATATAGATTTCCATATAGCTTTGTATTTTTAGGTTCTTCGCTGTGTCGAAGAAGATTTATCTCGTCTAATGTAAGAATTGCTTTTGCCATAGAGTACCTCATATCATTTTATTTCCCAGAATTGAAAGCAGACTTTGAAAAGTCTCTGGTATTAGAAAATTTATGTTTTAGATCTGATTTCTCATTCTCACTTAAAATATACCTTTTTATAACCTCCCAGTCAACCATACCTATGCTATCTGTATGTATTTAAGTCCTCAATTGTTGAGAGATATTCAACTTCTACTTTTCTTTTTAGCATACTCTTTGAAATCTCTATCCATCGTTTTGGGGATATTCCGCCGACAATTACAATCGTATTTATATATTGCTTTTCCACTAATTGTAATACTTTCTTCGCAACCAAATTCTGACATGATTTATTAGAGCTATTCACTTCAAGCAGCACCAGCACCTGAAATCCTCTTTTCTGGTAATAATCGAATAATCGTTCTCTGTAATCTTCCATCATTTTTTCCGAGCTCTGCAGATATCCACTATCGCCCAAAATCAAAGTAGCTTTCCCTCCCTCTATTTTTTCTAGAGTTGTTTCTCTGTGACCAATAAATGCTGTTCTGACAAATCGGCAAATAGACATTGTTCTATTTTTGACGATTTGTATAATGTTCATCAAATATAAAAAAGCCATCTTTCTCACCTCGTTTTAAAATAGTTCCTACTTTATATAAACGTGAAATAGACGGCTTTTCTGTAAAAAAGCTGAATTTCTTTCAATTTCTGTGATATATTCTTAGTTTAACTGTGATGCTTCAATATCAAGATTCGAGATAAAGTCATACAGTATTGCTAAAAATTTTCCTGCCGCTGGCCTCCGTGACAGTTGACACTCTGCCATAAAGCATAAAAAGTCCGAATTGTCTTTCCATAAAATATTAATTACAGTTCGGATACTATGTTCAACTGCACGCCAGTCTGTCTTGTATTCTTTTGCAATATCTGGATATAGTAATTTAGAAACATATAGTAATCGTTCTTGATCCTCAGATATTAAATACATAGCATGAGAAATATAATGAAAACCTCGATAATTTGCTGTAATCCCCAGTTTACGTAACAGCCATTGCGATACCTTTTCATATTGAATCGGCTCAAGCTGCATTCTCCCCACTCCTTTGCAGTAATTCCTTGAAATTTTTAAGAAATATAATCACTTCATCCTCCGGAAGCAGCAGAAGAAAATAGATAAGTGATAATGCAGAAAATCCATATTTCCCATGTTCCTGATCAAAATACGAACGTGGCGCTATGTGAAGCTTTTCAGCCATCATTTCCTGCGAATATCCTTCTTGATCACGGAATGCATGGATTTCTTTTCTAAGATAATTCATTAACAACTGTTTGGAATTTCCCTTCATCCATTGCCCCCTGCTTTCGACAAATTTCTGGAAAATTTTACCTAAAATTGCTTCATCAGTCCATGAGGTATACCTCAGAGTAAAGGCGAAAATATAAATAATAAAGCCCCATCCACAACTGAACAGGGCTTACAGGATATTCATATTTCTCAGTCACATCTACTGGTATATATCCAAAATATCATTAATCAAATGATACCTTTTTATATTGCTCATATTCTGTATTTGGTTCTTTCCCTCACTATTCATTGGATCTGGAATTTCAACTCCAAAAGTCGGAAATGCATTAAACCATTTTGTGGGAATATCCTCTTCCCTCAAACGAATATCGTAATTCATCATAAAAAATCCTTTCTTTTTGTAATGTCTCATAAGCCTTTTTTAATAATAAACAATTTGTTATTTAATCTTCTTTACAGGATATCGAATAACTGTTTTTAGATTCTCTGGTTTACATCTTCTTGGATCCGACAAGTATATTTCATGATGTTTTCTTCCTGACTCGAAATCCAACTCTAAGTTATTAGCTTCTATGTACTGTATAATCTGTTCAATAGAACTTTGCTCCTGATCGTATGGTCCATTATGCATGATCTGCACACAAAGGCCCTCATCCAAACTCTCAAACCTAACTTTTGAAACATCAATCTCAGTTTTTTTCTTTGCAATCTCATCTTTTGTGTTCAAATATACTTCCTGTGTAACAAACTCTGGTTGTCGAATCATAGATGTCCAAATCCATTGATCCCTTTTGGCAAATACAAATGGACCATCCTCACAACTCCAAAGTCCTTCCAAAGGAGGGACAACATATTCAAAATAACCCGGCGGTTGATTCCCTGACATTTTGCTCATCTTAATCGTAAATGTAAAACTATAAAGACTTTGCATCGCACTATGATATTCTTCACTATCCGGTGTTCCTTTTCCATCAATCATAAAGAAGTTCATAGGAGGAACCTTGACAAGTGTTGGTTTTTTCTTCGGCATATACAAATCTTTATACTCTTTTTTGTAATCCAATTTAGCTTTCTTTTCCAACTCTAACACTCCTTTTTTTTTATTCTATCGCAACCATATTACACTGTCAATGTTAAAAAAAGTTATTCATCTTTAGTTCATTTTTTGTTACTACTCAGTCAGCAACGAAATACTTCTAAACATTTAGGGGGCTGAACATCATCTTATTGCTTTATCACTATTCAATAATAAATATTGTTCGACACCGCCATAAAATTGTCGAACGAAATCACTATAGAATCTTTGATTGCACAAAATCACCGTGATATCCCCTATTCACACATGAATAAATTCTTGGAGTTCAGTCCTCATCTCCTGCAGTCGCTCGCTCTCCTGCACTGGTATTTCTCTATGGAGCAAAATTGCAATTTCAAGTTCAAGATCGTCTGGCTCCTTAGAGAAAAGCAAACGCATTGGATCTCCCATCTGACCTACAAGGTCCTTATAAGAACTGGTGGAAAAATAATCATTCAATTTCTCATTAGCATTCTCCCCTGCCTTCTTGCTTTTCTTATACAGCTCATAAAACAGATCTGATACAAGGAATACTTTCTTCCAGTCTTTTATTGCATTATCAACAAACAGATTGCAGAGGTACATATTCGGCGCAGAAAGATTAAATGTGCAGCTTCCATCTGTTCTTCCAGCGGTATATGCATAAATGTTCTTTTCACAAGATAGTTGAATCGTTCCTACAAATTTTTCTTTTAATTTACGATCTGATCGTCCAGATATGTTCATTACGCTGCTCCTACTATCTATATTAATAATCCATCTCTAATGTTTAGATTCATGTTTTAATTATCCATTTCACCAATGTTTTTCACAGCTTTTTCTAAATATCGAATCTTGAAAAAAAGAATAGAGATCATCACTAAGCACAATATTATTACTATACCCCCTCCTGCTAATACAACGTGGTTGATTGTAAGCTTCTGAATTATCTCATCCAACTGCTGTAAAAAGTTTTTATTATTGAATATAAATGCACCTAAAAGCCCCACCGTCAATAAAGCAACTGTAGCAACTGCTCGTTGAAAATACTCTTGTGCCATCGTCATATAGTCCACTTTTAAATTAATTTCCCTTTGATTTCTTTTTATTGCATTATATTGTCTAACGAAAATTTCTCTTTTTTTATCTTCTATTTTCATTTCTGATAATAAAACCTTAGGGAAACCAAGGACATAATATTTGCGTCGTTTCAATGCCCTAATAGCGAACTGAATAGCTCGACATAAATAAATAATTGTTAATGAAACAAGGAAAAACACTAAATAATTGATTTTTCTTATAGTTGTATCAGAATCAAAAAAGAACTCCTTCATTAAATTTATCAATACTGTATTTGCAATAGCAAAGGTTCCGATAAATATTGTTGCTTTGGACTCAACCTCTTTTCGCCGATTATCTTCACTAGCTTGATTTTCTTTTAAATATTCTAATACTAGATCCATATCTTTGTCATCAACTTTACAGTCTTCAATGTTTATTTGTTGTATTTCCGGTTCTTCTAGCGGTTCCAATAATGGCCAAAAAAACTCTCTAATATTAGATAATATAGTTCTGATCTTCATACAGAATCTCCCTCTATTAGCATTTTAACAATATCTCTACTAATCGGAAAACCCAAACGAATTTGAAGCCATGCCCATTGACCATTAGGGTTGCATTCTAAAAAAGTGTATTTACCGCTTTTATCCAATATTAAATCTATTGCTGAATAGTTTAATCCTAATCGCTTAGTAATTTCTATACATTTTCGTTCTATCTCTAACGGTAATTTATGAATAGAATGATTTAAATATATTTTGCTCTTTCTCCAGTCAATTTTCCCCTCTTCATCACATTGCGAATCAATTTGAGCACAGTATACATGTTCTCCCACCACAATACACCTTAAATCATATTGCTTATGTATATTTTCTTGCAAATATATAGGAAATGCAGCAATCCTTTCTTCATCCGTCATAGTTTTTTTCTTTATGCTTGAAGTGAATATAATCTCTGAACCCGAATTATCACTTACGCTTCCTGACTTAATTGGTTTAATTACACAATCCTGGTTATTCTTTTCAATGAAGAATTTGGCTTCTTGAGCTATATTGGTTATAATAGATTCTGGAACTATAAACCCCACTTTTTTAGCTATTTGTATCTGATATATTTTATTTTCCGCTTCTCTTATCCGATAAACATTATTCAGCCAATATTTATTCTCCAATAGCTTATATAAGCCTTCCAAAACAAAGGCAAGTTCTCCTCGTAAATAGTTTCTTTCTCTATCATTTATTAAATCTATTTCTCTTAAATCGGACACTCTTGCTCTTCTAAAATAAACAGACAATATCTCATCTAAATCAATTTGAATATTCTTTTTTAAATCAAATATCCAAAATTTATTTTCTCTAAAAGAAAAACATATCTTTACTTTATCCGGAATGTCTTCTGTGTTAAGTCTATAATACTTTTTATTTTGGTTTCGCAATTCTCTTACAATAAAGTCAACTGTAACATCATCCTTATTTGTTAAGATAATAATCATCTTCGTCATCTCTTTCTCTATCGGCATATGTCTTTGAAAACAGTTCTGCTATGGGGAAAAAATCTTCGTCATCTCTTTCACGATATACTTCCGTTTTTGTCTCAAGTTCATGTATTGCATACTCGCCATCATCTGCTTTTCTTGATACGCGGGTTTCTGTTTCAAGTGAGCATTCTGATTCTCCGCATTCAATAAAAACAATACTCGGGTCTTCTTTTAAAACATTTGCATCCTTCCCATAATCATATATAAAAAATTTCCTCGTTGTTCCAGTACGATTTGTCACATAATCCAATAAAATTGGCCTATTCATTTATTTTCCTCCTCTTCATAATAACTATAATACTACTTACGATAATAGAGAATTTTCATTAACTTTTATAACGCTCAACAAATTTATGCATAAACTTCATATAGGGGAAAGAATACGTAGCTAATCCAAAAACAACTCCAGTACAAATTAGCATAGCAAAACTATTTATGTTGATGAAATTAGGTGCACGAATAATATATATTTTTATTATAACATAAAGTATATCTATAAAAAAAGCAAGCAAAGATAGCTCATAATTTGATATAACAGCAATAATTGTCCCTGGAATACCACTCAATTCATTGAATTCCCTTTTTAAAAAGGTAAATTGTTTAGGATAGTATAGTACTATATATGCTTCTATTTTTGCATGAGTCAGTCTTGAATAACTGATCCTCGCTTGAAATGGAATTATAACCGAAAATGGAATTATGCAAATCTAAGGCATAATATTGGGGGGACAAAGTCAACAACAAACAGAACCGCTAATGCTGCCATTGACGTTGTAAAAGCAAACATTAGATATGTATGTCTCATTTCTAATTTTTTTCCATCCTTCTAATCAAAATATTGAACTCATGTTCCATATATACCACCTATTATATTCCTATACTTATTGTTGTTAAACCCCCATGCCCGCACACTTGGCACCACCATAAATGAAACTGCGAAGACTGTGGGGTATTGAATTTATTTGTGCCGATATTTATACTTAGTATAACGGCAAAGATCGTGTTTATTTTGGGCCAGCAGCCCGCTTGTTAAACTGATTTTAGGTACTCTCATTTGCACCACCACCTGTCCAGCCACTTCACAGGCAAAAGGACGTATAGTAAAATGATAAGAGCCAGAGTACCGTGCCGTAGATTTTACCTTGGAGGTACCAGTGATGGATAAAATTTACGACAAATGTTGTGGTATTGATGTACACAAAAAACTTATCGTTGCCTGCTTCCAATGCGGCAGAAAGCAGGAAGTACGTGAGTTTGGCGCAACAACCAGAGAACTTCTTACATTGGCCGACTGGCTCAAAGAAGGCGGCTGTGAAATGGTCGCCATGGAGAGCACGGCCTCTTATTGGAAACCTCTGTATAACATCCTTGAATCTTCTGACCTGAACGCTATGGTGGTCAACGCACGCCATATGAAAGCCGTTCCCGGACGAAAAACGGATGTAAAGGATGCAGAATGGATCGCAGACCTTCTTCAGCATGGATTGCTCCAGCC
>ERZ1643251.3100-NODE-3100-length-15850-cov-27.953150_pt1 | contig 15850 bp, 12 predicted proteins | sample MGYA00579261_ERZ1643251 | MGnify/ENA primary metagenome ERZ1643251 (study PRJEB29033, sample SAMEA4952267) | chicken gut metagenome | biome: Broiler Chicken; feature: Gastrointestinal Tract; material: Caecum | place: Ireland | collected 2018 | study: Broiler...
TGAGTAACAATGAAATACAAGGGGGGTTGCATAAAAGTGTAATCAACTGGTATCCAGGACATATGGCGAAAGCTAAAAGGTTAATGCAAAAAGAACAAAAAAATGTAGATATTGTTTATGAACTTATTGATAGTAGAATTCCTAAATCTTCTAAGATAAGTAATATTTATGATATTATTGGGAATACTCCTAAAATTCTTATTATGACAAAAAAAGATATGACTGATGAAGAGATGGCTTTAAGATGGGTTAAGTATTATGAAAATTTGGGATCTAGAGTAATACTTGCTGATTTAAATAGTGATGAGGATATACTAAGTATTGTTAAGCTTACTCATGAACTTGCCGAAGAAATACAAACAAAAAGAGAAGAAAAAGGACTCTTAAAGAAAGATATTCGTGTTTTAGTCATGGGCATACCTAATGTAGGAAAATCTACGCTCATTAATAAGATGGTGGGAAGAAAGGTTGCGGAAGTAGGAAATAGGCCTGGTGTTACAAAAGGACTTGTTTGGCTTAATACTCCTCATGGTATTACTTTACTTGATACTCCAGGTATTTTATGGCCTAGATTAGAGCCAAGAGAAGTAGCTTTAAATTTAGCTTCATTTAGTGCAATAAAAATAGAAGTAGTAGATGAAAATGAGATAGCAGTTCATATATTAAATAAGTTAAATAAATATTATCCAGATAAATTAAGAGAAAGATATGGAATTGTTCCTAATCCAGTAGAATTAGATATTTTGGCAGCTTATGATACTATTGCTAGAAGTATGGGAGCGATTCGTGGAGGAGAAGTAGATTATGAGAAAGTAAGTAATCGAATTATTAATGATATTAAGTCTGGATATATTAAAGGAGTTGTTTTTGATCATGAGTTCTAATTTGCTTAAGTATGAGAAAGAATTATATAAGAATCATATCTCGTTAATTGCTGGCGTAGATGAAGCAGGTCGTGGGCCTTTAGTTGGACCCGTTGTTGCTGCTGCAGTTATTCTTCCCAAAAACTATGAATTAGAAGGGCTTAATGATTCAAAACAGTTATCAGAGAAGAAGCGCGAATATTTTTATCAGGTGTTGCAAGAAGAAGCGGTAAGTATTGGTGTAGGTATTGTTAGTGCTAAGGAAATTGATGAAATTAATATACTCGAAGCTAGTAGAAAAGCGATGTATATAGCTTTAGATAACTTAAGTATAAAGCCAGAATATATTTTAAGTGATGCAATGAGTCTTAATGATATTGATATTCCTTCTAGACCAATTATTCATGGGGATGCTCTATCTTTATCTATTGCGGCGGCCTCAGTTATTGCTAAAGTTACAAGAGATCATATTATGTATGAGTTAGATAGGGAGCATCCTGAATATAATTTTAAAAAAAATAAGGGTTATCCTACCAAAGAACACTTGGAATTAATGAAAAAATATGGTATATTTGATGAGTATCGAATGAGCTATAAGCCAGTTAAATTAGTATTGGAGGGATTGGATGAGAAAGAGGTTCAGAAAGTTGTGGAGTAATCGAATATTTCAAAATTATTTTTTGTTTTTATTGTTATTTGTTTTGTTAGAGGTTTTATTTCGAGTTATTGATGGAATGCCAGTATTAAGTGTAGAAGGCATTAGAATATTTTTAGGTCTTAATATTATCTCTTTATTTTTGGGCTATATTTTGTCGTTTTTACCAAGAATAGTGAATAAAATTATTGTGTTGTTGTTAGTTTTAATTGCTAGTATATATGGAATTGCTGAGCTTGGTTTTCATCATTTTTTAGGTGTGTATGCATCTGTTGGAACTAATACTCAACTTGGAGCAGTTACTAGTTATATAGGAGAATTTTTAAGTAGTTTTAAATGGACTTTTTATCTTCTTATTATTCCTTTTGTTTTACTTTTTATTTATTATTTATTTATTGATAAAAAAGTTACTTTAGAACTACCTAAAAGGAAAATTAGTAAACTTTCTGTATTTTTAAAAATAGTTCCTGTATTTATTTTAGCGGTTTTATGTATACTTTATTATGGTACTCTAAAAGTATCGTTTATGCAAGATAAGTTACAGTCTAGTACGGCTTATGAATTATTTATGAAGCCTACTAATGCTAGTTTAGTTATTCGGGATTTTGGTTATATTAGTTTTGGCCTTTTGGATATTAAAGAGTATTTCTTTCCTGGTAAGGTTACTCATACTGTAGAAATAGATCCAGATGAACTTAAAAATCAAATTGAAATAAGCTTACAGACTAATATTGATAATCATACATGGCTAGGGATTATTGATGAAGAAAGTGATGAAGAGTTAAATAGTTTAAATCAATATTTTATTAGTCGTGAAGCTAGTACTACTAATGAATATACAGGAGATTTTGAAGGAAAAAATCTTATTATGATTATGGTAGAAAGTGGTAGTGATATTTTACTTAATGAAGAATATTATCCAAATATTCAGAGATTACTTCAAAACGGATATAATTTTACGAATAATTATTCACCTAGAAATATTTGTAGTACAGGAAATAATGAAATGAGTGCTATGATTAGTTTGTATTCTATTAATAATAATTGTACTGCTAATGTATATTCTTCTAATACATACTTTGAAAGTATTTTTAATTTGTTTAATGGGGCAGGTTATACAACAAATAGTTTTCATGATTATTATGATTGGTATTATGATAGAACTACAATTCATAAGAATATGGGAAGTGGAGCTTTTTATGATGCGGAAGATTTAGGGATTGACTTTAGTTATCAATATGGAGTTTGGCCTAGTGATGAAGAGTTAATGGAAAAATACTTAGAAGTGATAGATAGTGAAGTCCATGATGAGCCATTTATGAGTTTTCTTACGACTGTTACTTCTCATCAACCTTATAGTTATTATAGTAAATATGGAGATATGTATATGGATTTATTTCCTAGTGATTATCCCGATGATTTAAAAAGATATATGTCAAAACTTAAAGTTGTAGATAATGCCATTGATATTTTATTAGATGGGCTAGAGGAAAGAGGTATACTTGATGATACAGTGATAGTTTTATTTGGAGATCATTATCCATATGCGATAGATACTGATACTCTAAATTTAGAGATGCCTTATGATGTAGGAAGTGATGCTAATGCAGACCAAGTCCCTTTAATCATTTATAATAGCGAGATAGAGGCAAAGGAATTTGATTCGTATACTAGTTATATAGATTTAGTTCCTACAATTGCTAATTTATTTAATTTAAGTTTTGATTCAAGGCTTTATATGGGTAGTGATGTTTTAAGTGACGATGTACAAGATTTAGTTATTTTTATGGATGGTTCATGGAAAAATGATGTTGCTTATTATAATGCAAGTGCAAATTCGATAACTTATTATACAGAAAGTATGTATAGCGATGAAGAAATACTTGCAATTAATACTGAAGTGAGGTTAAAATTAGAGATGAGTAGTTTAGCTATTAGGCGAAATTACTTCAGCTATTTAGAGAATAAATTAAATAGCTATACCACTTCCGAATAAAAGAAAGGAAATATTATGAGTGAATTAGTTATAGTTGAGTCACCAGCTAAAAGTAAAACAATAGAAAAATATTTAGGTAGTAATTATCAAGTTGTTTCTAGTAAGGGACATATTAGAGATTTAGCTACAACAGGAAAATATGGTTTAGGAATTGATATTGAAAATGGTTTTATTCCTAATTATGTCGCGATTAAAGGAAAGGGAAAAGATATTGCTAATTTAAAAAAATTAGCTAAAGCTAGTGATAAAGTAATTCTTGCTACTGACCCTGACCGTGAAGGGGAAGCTATTTCTTGGCATTTGTATGATGAATTAGGACTTACTCCTGAGAAATCAGAAAGAGTAGTTTTTAATGAAATTACGAAAGATGTAGTAGTGGATGCCATCAATCATCCAAGAGCAATAGACATGGATCTAGTTAAGAGTCAAGAGACAAGAAGAATGCTTGATCGAATTATTGGTTTTAGATTATCTAAATTAATGCAGAGAAAAACTGGTGGAAAAAGTGCTGGTAGAGTTCAAAGTGTTGCTCTAAAACTTATTGTTGATCGAGAAAGAGAAATACTTGCTTTTGTTCCTGAGGAATATTGGACTATTGAAGCTGATTTTAATACTTTTAAAGCTAGTTTAGAAAAATATAAAGATAAAAAGATTGAGGTTAAGACTGAAGCAGAAGCTGATGAAATTTTAAGTAAGCTTTCTAAGACTTTTCATATTGCTAGTGTAGAAGAAAAAGAAAAACTTAAAAAACCTAAAGATCCTTTTAGAACTTCTACATTACAGCAGATGGCAGCAAATCGTTTAAATTTTTCATCTAGTAAGACTATGCAAATAGCACAAAAGTTATATGAAGGTATGAATATTGGTAGTGAAACAGTTGGTTTAATTACTTATATGCGTACGGATTCTACTAGACTTTCTGATGTGTTTGTAGGGGATACTAAAAATTACATTAAGAAAGAATATGGTAGTGAATATGTTGGTAGCGTGAAAGCTTCAAAAGAGCCTAAGGGAGCACAAGATGCTCATGAAGCAATAAGGCCGACAAGTATTATGCGTACTCCAGAATCTATTAAAGAGTATTTAAGTCCAAATGAATATAAATTATATAGATTAATTTATATACGTACTCTTGCTTATTTAATGAGTAGTGCTAAAACTTTAGCTACAACTGTAAATTTAGAAAATAATGATTATTTATTTAAAGCTACTGGTAGTGTTTTAAAATTTGATGGTTATTTAAAAGTATATAGTGAATATGAGGATAATGAAGATGTAATTTTACCTGATTTTAAAAATTATCCTAATGGAGAGATAGATGCTTCCAAAATAGAAAAATTCCAACACTTTACTAAACCTGCTCCAAGATATACAGAAGCAAGTCTTATTAAAGAAATGGAGAGTTTAGGTATTGGTAGACCTAGTACTTATGCCACTATTTTAAAAACAATTCAAGATAGAGATTATGTTAGACTTGAAGATAAAAAGTTTTATCCAACGGAAATTGGTTTTGAAACAACAGATAAATTACAGGAATTTTTTAGTAATATTGTCAATGTAGAATATACAGCGAATATGGAAACAGAATTAGATGAGATAGCAGATCATAAATTAAATAATATAGAAGTATTACAGAAATTTTATGATGAATTTGCTCCATTAGTAGATAAAGCTTTTAAAGAAATGGAGAAAAAAGAACCAGAGAAAACTGGAGAAGTATGCCCTGAATGTGGTAGTGAATTAGTTGTTCGTAAAGGTAAATATGGAGAATTTGTGGCATGTAGCAATTATCCAAATTGTAAATATGTGAAAAAGGAAGAAAAAGAAATAAAAGTTTTAGCTAAGTGTCCTAAGTGTGGACATGATATTATTGAGAGAAAAACTAAAAAAGGTAAAATATTTTATGGATGTAGTAATTTCCCTAAATGTAAATATGCAACATGGTATGAACCTACAGGAGAGGCATGTCCTAATTGCAATAACTTACTTGTTACTAAAAATAAAAAAGTATTATGTGAAGAATGTGGTTATGTAAAATAATCACATTTTTTAATTATAAAATAATTGATAATTACTCATTTTTATTGTATACTAGAAATATATCATAGATAGTATCATAGATGTTTTATTTTAAATATATATGAGCCTATTTGTGTATTAAGAAGTTTTGACAACATTTGTCGAATACCATGAAAAGTATTTATAAATGTTGTAAAATAGTTTGGAGTAAAGGTGAGATTATGAAAAGAATGGGAATTGTTTTAGTAGGGATAGTATTAGTAATTGGTTGTATCTTTTTGTTTAATCAAAAGGATACAAAAGAAATACTAATAACAGAAGAACAAGAATTAGATAATACATCTTTAGTATTTATGTTACAAGATGAAGAAGGTAATTATCATAAAAGTGATACATTACCAAGTACAGGATACACTTTTAATACAAGTAAAAGTATATGTTCAAATAATGCAACACCAACATGGGAAGATAACAGATTATATTTAAATAATCTAACTAAAAATGGAACAAGTTGTTATTTATATTTTGATAAGAAACCAATGGCAATGAATACAATATTAGCAAATAAAACAATAGATGATAGTAGAAATGGAGCAATCACAGGAACACTTACCACAAATACCACAGGAACAGTATATAGCGTAGCAGATGACTGGGGAACAAGTTATGTGTATGCGGGAGCACCAACAGATAATTGGGTGTCATTTGCAGGATTCTACTGGAGAATCATTCGAATCAATGGAGATGGAAGCATTCGAATGATATATGCAGGAACTAGTATGACGACAACCGGAACAGATGACCAAATAGGGACCAGTGCTTACAATAGTTTGCCTAATGATAATGCATATGTAGGATATATGTACGGAAGTACAGGACAAAGTAGTTATAGTGCAACCCATGCAAATAACAATAATAGTACAATCAAAGGAATACTAGATACATGGTATGAAAATAATCTACTAGATGATTATGCACAATATATCAGTACAGAAGCAGGATTCTGTAATGATAGAAGCTTAAACACCACAAACGAAACATGGTGGGGTAGTGATACAAAACTAGGCTATGGAACAAATGCCACAGCATATGGTTCATTTGGTAGGTTACTATTAAATGGAAACTACAGAACTAGTCAAAACCCAAGTTTAATATGTAGCCAAACAAATGACCTGTTCACGGTAAGTGGAAGTAGTAAAGGAAATAATGCATTAGATTATCCAATAGGGCTTATTACAGCTGATGAAGTAGTATTAGCAGGAGGATTTGGAGGAAGTAGCAATAATAGTTACTACCTCCATACAGGAGAATATTACTGGACAATGTCTCCGTATAGCGTTTATATGGGTGGTTTTGCTTACGTGTTCATTGTGTCTTCGGATGGCAGCTTCGGCAACTACAACGTGGATCTCGCGAATGGTGTGCGCCCAGTAATTAATCTGAAGGCTGATGTAACAATAACTGGAGAAGGAACAAGTGATGACCCATATGTAGTGGAAGGAGCAATGTAGTATGAAAGATAAGAATAAGAAATTAATTATAGTAGTAGCATCACTCCTTCTAGTGGTGGGAGTATCTCTAGCATACTTTACTGCATCAGTATTGTTTGGTGGTAATGGTGCAAGTGCAAGTGGTACTACAGCTACCCTTGAAGATTCGGTATTAAGTGTAGAAGGTACACTCGAATTTAATGATACAAATATATATCCAGGACATAAGAATGTATCTAGTATAAAAGCAACAGCTACAGGAGATAATACCTTAATTCCTTATAATGTAATATGGGAAGGAGAGAATACATTAAATACACCACTAAACTATACCGTATATAAAACAACAAGTGAAATAGATGTGAGTGCAAGTTGTGAAGCTAAAAATGGAGTAGTAGATGGAGCAAGATTATATTATGAAGAATGTACAATAAGTAATCAAGAAAGTTTAGGAAGTATAGTAAGTAGTGGAACAATAGCAAAAGGAGAAACCAAGAAAACAATAATACCAGATGAGTTTATAACATCAAGTAATGAAGGAACAGAAGTATATTATTATGTAATCTTAGAATATCCAAATTTAGAAGAGAATCAAAATAGTGATATAGGAGGATCATTTAGTGGAAGAATAAAAGTAGAATTAAATGATACTGATCCAGATATCATTATAGCAGGAACCTATATAGAAGAGGATGGAGAATACAAGGAAGTAGAAGATATACCAACAGAGGGATATGAATTAAATACAAGTATGAGTACATGTACAAATAATGCGACAGTAGGATGGGATAAAAATAATAAAAGGATATATATAGAAAGTCTAAGTAATAGTGGAACAGAATGTACATTATATTATGATGAATATGAGGGACCACAAATTGCTAAAGAAGCTATTTTAGCTGGAAGAACAGTGCAAACAAGGGTATTTCCAGTTACGAGATCAACAGCAGTAATTGGAACAAACAATCAAGGAGATATTTACAGTGCCTCAGAAGGAAACGGAACAACATATTATTTTGCTGGGAATCCAACAGATAACTGGATACAGTTTGGAGGCTTTTATTGGAGAATTATTCGAATTAATAGCGATGGAAGTATAAGAATGATTTATTCAGGAGATGCTGAAAGTGGACCAGTAACCATAGGAACAGACACACAAATTACCGTTGATGGTTCAAATACAAGTGCCTTTAATACTGATTATAATGCGAGTTATTACGTAGGATTAAAGTATACAACTAGTAGTAGCGCAAACATTGGACAACATGGTGTAACAACAAATAGTACTATATTAGAAGTATTAAATAAGTGGTATGAAAATAACATGTTAAGTTTCACAAACCAATTAACAATTGGGACAGGTTTTTGTGGAGATAGAGATATGGCGAGTGGCTCATCTTGGAGTAGTCAACCGAGTAGTGCAATATATTATGCAGCATATGAAAGAATAGAACAAAGTATTAATAATGTAATGCCAACATTTGATTGTAGCAACGCAAGCGATTTATATACAACAAGTGATTCAGAAATAGGTAATAAATCTTTGAATTATCCAATAGGACTCATTACTGCGGATGAAGTAGCTTTTGCAGGCTTGCCTACACTTAATCCAGTAAAAGATAATTATTTATATACAGGGCAATATTATTGGACAATGACTCCTACTTCTTTTCTTGTTCAAGGTAATGGAGCTTTTGTATATTATGTGAATTCAGTAGGTAGTTTTGGTGGACATTATGTGTATTTTGCCGCTCAAGGGGTTAGACCTGTAATTAGCCTTCGTAGCGATGTTCTTTTATCTGGTTCAGGAACAATAACAAACCCATATGTAGTGGTTTCCTAGAAAGTAGGTAGATTAAATGAAAAGAAATTATATATTAAGTGTAATAGCAGTCCTTCTTATAGTAGGCATAGGTTTTACCTTTGCTTACTTTATGAGTGGAGTAAGAGTAGATGGTGATGGAAGTAGTACATCAGGAGATACAGCTAATTTAATAGAAGTAGAATATGATGCAGGAAGTGAAGTAGTAGACGCAAGTGGTGTAGTACCAGGAGATATCATAACTAAAGAATTTGATATTATTATAAGACCAACAGAGATAGAGAAAGAAGCAACATATGCAATAAAGTTAGATATAGAAAATAATACCTTTGTAAAATGTGATGATAGTAATTATGATAGTATAACCAATGCATGTACAAAAGATGCAGAAGAATTAGTATATCGATTAAAAGGTAATGATAATGAGGTTATAGCAGAAGGAACACTCATGGGATTAACAGGAGAACAAACACTAATCGTAGAAACAAAAGAAGTAAATAGTGAAACAACTTATCATTATACATTAGAGATAGAATTTGTAGAAACAAATGCAGATCAAAATCATAATGAGAATAAAACATTTAGTGGAAGAGTAATAGTTGAGTTTGCAGAAGAAGGTATTTTGCTAAAAGACCAAATATTAGCAGATAATCCAACAATAGATAATAGTAGAAGTGGTGAAATAACAGGACCACTTACTGAAAATACAACAGGAACATTATTTACAGCAGAAGATGATTATGGAACAAGTTATATATATGCAGGAGATGTAGATAACAACTGGGTAAGCTTTGCAGGATTTTATTGGAGGATAATACGAATCAATGGAGATGAAAGTATTAGAATGATATATTCAGGAGATAGTTCTAGTGGGCCAGTTGAAACAGGGGAAGAAACTCAAATAGGAACAAGCGCATTTAATGAGCAAAGAGATGATAATGCATATGTAGGATATATGTATGGAACTCCAGGAAGCGGTACATATGAAGAAACACATGCTAATATAAATGATAGTACAATAAAAACAGTATTAGATAATTGGTATCAACAAAACTTGTTAAGTTATTCTAACTATATTAGCACTGAAGCAGGATTCTGTAATGATAGAAGCGTAAATATAACAGATGAAGTGTGGTGGGCGGATGATACAAAATTAGGATATGGAACAAATGCAACAGCATATGGACCATATGGAAGGTTGGCAATAAATAGTAATTATAGAAATGTTCAAATACCAAGTTTAAAATGTAGTCAAGCAAGAGATTATTTCACTATAAGTGGAAGTAGCAAAGGAAATCATGTATTAACGTATCCAGTAGGATTAATTACTAGTGACGAAGTAATATTAGCAGGAGGATTCGGTGGGGTTAACGGAAGTAGTAGTGCTCATTATCTTAATACAGGACAATATTATTGGACTGTGTCACCCTCACATTATAATGTTAAAGGTAATACAGCTGGAGTATATTATGTTAGCTCAATCGGATTACTCAATGGCGGTTGGGTGTATAATTTATGGGGTGTCCGACCAGTCATAAATTTAGATAAAAATGTAACTATATCATCAGGAAATGGCACTATAGATAGTCCTTATGTAGTTGGAGCTTAAGCTCCTTTTTTCTATTGTAATTCAGTTTGATTAATGATAGAATTAGAATACGTGGTGGTAGAGTATGAAGTATGAAATCAATGAGTTTAATTGGGAGAGTTGTTCTTATTTTGAATTAAATGGAATTGAAGATGAAAGTGTTAGAGAAAGTTTTGTTAAAGCTTATGATAAAGAGTATAGCGAGTTGCAAAAGATGTATCCTTCTATAGATTTTAAGTTTGGTTTATCTATCTCAGATTTATATTGTTCTTTAGAAGAAGAGGATACTTTTGTTAGTACTTATTTGTTTCCTGGAGATATTGTTTATTTTTATCCTAAAGTGGAAGTGTTAGTTGCTAAAACTCCTCATACATGTAATATTAGTGGTGCGATTATTATGCCTGGCGATGAGTATATAGTTTATAAAGCTTTTATTTATAATAAAAGCAAACATGAAAGTTTTATTACTCCTAATATTGTTTTAGAGGTAGGAAGTGCATACTCTCTTCCCACAACTTTAGAAGAGTTTGAAGATTTTTGCTTTCGTGTAAATCATTCTTATGAAATGGATTTAGAGAGTGAATATAATTTAGAGACTTCTTTGAAATATCCTTTAGTAAGAAAGCTTAATAAACGAAAAAAGAAAAGGAAGCAAGTTATGTCGAATTTTTAGGCTTGCTTTTTTCTTTGTTTTTCTTTATCATATTGATTAAGCTTTCAAATTTATATTATTTTGGTATAATATATATAGTTAGAAGGGTTATTATGGAAATATTAAAAGTAGATAAATTATGTAAAAAAATTGGGAAAAGAGAAATATTAAAAGATGTGTCTTTTACTATAAATAAAGGTGATATACTGGCTTTTACTGGACCTAATGGAGCTGGTAAGACGACAACTATTAAATGTATTTTAGGTTTGCAAAAGATAAGCTCAGGTCATGTTTATATTAATGGTTTTGATATTAAAAAAGATTTTGTAAAAGCGATAGAGAAAGTGGGATGTATTGTTGAAGCTCCTGATGCTTATTTATATTTAAGTGGTATGGAGAATTTAAAAATACAAGCGAGAATGTATAATAATGTAGTTATGGATGATATATTTCGGGTAGTAGAATTAGTGGGACTTGAAGAAAGAATACATGATACAGTTAGTAAATATTCTCTTGGAATGAGACAAAGACTTGGTATTGCCTCTGCGCTACTTCATTCTCCTAATTTATTACTTCTTGATGAACCGACAAACGGACTTGATCCAGAGGGAATTAAAGAACTTAGAACGTTGTTGAAAAGACTAGCAAAGAGTGGAGTAGGAATTCTTATTTCTAGTCATAATTTAAGTGAATTAGAAAGTTTTTGTAATCGTGTTTGTATTTTGTCTAAAGGCTCTATTATTGAAGAGACAACAATAGAAGAGATTAAAGAGATGGATGAAGCAAAATATATATTGAAAGTTGGGAATGTTAAAAGTTGTAAGAAATATTTTCGTGATCATGATATAGTGATTGATGAGGAGCATATTGAGGTTTTTCGGGATGAAGAAGAAATAGCTGAACTTATTAAATTATTGGTAGAAAATAATATTCATATTTATGAAGTAAGAAGGGAAGTAATGAGTTTAGAGGAAGCTTTTATTAAGAAGTCTGGGGGTAATACCATTGATTAGATTAATGAAGAATGAAGTGATTAAGTTACTTAAAAAGAAAAGTTTTTATATTGTTACCTTAATTTTTGTATTTTTTTGTATGTTAACTAATGTTGTATATAAAGTATTGGATGATTTTACTCATGAAGAAGAAGTAAATATTCAAGAAATAGAAAGAGAAAATGAAGAGTTGGATTTAACAGTAAATGAAGATTTGCTTATTTATGTTGAGAATTTAACTACTTTAAAAATGGAGGAATTGAAGAATGAATATTCTTCTAATAATCAAAAGTATTTAATTGAACAATATTTATATTCGACGATTTATCACTTATATGAAAGTACATATATTTTAAAAGATTTAGAATTAGCACAAGAATATGAGTTAGAGTTAGATCAGGATCTTCATTATGTTGCTCTTGATAATTATGAGTATTTTTTAAATGAACGGATTGAGTATTTAGAAAGTAGAGTTAGTGCTACTACTGGCATAGAGCAGGAACGCTATAAAAAGTTGCTTGATTTAGCAATATATCGCTTAGAAGAACAAGTTCCTTATAATAGTGAAAATTATCTTCATAATTCTTTGTTATTTTTAGAGGAAAATACTGTGGAGTATGTTAATTTGCTTCATGATGATGATTTAACAAGTGAAGAAGAGGCACGTATGGATTATCTAAATGAGCAGATGACTTTGCATGAATATGTTATAGAGCATCAGGAAGATATTTTTAATACCTCTGATTTGAGAGCAGTTTTGATTAATTTTTCGGGAGAATTTGGACTCTTTATTCTTATTTATGTTATTATGATTGCTGGTTCAATTGTTAGTGAAGAGTATACTAGAGGAACAGTTAAATCAATGTTTACTAAGCCATATAAGAGAAGAACTATTTTAACTTCTAAATTGTTGGTAGTCATTCTATTTGTTCCTGTTATTATGTTATTTATGAGTTTAATTGAGATACTTATTGGTGGTATTATTTTGGGATTTGACTCTTTAAGCGTACCTGTTGTTTTATATATTCATGATACATTAATAACTTATCCTGTTTTAGGTTATCTTGCTAGCTTGCTTTTAAGTGGTATAGCTATGTATCTAGTTATTGGTATTGTTGCTTTTATGATTAGTACAATTACTTTATCTACTTCAGCAGCGATTACCATTAGTTTTCTTTTCTATTTGCTTGCTAATGTTATTTCTAATTTAGCTTTAGCTTATGATTTACCTATATTTAAATGCTTTGTTTCTCTTTATTGGGATTTTAGCTATTTAGTTAATCATGTTGCTCAACCTTTTGATGCATCTATACTTACTTCTATTTTGGTTATTGCTATTTATTTAGTTATTATGTTGTGTCTAACTTATGTAACATTTATAAAAAAGGATGTAAAAAATGTTTAAAAATTGTTATAATAAATATAGGTAGTGATAGAAGTGAAATATAAAGTATTTAAGTTAATATTTACTGTGCTTATTATACTTTTATTGATATTAGGAACAGTCTTTTTGGTTAGAGGACTTACTTTGCAAGAAAAAGGAGAGGAAAATGATCAATATTCTTCTCCTAGTGTTTCTCAAGTAGATGTTGATAAGGTTATAGAAGATATTAAAGCACAAAATAGTGATTTGATTTATGAGAGTGAGAATATAGATGAATTTACTAGCTTGGTTTTTCAGGAAGAAGATAAATTAAAATCTTATCTTATTGATAGTGAAACTGGTGAAGAATTAGATATTACAGATATATTTAAAGAAGATAAATTAGATGAGTTTAATGAAAAAGAATTAGAATTACTTAATCTTAAATATCCAGAGTTTATTGTTGAAGGAATTAAAACAAGTGATGGATATAAGGTTTATTATGTAAAAGAAAATGAAATGACGATTTATTATTATGATTATACTTATTTATATGATTATCAAGAGCAAGTAACATTAACTATCAATTATAATGAAGTACATGATTTTTTAGACTTCACTTATTTACTCGATAAAGAGTATACGAATGAGGATGGATATCAGTACAGTAAAGATAAGAAAACTATTGCTATTACTTTTGATGATGGCCCAAGTAGTAAGTATAATGCTAAGTATTTAGATGTTTTGGCTAGAAATAAAGCTCATGCAACTTTTTTTATGGTAGGGACAATGATGCAATCTTGTCAGAAGTGTGTTCTTGATACATATAAATCAGGGAATGAAGTGGCAAGTCATACTTATAATCATATTAACATGAAAAATAGTAGTATTGAGAAGGTAAATGAAGCAATTAAAAAGACAGATGATCTATACTATCAAATTACAGGGGATCATATTAAATATGTTAGACCTCCTTATGGGGCTTATGATAAAGAAAATTTAGAAAATGTAAGTTATCCTTTAATTCTTTGGAATTTGGATACAGAAGATTGGCGATATCGAGATGTAGATCATATTGTTAACTATGTTATGGAAAATGCTAGTGATGGTTCTATTATTTTAATGCATGAGTTATATGAAACAAGTTTGCAAGCTTTAGAAATTCTTCTTCCAAAACTTTATGCAGAAGGGTATCAGGTTGTTAGTGTTGGGGAATTAGCAGCTTTAAAAGATAAAACTCTAGAAGTTGGTCATGCATATAGAGCTATAATGGGTTAAACTACACCAATATCGGTATCAGGATTGTCACGGTTAATTTCAGCGTATAAAGCTATACCACCTGCTACTAAGAAAAGCAGGGAAGCTATAAGTGTTAAATGAGTAGTTAACACTTCTTTTTTTGTACTGTTTTTTTTTAAAGCTTCTACATCTTCATAGGATATAATTACAAAATATAAATAAATAAAGAAAGCAACACAAAAGATCGTAATATTTAATGTTTTGAATATTTTTTGCTTACGATAATCTCCTGTTTCTAAAAAATATTTTTCATAAGCATTTGAAAGAAGGGCAGCAATAATTATAAAAAAGTATATTACCCATACTAAATTTTCATGATTTAATCTTCTTAATTTTACTCCTATGTTCATATTAGAATATATTAAAAAATCCTATTTTTATGATATAAAAAAAGATTGTTATTACTTCTCAACAACAATCTTTAAAATGTTAAGAGATTTAACTCTCTTTCCTTAATTTTTCTATCTCTTCTATGCTTAATCCTGTTGCTTTGCTAATATCTTCCAATGCAATATTTAAGTACAATAACTTTTTAGCAATTTCATATGCTTTTTGTTTAGAGCCTTCTTCAATGCCTTCAATTCTTCCTTCTTCAATACCTTCAGCTCTACCTTCAATTCTTCCTTCTTCGATGCCTTCCTCATATCCTTTGTTTTCAGCAATATAATCTGACCATTTGGCTAGTAACTCTTTGGTCTCTTCATCATTTACATATTTGTTTATCCATTCATTAAATTCCATTAATAGTTAGTCTCCCTCAGCTATGACTTTTCTCTCTTCATAATCTTTCGCTGCTAATGCTAAAATACTTTTGCAGGTTTTCCTACATTATTATCTTAATGCAGTTTATAACATTGTATAATTGACGTTTTAAGAAAAGAGATTTAACTTTCTTCTCTTAATTGTTCAATCTCTTCTATACTTAATTTAGTAAATTTGACTATTGCTTCGATAGAAATATTTTCTTCTAACATGCTTTTAGCAATCTCATATGCTTTTTGTTTAGAGCCTTCTTCAATGCCTTCTTCTTTACCTTCCTCATATCCTTTGTTTTCAGCAATATAATCTGACCATTTGGCTAGTAACTCTTTGGTCTCTTCATCATTTACAT
>ERZ1643251.3101-NODE-3101-length-15850-cov-5.815131_pt1 | contig 15850 bp, 18 predicted proteins | sample MGYA00579261_ERZ1643251 | MGnify/ENA primary metagenome ERZ1643251 (study PRJEB29033, sample SAMEA4952267) | chicken gut metagenome | biome: Broiler Chicken; feature: Gastrointestinal Tract; material: Caecum | place: Ireland | collected 2018 | study: Broiler...
TATGTCATTCGTCTAAAATCAAATGGAAAATTTGAAGATAAGTTTACTTTTAAAGATTGTATTAAAGGGAAAATAGAATTACCTTCTAATGATATGGATATTGTTCTTTTAAAACAAGATGGACTTCCTACTTATCATTTTGCTCATGTCGTAGATGATTATTTAATGGGAACAACACATGTTGTAAGAGGAAATGAATGGTTATCTAGTGTTCCAGTTCATCTTCAATTATTTCGTTTATTAGGAGTAAAAGCACCAAAATACGCACATATCGCACCACTGACGAAAAAAGAAGGAACCAGAATTCGTAAGTTATCAAAGAGATATGATAAAGAATGTTCCATGTCTTTCTATCAGGAAGAGGGAATTCCAACAAACGCAATTAAGATTTATCTTGCTACTTTATTAAATACTTCTTTTGAAGACTATTATCTTAGTGATAGACAAGCGCGCATTTCTAATTTTTCTTTTACGTGGAATAAAATGAGTGTTGGTGGTAGTTTATTTGATTTAACAAAATTACAATTTCTTTCTAAAACATATTTGAGTCGTTTGAGTGCTGAACAACTATATGAAGAAATACTTCCATTTTATCAAACACATGATAACTTTTTCTATCAAATGATAACACGAGAAAAAGAATATACATTGCGTGTTTTAAATGTAGAGAGAACTGGAAAAAAGCCACGAAAAGATTTTGCAACTTATCAAGATATTAAAAAGCATACTTGGTATATGTATGATACTTATTATTATGAAGATGATACAATAAAACGTGCAGAAATCAAAGACAGCTATGATAAAAAACTTGTCCAGCATTATTTTGAAAAAGTATATGATGAAAATGATACCAAAGATATTTGGTATGAGAAATTAAAAGAGTTTATCTCTCAGTACGATTATGCGAAAACAGTAAAAGAATATTTGCAAAAACCAGGAGAATATATTGGACATGTTGGAGATTTTTGTGAAATGATTCGTGTCTACTTATTTTGTAGTTTAGAGACACCAGATATTTATGAGTTATTACAAATATTATCCAAAGAACGTATATTGAAGCGATTGAATCATATCAATTAGACAGAAAAAAATAGTTGTGGTAAAATACAGTCATTGAAAGAAGTGAGATTATGGATCAAAAGATTGACAGTATAGAAGTTGTCTATCAACCAAAAGAAGAACAAAATCACGAAGATAAAATTGTATCAAAACCTGCCTTTACATCACAAAACAACTATGATAGAGATACATTAATTAATTATGCTGCACGTCAAGCCAATATGGTTGGATACTTAGATCAAATTCATGGAACAGCTAGTCCATATCTTGATATTTTAGATGAGATTGGAGATTTCTATCAATTAGAACTTACTCATAAAGATGATTATTTGATGAGATTACACTATGGAATGGGACGTAATGCAGCAAAAGAAAATATCGATGCTCACACAGTAGATTATGACTATGAACAATTATTAATTCCATTAAAAGAGCAACAGATTCCTTATCAAACATTATATAAAATATTACAATCTTATCCTGATTTTCAGGAAAATAAATCACGTTAGAGAATGTTTTTACGACATTCTTTTTATTTTATCTTGCAGAAAGAAAAGAACTATGTTAAACTAATATTGTTGTTCGAATATGACCCGTTGGTGAAGTGGTTGAACACGCCACCCTCTCAAGGTGGTATTCATGGGTTCGAAACCCATACGGGTTACCAAAGGAAATAAATGGATTGTTTTACGATCCATTTTTTTGTGTTATACTGTTTATAGAGAGAATAGTATGTTTTAGATACATTGTTCTAAAGAGAAAAGCAATCAGCACTAGGTAGTAATGAAAGGATGAATGCTATGAAAAAATGGAAGGATAAATTCACAAAAAAATCTCGTGAGATAGATATTTCACCTGTAATGATTCCGGAGAGAGGATTTGTTCTGACACGTGATGGAGAATTTCTCTTATTGAACAAAGAATTTCACTATCAAGGATTTTCCCAAATTATTACTTATTTATATCCAGAAGAAAGTAAAAAAATTATTACTGATTTTGAAACAGATACAAGAAGTTATGTTGCGTTATTGCAAAATAGAGACAATATTGTATTTTTAAATCATTCGATTGTTCATTTTGGAGAATATCAAGAAGATCCACATTTTATTTTCACTACAACTGGAAGTTTATATCTACCATGTGAAATCAATAAACTTTCTAAAGAACAATGTGCTACATTATTAGAATTTCTTCCCGATTTTGAAAGAATGAGGTATTTATCAATCGACGTTCAAAGAGAACATACACTTTCCGTTCAAACACTAAAAGAAGAGTTATTAGAATATCTTGTTGCAAAAAAAAGATAAGTTATTAGAACAGAAGAGAGATACTTTTGTTCTTTTATCATATTCTCATGATATAATATAGAAGAGGCGATAATATGTATCGAAATACAGTAGCAAGAATTTATTTGAATCATATTGAAAATAATGTAAAGAAAATGATTCAAGCATTTCCTAATTATCAGTATTATTTCGCTGTAGTAAAAGCAGATTGTTATGGTCATTATGGAGAAAAACCGATTCAGAAAATGATCGATGCAGGATGTAATTATCTTGCTGTTTCTTCTTTAGATGAAGCTTTAGAAGTTAGACAACATTTTTCTGATATTCCGATTTTATGTTTAGAACCAATTGACTTAAGAGATATAGAAATTGCTTCACAAAATCATATCACACTAACAATTGCTTCAGATGAGATTGATGCTTATTTAAATGAAACATCAAAGGTAAAAGTTCATTTGAAAGTAAACACTGGTATGAATCGTTTAGGTTTTTCTTCTAAAGAAATACTACAAAAGTGTTATCAAAGATTAAAAGCAAATTCCAACATCGAAATTGAGGGTATTTATACTCATATTTATGATGCAGTGAATCAGCAACGTACGGAAAGGCAATTTCAATTATTTCAAGAGTTAACGTCTCTTATCCCAATTGACTGTTTTCCAATTGTCCATGTTACTGCAAGTGAAGCGACAGAGTTATATCCGAAATTACCATTTGTCAATGGATGTCGTTTTGGAATTATGATGTATGGTTTTACAAAAAGAAATGATTTACAATTAGAATCTACTTTTACTGTTGAAAGTGAAATATTACAAATTCAAACACTTCATAAAAATGATACTGTTGGATATGATGGAATTTATCAAGCAACAGAAGAGGGCGAGAAAATTGCAGTAGTAGCAATTGGATATGCAGATGGTATTGTCAGAGCCAACCGTGGTAGATTTGTCTATATTCACGATAAAAAATATCCAATTGTAGGAAATATATGCATGGATATGTTATTTGTCCGTGTTGATGATACAGTTCATAAACATGATAAAGTTATAGTGATTAAAGATACTGCTCATATCTTAGAAATCGCAAAACATCTTCATACAGTACCACATGAAGTTCTTTGCAATATTTCTAAAAGAGTACCAAGAATTTATGAGGAAGTCTAATATGGATATATTTTCAAGAAAAAGAGAAAAACAACAGTTAAATTTGCAAAGAAAGAAAATAATCAAAGAACTGGAAGCACAAAAAGCATCACATGTTTCTTCCCATCTTTCTGTCATGTTACCAGAACGCTTTTTTATCATTTTACAAGATGGAACTTATTGCAGTTTAAAAACAGAAGAAGACTTAAAATACATAAAAGAAAATGCACATTATGCTTTCTTTCAATCTATCATACAGAAGTATTATAAAGAAGATGTATCGATAGGAAGTACATATCAAAAAACACTTGTTCCATATATTGAATATTTTCTAAGAAAGGGAGCTGTTATTTTTATAAATACTTCAGAATTACCATTGGAAACATATCGAAAAGAACCAGAAAAAATATATGAGACAACTGGTATACTATATTATAAAGATGATATTTTAGCGGATCAGGCAAATCATCTTCTCAAATTTTTTCGAGATTTTAGACAAATGAAACAAATTTATATTTTTCTCACTCACGGAGAACATTCGTTTCAATATGAAGAAATAGGATTACAAGAAGCAGAGTCTTATTTACGAAATATTGTTTATGAGAAAATGAGTGCAAAAAGAAAATAACAATGTTTTTTTACATTGTTATTTTTTTGTATCAATTAACGTAATACTTTTCTTTTTTGTTTTGAATTGTTTAATGTATAATCATCTTGCAATGTATCTTTCATAAAACGTTTGATATTCGCATTAGTCAGTTGATATTTTCTCACCCATAAATCATAGATTTTATCAAATTCTTTGTCTGTGCCTTTGTTTTGATATTGAGTCATAAAATTATCAAAATAGATTTCTCGTTTTAATTCTATAATATCATCTTCTGTATCCAATAGACATTTATTAGATGTTGTTTGTATCAAATCTTTTGGAGTCTGTTTTAAAGCATACATCTTTTCTTGTAATAAGTGTTCCATAATAATTCCATGACGAGCACATTGCTTCATTTCTACATCTTGACGTAACAACTCAAAACAGAAATAAGAAAAGATACTATGATTGATGAGTTCTTTTTTCTTACGATGATATGCTTTCATTTCATTTTTTGTATATTGTAACATTCTTTGTAATGCTTCTATTTGATTTTCATACTTCAAGATTGTTTCAATTTCTCGTAAGTTTTCTCTTACCGTATTTTTTCCATATAAATCAGTTAATACAACGTGGTCTTGTTCACGCTGATAAGACATATACATAATTTATCCTCCTCAGTCTGGTAATAGTATAGCACTATCATTTTGTTTGTGCAAATTATTATTTTAGAAAAAATAAAAAAAGTCTTGACCGGGGGTAACATCCGATACATATAATGAATTTGTAAATGATGAATAAGGAGGCTAGTTATGAAAAGTTTTACTTTAGGAAGAATACCAAGAGTGTATTTTGGTACAAATTCTTTACAAAAAGCAATGACACAAGAACAAAAACAGATGGGAAAGACAGTATTAATTGCATATGGAGGAAATTCAATCAAAACAAACCATATCTTTGATACTGTAAAAAATTACTAGAAGAAAATGAAAAGAAAGTAGTAAGAGACAATCATAGAAAAAGTTCATAGGATTGGCCCTATGAACTTTTATTATTACATGGTGCGAAAGATGGGACTCGAACCCACACAGAATATATCTACAAGCGCCTGAAGCTTGCGCGTCTACCAATTCCGCCACTTTCGCAGGTGATATGAAAAACACCACACAAACGTGTGATGAAACTTCTTATGGTGCCGACTGAAGGACTTGAACCTACGACCTACGCGTTACGAGTGCGTTGCTCTACCAACTGAGCTAAGTCGGCTCTTTCAAACAAAAACATTATATCAAAAGAGAAAAAGAAAAACAAGTACTTTCATATAAAAAACCATTTCTATCTAGTTGTTTTTATGTTAAACTATTACTAGTGGTGATGGATATGCAGAAAAAAACATTAATGCCGGCAGATACTTATATTGTAACATCAAAAACCATTATATCAAACGAAGATCACAAATTATTAACGAGTTTATATCAGCCAATTGTAGGAGCATTATCGATTAGTTTATACTTCAGTCTATGGTCTTATTTAGATGGAAGTGAATGTGTATCTGTAGAATGGACACATCATCAACTCGTCGCAAATATGGGAGTGAAACTTTCAGAAATTGAAATGGCACGCAATAAATTAGAAGCAATTGGACTTTTAAAAACTTATTTTAAAGAAGATCATATCAATCATTATATTTATCAACTATATGCTCCATTATCAAGTGCTGAATTCTTTCATAACCCAATTTTAAATACCACATTACAGAATAACGTAGGGATGAAAGAATACGAAAAATTATTAGAACGCTATCAAATACCAAAATTACCATTAAAAGATTTTCAAGACATCACATGTAAATTTAGTGATGTATTTGAAAGCATTTCGAATTATCAAATCAATGAAGAAGATAATTTAAGACAACGCGAAAAAAGACAACTAGAACTTACTTCTAAAATCGATTTAGAACATGTATTATCTATGATTCCTGAAGACTATTTCCAAATATCTAGTGTTACGAGAGAAATGAAAGACTTTATATATAAACTTTCTTTTATTTATGATTTTGATGACGAATCATTACTTCGTATTTTAATGAATTCTATCAACGAAAAGAAAATGATTGATAAAGAATTGTTAAGAAAACAGGCAAGAAACTTCTATCGCTTTGAAAACCAAGGAAAAATGCCAACTCTCATATATAAAAATGAACCAGAAGCGAAGAGAGTTAGTACAAATGCTCCAATGACAAAAAAGGCAAAACTAATTTATCAATTTGGAACAACAACACCGCATGATTTTCTAGCTCTCAAGTACGGTGGAGTAGAACCGACAAAGCAAGACTTAATGATTTTGGAATATTTGTTAGTTGAATTAAAATTAAATCCTGGAGTTGTAAATGTATTAATTGATTATGTGTTGAAGATCAACCATAATAAATTAACAAGAGCATTTATTGAAACGATTGCTGGGCAGTGGTGTAGAGAAAGAATTGAAACAGTAGAAGATGCGATGAATCAGTGTATCAAGGAAAAGAATCGAAAAGAAAGTATACCAAAAACGACAAAGCAAGTTGTACGAAAACCAAAGTGGTTTGATGAAAAGCCTCAAGTGGAACTTGCTACACCAGAAGAAATGAAAGAGATGGATGAATTTTTAAAACAGTTTGAATAGAGGTGATACGTTTGAAAACAGTAACAGAAGCTATATCGGTGAAACAAGCTAAGAATTTAGAACGGGCATTAGATAAGGAATATAATCAAGCACTAGAAGATCCCGTTTTTACAGAAATCGTTTCCAAACTACAAATGGATTCTGACATTTTAAAACGTTATACTTCTTCTTTACAAGATTGTGTAGAAGAGTATAAACATTGTAAGAATTGTAAAAATTTACTTGCTTGTCCAAATAAAATTATGGGACATTGTTATTTACCATTCAAAAGTGGCAACGGTTTAGAATTTGGTTATAAAGCTTGTAGGAAGTATCAGAAAAAACAAAAAGAAAATCACTATTTAAAAAATATGTATTTATACCATGTCAGTGATGAATTACTTCATGCATCGATGAAAGAAATTTATAAAGAAGATCGTAAACGTTTTCCAATTTTTAAATGGGAACAAGAGTTTTTAAAAAAGTTTGAGAAAGATATTCATCAAAAGGGACTTTTTTTACACGGATCATTTGGAAGTGGAAAGAGCTATATTTTAGCAGCTTTATTTCACGAACTTGCGAAAAAGAACTATCAGTGTGCTATTTTATTTTGGCCGGAATTTTTAAATCATAATCGTGGTTTATATCCATCGGAATTTGCTGAAATGTTAGAGAAGATGAAAAAAGTACCACTATTATTAATTGATGATATTGGAGCTGAGAATACTACTGCATGGAGTAGAGATGATGTATTAATGCCACTTTTACAATATCGTATGGATCATAAATTAGCAACTTTTTTCACATCTAATCTCAATTATGAAGAATTAGAAGATCACTTTAGTATTTCTAAAAATAAAGTAGATATTGTAAAAGCAAGAAGAATTATGGAACGAATTCGCTTTTTGACGGATGAGATTGAATTAGTGAGTGATAATTTAAGAAAATAGGAACATTTCTAATTGAAATGCATAGAATAGTACAGATTGACAAACCGGGTAGTTTATGTTAGAATTCTACCAGAAATGGCGCATTATTCTAGTCAATTTCTTTTATTAGGAAGGCGGGGCTAAAAATCCGCTAAAGAGCATATCTGTGAAACATCTTGTGCTTGCTTCTTACGCCCAGTTTGGGGTGGGTGCTGGATGGATGAGAGAATTTGGGCGATCGTAATGGCATACGACCCCGACCCATATTTTCGTGGAGACCTAAACTTGTGATTCGCCTATACATGATATCATTGACGGACGAATGACGACTTAGGCTTGAACCTACTTTGCGGGGCAACTTGTGAGTAGTGTAGCTTGTCTTGCGTGATATTTGGGGATAAGAGAACACTTAAAATGACAATGGCCAACGTTATTTTATGATTGCTCTTTGAAACAAATGTTGCAAAAAAGAATTAGTAATAAAAGAGTTGTCGAGGAAATCTCCTAGGGTGTTATGTTAATATAGGATTGCAGTGTACACTCAGTGGTAATCAAGTCATATACTTGGTGACAGTATATCCAAAACTTTCAAGGGGAACCGCTATTTGGTAACGAATAGTAGTTTTGGGGGAAATCCTACTTGACCTAAGGTGCAAAGTTAACTATATTAATTGCCATTTTCATTTGTTTATCAGGAGCACTGGCTCCTTTTTTGTGAGGGATGATATGAAATATAATCAAAAAGTACAAGATGAAATCGCATCGTTAAAACGAGAAGATAAAAAACGAGCAAATAAGTTAAAAGACAAACAGAAGAAAAATAGAAAATGGATCATTCAAATTTTCTTGATGGCCTTTTTTATTTCTGTGATGTTTTCCTTTGTATCAGAAACATTTATTCCAAAATTATCTTCTATTTTTGGGATCTTATTAATTTTTTTATTTATTCTATTAGGAATTATATTCGATATGATTGGTGTTGCTGTAACAGCAAGTGATGAGGCACCATTTCACTCTATGAGTGCAAGAAAAGTAAAAGGTGCTAATATTGCCGTTATGTTAAAAAAGAATGCCGATAAAGTTGGAAGTTTTTGTAATGATGTTATTGGAGATATTTGTGGGGTAGTATCTGGTAGTGCAGGTGCAATTATCGCTAGTTCTTTTGCCCAAACACTTCATGTTTCTCCATTTTTGATGTCTTTACTTGTAACTGGAATGATTGCAGCACTTACAATTGGTGGAAAAGCTATTGGAAAATCACTTGCTATTAATCAATGTAATATGATTTTATACGAAGTTGCAAAATTGATATCTTATTTTTATCATCCCAAAAAATAGATCTATTTACATATATGAGTTGGGATGCTTATGAAATATCCAACTATATCATGTCACACTTAGCTTAGGCTAAGTGTTTTTTGATTTTATCTTTATGAAAGAGAAAGTGAAATCCGTAATATCATTATTTATTAATAGAGGAGTAATCTTACTAGTTTTTCTTGTATTTGTTTGGAGTTTTCGATATAATGATGAGGGTGAGGGTATGCAGAGATATTTTGCTTTAGAACGTATTAGAAATGAATTTACATTACGAAATGAAGATTATTTTCACATTTTACGTGTGATGAGATGTCATGAGAACGATCAAATTGAAGTAGTACACGAGAAAACTGTTTATTTATGTGCTTTAAAAGATACAGAAATAGAAACACGTGTTGAAATTATTTCTATCTTGGAGAGAGGAAAAGATGAACGTGAGATGGTTGTTTGTGTTCCTTTTCTAAAAGAGACAAAAGTATCATATATATTGCAAAAAGGGACAGAAATGGGTGCGACGAAATTTATTTTTTATCCAGCGCAATACAGTGTAGTGAAGATGGATGAAGAAAAGTTAGAAAAGAGAAAAGAACGTTGGCAAAAAATTGTAAAAGAGGCAAGTGAACAGTCAAAAAGAAATATGATTCCGGAAATTGAAGTAGTTGATCATTTGCAAGACATAAAGGATCTAAAAGGTGTTAAACTTGTGTGTAGTACAAGGGAAAAAGAAAAAACATTGAAAATATTTTTGCAATCACAATCTAATTGTGATACACTTGTAGTAGTAATCGGTCCCGAAGGGGGTCTCGATCCGGATGAAGAAAAACAACTAAACGAGATGGGATATACAAGTGTATCATTAGGGTCTAGAATTCTTCGTGTTGAAAGTGTCCCATTATTTGTACTTAGTTGTGTAAACTATGAATTTATGGAGTGATTGGTATGAATATAATAAATACATTTGTTCATAGTGAGTTGTTCTTTTACGCACTCATTGTTTTATTTATTATCGTTTTGATTATTTTTGGAATTGTTGTCTATATGGAATGTCGTAAATTAAAGACAAAAGAAGCACAATTAGGAAAAGAAAAGAAACAGGAAAGGGTTTCGTCAAAGGTAGCTCCAACGCCAGTAGAATCACCTGTGAAAGAAGAGACGAAAGTAGAGACGATTCAAGTAACAGAAACAGAGCCTGAAACGATAATTGAAGAACCAGATAAAACGTTAGAGAATACAACTTCTATTGAAATTGAACGTCTGTTAGAACGTATGAAAGAAGATTTGAAAAAGGAAGAAGAACCATCTCCTGAACGTTTTGAAAGAGAACAAGAAGAGCAGGCGATTATCAGTTATGAAGAATTGGTACAAGCTGTCAAAAATCAAGATAAAATGGATATTGATAGTCAAACTCCAATTAGTAATCGTGAACTAGAAAAACAAATGGAAAAAAAGAGACAACAGGAAAAAGAAAAAGAAGAAAAGAAAAGCGGATTTCATACGAGTCAATTTATATCTCCAGTTTATGGAATTCAAAAAGAAAAGAAAGTTGTACCTGATTTAAAGAAAGAATTAAATCAATTTCAACATGAATTTCAATTTGATATGAATCGTTTTCAACAGTCAGAACAAAGTGAAACTGAATTTTCTAAAATAGAAGAACATGTAGATTCAGATTCAAAAGAAGATATGAATAAAAATATGGAGTTTTTAGATTCTTTAAAAGAATTTAGAAAGAATTTAGAATAGGTCGATAGACCTATTTTTAGTAAGGAGTGGAATATGTTAGTTACAATATATACATTGGGTTGTAAAGTGAATACTTATGAGTCAAATGTGATGATGGAACAGTTTCAAAAACTTGGTTATCAATATGTAAAGGAAAATGCAGATGTTGCGATTATCAATACTTGTAGCGTTACAAATACAGCTAGTCGAAAGTCTGTAAAAATGATTCATCAGGCAATTCGAAAAAATCCAAATGCAGTAATCGTTGTCTGCGGTTGTATGAGCCAAGTGGCTACTGAAGAGATTAAAAATATAGAGGGTGTTCATATTGTTCTTGGTAACTGGGGAAAAAGTCAAATTCCATCTTTTGTCGAAGCTTATTTTAGAACAAAACAACAAATTGTTGCTGTAAAAGAGTTAGAAGAAGTACCATTTGAATGCATGCAGTTAGAAAATTTTAATCGGACAAGAGCATTTATTAAAATTCAAGATGGATGTGAAAATTTTTGTAGTTATTGTATTATTCCATATGCTCGTGGTCATGTGAGAAGTAAAAGTAAGGAAGAAATTATACAAGAAGCAAATTCATTAATTCAGCATGGACATCATGAAATTGTGTTAACTGGAATTCATACTGGACATTATGGAAGTGATTTAAAAGACTATCACTTTAGTGATTTATTATATGATTTATTGAAACTAGATGGGTTAGAACGTCTTCGTATTTCTTCTATTGAAATGAATGAGATTACAGACGAAGTAATTGCTTTGATGAAAGAATATCCTGTATTGGTCGATCATATGCATATTCCATTACAAAGTGGATGTGATAAGATTTTAACATTAATGAATCGTAAGTATCAGTTGAAAGATTTTGAACAGAAATTAAGAGATATTCGTGTTGTCCGTCCAGAAATTTCTATTACAACGGATGTAATTGTCGGATTTCCAACAGAAACCGAAAAAGATTTTGAAGAAACGATAGATACAGTAAAACGTTTTGCATTTTCTAAGATTCATGTGTTTCCATACTCTAGGAGAAAAGGAACAGTTGCTGATGAAATGGATGGGCAAATCGATGAACGAATCAAAAAGGAAAGAACAAAACGTTTGATTGCAGTTTCTGAAGAATTAGAAAACAATTATCGAAAACAATTTCTTGGACGGCAAGTAACAGTTATTCCTGAAACTTATAAAGATGGTATGTTAATTGGCCATACGGGAAATTATCTTCTAGTAAAAGTACCAGGATCTGAAGCGTTACTACATCAGACCATTACCGTACAATTAACTGAAATAAATGGAATTTACATGATGGGGAAATTGCTTTCACCTTTGCATGAAGACTCTTGTTTATGTTAAAATAAAAATGAAGAGGGGATACAATGAAATTTAGTGTGATTGTTGCGGTAGATCCAAATAGGCAAACCGTAAAAAAATTATTAGATTCATTAAAAGAGCAGACATTTTCTAATTATGAAGTGATTTTAGTTGTGGATGAAAAGGCAACAACTTTACAAGATATGATTCAGCCATATTTATCAGATAATCGTTATCGCATGCTTTTGAAAACAAATCGTGGGCTTGCCACGGCTCGTAATTTTGGAATGGAAAATGCAACCGGTGATTATCTGATCTGGATCGACGATGATGATTATGTCGATCAAGATTTTTTACAACAATTATCTGTTGCAGTAACAGATAATCCAGGTATTGATCTGATTAAATATCAATTACATGTAGTAGATACTGATGGTCAAGTACAACGTCGGGTATTTGATACTGCATTTTCAAAATTACCTACTTTAGAAGCATTTCGTATTTTAATACAAAGTGATTATGTAGAACCAGCTGTATTATATGCTTATCGTAGTGCTTTTCTAAAAGAAAATGGTCTAACATTTCAAGATGGAAAACAAGAATGTGATTTTGGATTTGTTCCATTGGCCCTTATTTATGCTAAACAGATTATGAGTTTGACATATGCTGGCTTCTATTTTACCAAGAGGAATCGTAAACAATATGTTGCGGGTTCTGAAAAAGCAACACGTATTGTATATGATACTTTATTTCAATACGATTATATGATGAAAAAAGTAGGGGAAGATGAATCACTTTCTGAAGATTTAAAGAGAAAATTTTTTGATTATATTTCTTATAATGTAATTTTAAAAGGGACTATTCTTCCAGATGAATCAATTCCAGCTTACACGTTAGAATTAGAAAAGAGAAATGTTACGAATTATTTAATTGCAAATACCATCTCTAAAATGATTACAAAAATAAAGATAGAAAGAGATATGACTGCTTTTATTAAAAAAAATAAAGGGAAAAAATAGGTGATAGTATGTTTGTTTCCATTGTTGTGTTATGTTGTGATGAACGTGTTAATGCACTCGAAAAAAGATTGCGCGAAATTTTACAGCGTGTTACATTTTCTTATGAGTTGATTTATGTATTTCGTTCTCGTTCTATTTATTTAGAAAAACGTCCTACAGATCATGCTAAATTTGTATGTGTTCAGAACTTCTTTGGAACAAGGAAACAAACAAAGAAAGTATTTCAAGAAATAACAGGAGATTATGTCGTTGTACTATCTCCAAATATTGAAAAGAGTCCTTTTTATATGTTAGATAGTTTAGAATTGATTCAAACAAAAGATTATGACGTAGTCACGATTGTAGGAGATGTTTTACCATATTCTGTCGTTCAAAAGTGGTTTTTAAAAGTTAAAAAAATATTATTTCCAACAAACGTCTTTTATGTTTGTAAAAAAGAAGTTTTGGCTTTAAAGGTCGAACAGAAAGATATGACACATTGTTCTATTTATTATCTTCCATATGAATTAGAAAATAAAAGTGCAAATGAAAATGGTTGATTAGACCATTTTTTTATATCTAAAAAATCATGTCAAGATCTGACAATGATATTGACATTCTCATTGTCCTGCGTTATACTTTAATTAGTAGTAATCATTACTACTTATTATGAGGTGAGGACATGCGCTATTCCAAGCAAAGAGAAGCCATATTGCGAGTAGTAAATGCAAGTAATGTGCATCCAACTGCAGAAATGGTCTATCGTGAAGTCAAAAAAGAAATTCCTAATATTAGTTTGGGAACTGTTTACCGTAATTTGAATGCTCTTGCTGATGCATCTCAAATTAAACGAATTAGTATTCCTAAAGATGTAGATCATTTTGATCATCGTCATGTGGAACATTATCATTTTTGTTGTACGAAGTGTCATCAGTTGTATGATTTACCTGGATCTACGATTCATCAGTTGATTCATCGTTTAGAACAGGAAGAATCAGTGAGGATTACGGATTATGAGGTACTCTTTTATGGAATTTGCAAAAAATGTCAGAAAGGAAAGGAAGAGGATTATGGAATTAAAAGGAAGTAAAACAGAACAAAATTTAATGACTGCATTTGCAGGAGAAAGTCAAGCTAGAAATAAGTACACTTATTTTGCATCTAAAGCTAAAAAAGAAGGATTTGAACAAATTGCAGCAATTTTTGAAGAGACTGCAAACAATGAAAAAGAACATGCAAAAATGTGGTTTAAATTATTAGAAGGTGGAGAAATTAAATCAACTGCTGAAAACTTATTAGCTGCAGCAGAAGGAGAAAACTACGAGTGGACAGATATGTATAAAAATATGGCAATCGAAGCAAGAGAAGAAGGATTTGACCATATTGCATATTTATTTGAATCAGTAGCAAAAATTGAAGAACACCATGAGAATAGATATCGTGCATTATTAGAAAATGTAAAAGAAGAAAGAGTATTTAAAAAAGATGGAGAACAAATGTGGATTTGTCGAAATTGTGGACACGTTCATTTTGGAACAGAAGCACCAGCTGTATGTCCAGTATGTTCTCATCCAAGAGCATATTTTGAGCTTAGAAGCGAAAATTATTAAGAAGATGTTTCTTTTTTCTAGGAGTGTGTAATGGTTAAGTTTTATTATGATAAAGAAGAACAAGTAATATTGCTTTCTATGAATGACAATCATTCTAGTCGTTTAGAAGAATTGGTTGCGAATACAACAGAAGCAGCTGTAGAGAAACATATTCCTATGGTAATTACAAAGGATCATGGTACAGAGATACAAGTAGGAAGTGTTTTACATCCTTCTTTAGAAGAACATTATATTGAATGGATTTATGTAGAACTGAAAAATGGAGGACTTCAAATAAAATTTGATTGTCATGAAGAGCCAAAAACATGGATTCCATATCAGAAGGAAGAAATCGTTGCGGTTTATAGTTATTGCAATTTACATGGTTTATGGAAATTAGAAGATTTGTCTTAGGATGCCCTAGACAAATCTTTTTTTTCATGCTAACATTTTTTATAGATAATAGGTGATAGTATGCAAGACGATAAGAACAATAATTTATTTGAAACGGTATTTCAAGGAGTAGAACCACCAAGAGATGATCACGAATATCAAAAAAAGACAGATTCTAAACCGGAAACATCACAAGTAGAACCGGTTGCTACTTCTAATTCTACCAATGAGATAGAACCACAAACACAACAACCTATACAGACTTCGTCTGATGTTTTGCCATCAGAGATGGAATCACAACCGGCATCAGTGGAATTCGAACCTATGGCTGTTCAACCAGATACAGTAACACCAACAACAGAAAATATTTCTAAAATGAATACAGATACAGATGAACAGAAGTTAAATCCAGTTGTACGTTTTCTTGTGTATCTTTTATTATTAGCAGGTATTTTATTTTCTTTATATAATTTAGTTGTAGTTCCGATTATGAATGCTGTATCAGAAAAGAATGTTTCAGATACGAGACAGAAAAAAGTAGAAACTTATTTACAAGATGTTATGACTAGTTTTCAAAATAATCAACAATTACAAAATTTAGAAACTTGCCAAATTGTATCATCTGGAAAATACTGCACTATGGATGAAAACTTTCTCGATGAAAGTAGAGCACTGATCATTCAATCAGAATATGAGGTAGATGGTGGTATGCTATTTTTTAAAGATGGAAACATACAAAGTGGGTATATTTATTTAGAAGGACATACTTACAATATTCAAAATGGAAAAGTTATTGAAAAGGCAAGTGTTGATACCACTGCGGAAGAATCATAAAAAAACTCCAATTTCATGATATGAAC
>ERZ1643251.3102-NODE-3102-length-15838-cov-4.228600_pt1 | contig 15838 bp, 13 predicted proteins | sample MGYA00579261_ERZ1643251 | MGnify/ENA primary metagenome ERZ1643251 (study PRJEB29033, sample SAMEA4952267) | chicken gut metagenome | biome: Broiler Chicken; feature: Gastrointestinal Tract; material: Caecum | place: Ireland | collected 2018 | study: Broiler...
TTTTCGTTCATCAGAAGGCGTATTCTCTGCGGCGCGCTGATGTCGCAAAGTCCCTGTTTGTAGTCGCAGCTGGTTTTATAGAAACGGCGGATGATTTCCTGCCTGCCCGCTTTACGGACGACTTCGTCGTCGGTGATGGCAAATCCCGCCATATTGACCCCCATATCGGTGGGAGAACGGTAAAGATTTTCGTCGCCCGTTATCTTGGTGAGAATGGACTTGACTATCGGGAAGCACTCGATGTCGCGGTTATAGTTGACCGTGCTTATGCCGTAGGCTTCGAGATGGTACGGATCTATCATATTGATGTCGGCAAGATCTGCGGTAGCCGCTCCGTAAGCCACGTTGACGGGGTGACGTAAAGGAAGATTCCAGACGGGGAAAGTTTCGAACTTGGCGTAGCCTGCCTTTACGCCGCGTTTATATTCGTGGTAAAGCTGACTTAAACAAGTGGCGAGTTTTCCGCTGCCGGGTCCGGGGGCTGTCACTACTACCAGAGGACGGGTGGTCTCGATGTACGGGTTGGCGCCGTATCCTACGTCGCTGACTATGGTGTCCACGTCGGTAGGATATCCCGGAGTACGGCGGTGAACGTAGGTCTTTTCGCCTCGGCGGTTGAGTTTGTTCAAGAAAACGTCGGCGGCGGACTGTCCGCTGTACTGAGTGACCACCACGCTGTTGATGTAAATACCCATAGCGCGGATTTTGTCTATCAGACGGAGTACGTCGTCGCCGTAGGTTATGCCGAAGTCGGCTCTTATCTTGTTGCGTTCGATGTCGCCTGCGCTGATGACGAAAATAATTTCCGCCTTGTCCTTAAGTTGCTTCAGAATATTGATTTTTGCGTTGTATTCGAATCCCGGAAGCACTCGGTAAGCGTGCATGTCGTCGAAAAGTTTTCCGCCGAATTCCAGGTAAAGTTTGTTGTCGAACCTAGCTATCCTTTCCAGAATTTTTTCGGTCTGGAGTTTGGTGTAAAGCTGATTACTGAACCCTTTTTCTTTCATTTTTCGTCCCTCGTAAGCAAGCCTTGCGGCAAGAAAATCATTACTTAATATGATAAGTTAACGCAAGGGTTTTTGTCAAGCGCGACGCACAAAAAACGCACCCCTTTTGAGGGTTGCGTTTGTAAGTTAAATTGTCGTAAAATCGACTTAAAGAGAATATTCCTTGCGAATATCGTCCAATTTTACGGGTGCGTTGAGGCGGAGGGATTTTTTGGCGGCAAGTCCTATCAGGACGGCTTCCAGTCCGCTTACGGCGTCCACGGGAACGGGGGTATCGTTGACTATGCTGTCGATGAATTCGTTGACTTCGGCTACGTACGCTCCCATATATCTTTCGAGGAAGAAGTTGAGAGGTTTTTCGGCGTGAACTCCGTTTGCGTCGCTTATGACGGCGTTGGAAACGGTGTCGTTTGAGATAGCCACCTGACCGAGGCTGCCGAAAACTTCGGCGCGCTGGTCGTAACCGTAACTTGCCCTGCGGCAGTTGTCGATGACGGCTAAAGCGCCGTTGGCAAGTTTCATCGTGATGACGGCTGTGTCGATGTCGCCGGCGTCTCCGATGGCTTTATCCACCAGAACTTGTCCGTAAGCGAAAACCTCGGTGACTTCGCTGCCCGACAGATACCTTACCATATCGAAATCGTGTATGGTCATATCGAGGAAGATTCCGCCCGATACCTTTATATATTCCACGGGAGGAGCCCCGGGGTCTCTCGAGCAGATCTTGACGAGGTTGAGTTCTCCGATTTTTCCTTGGGCGACGGCTTCTTGTGCGGCGCGGAAATTGTGGTCGAAACGGCGGTTGAAACCGACTTGATATTTTACTTTGCTTTCTTTCAGCGCGTCGAGGACTTTGCATATCTTCCTGACGTCGTGGTCGATGGGTTTTTCGCAGAAAACGTGTTTTCCCGCGGCTATGGCGTCCAAGGATATAGCCGAATGAGTGTCGGTGGAGGAGCAGATGAGTACGGCGTCTATTTCCTTGTCGGCAAGAATTTTCTTATAGTCGTCGTAAATTTCGCTTATTCCCTTGTCTTTTGCCCATTTGGCGGTTTCTTCGGTGATGAAAGGATCGGCTATGGCTTTCACCACGGCGTTCTTTACGTAACGGGTAATGCTTTCGCAATGCACGCGGCCTATTCTGCCGGCGCCGATAATACCTATTTTTAGCATAATCGATTTATCTCCTTGAAGGTTAATGGTTTATTTTATATGGTTCCGTCCCAGGTGGAAACCTTGGTGGATTTTTTCTCGTGTTCGTCGAACCAGTGAGTGGTGACGCATTTGGACTCGGTAAAGAAACGGTATCCGTCTTTGCCTAAAGTGTGGAGGTCGCTGAAGAAGGAATCCTTGTGTCCGCAGAAGGGGAATACGCCTACGGGGACGGGAATGCCTACGTTGATACCGACCATACCTCCGTCGGTGTTACGGGCAAATTCACGGGCATAATAACCGTTCTGAGTGTAGATAACGGAACCGTTGGCAAACGGGTTGGAGTTCATTAACGCCAGACCTTCTTCGAAAGTTTTGACACGTTTGATGCAAAGCACCGGCCCGAAAATTTCGTTTATTCCCACGGTCATTTCGGGAGTGACCTTGTCGAGGACGGTAGGTCCGAGGTAGAAACCGTTTTCGTATCCGGGGACGGTCACGTTACGTCCGTCGAGGACGAGTTCGGCTCCTTCGGCGATACCTTTTTCTATCCATTCGATAACGCTTTTCTTGTGAGAAGCGGAGTAAACGGGTCCGAGTTTGCTGGTTTTGTCGTAAGCGGGACCTACTTTGAGGTTGGAGGCGATTTCCTTTATTTTCGCCACGAGTTCGTCGGCTATGGATTCCTGCGCGACGACGACGGGTAGCGCCATACAACGTTCTCCTGCGCAACCGAAAGCGGCGTTGACTATTCCTGCGGCTGTACGGTCGAGGGCGGCGTCTTCCAGAACGAGAGCGTGGTTTTTGGCTTCGCAAAGAGCCTGCGCTCTCTTACCGTTTGCGGCGGCGGTGGAATAGACGTATTTCCCTACCGAAGTGCTTCCCACGAAGGAAACGCCCTTTATTCTGGGATTGGTGAGGAGTTCTTTGTTGACGACTCTGTCGCAGGTTATGACGTTGAGGACGCCGTCGGGGAGACCGGCTTCTCTGTATAATTCGCAGATACGGAGACTGGTCATGGGATTGGCTCCTGCAAGCTTCAATACCATCGTGTTTCCGCAGGCGATACAGACGGGCGCCATCCAACCCATGGGGATCATTGCGGGGAAGTTGAAAGGACTCATTCCGGCAAAAACGCCCATAGATTCACGGTAAAGGACGGTGTCGTAACCGCTGGAGGCGTCCATAAGAGAATCGCCTTGCATGGTTATGGGCATTGTGCAGGCAAGCTCGGTGGCTTCCTTGGCTTTCAGAACGTCGCCTTTGGCTTCTTCGTAACACTTGCCGTGTTCTTTGGCAACCAGAAGGGAGAGTTCTTCGAGGTTTTCTATAAGTAAATCTCTGACTTTATAGAGTATCTGAACCCTTTTCATAACCGGAACTTTCGACCAGGAAAGATATGCGGTATGGGCGTTTTCGATAACCTGCTGCACTTCTTCGAGGAGCATTTTCGGACTGCGGGCTATCTGTTCTCCGGTGGACGGGTCATATACTTCGTAAAAGGAAGTAGCTTTGCTTTCGTAAAATTTATTGTTGGTAAAATACTTTAAGGTTTCCATAATTCCTCCTGAAAATTATATTCCTGCGGTTTCTTTGATGTATTGACGGGCTTTGACGGCGTATTCGAAGGGATCTGCCACGGCGGGGTCCTGTTCGGCTTCCACCAGTAACCACCCTTCGTATCCGGCTTCGGAAAGGATTTCGAACACCGGCTTAAAGTCTATGCTTCCGTCTCCGGGAACGGTAAACGCTCCTTTGCGGACGCCCTGAAGAAAACTCAGATTTTCCTTCTTGACCTGTTCCACGACGGCGGGACGGATGTCTTTCAAATGAACGTGTTTTATCCTGTCGACGTATTTTTTCAAAACGGCGAGATAATCTTCTCCGCAGTAAGCCAGGTGACCGGTGTCGTAGAGAAGGGAAACTTTATCCTTATCGGTCATCGCCATAAAGCGGTCTATCTCTTCGGCGGTCTGAACTACCGTCCCCATATGATGGTGGTAAGTAAGAGAAATACCGTATTCTGCGGCGATTTCGCCCAGGCGGTTGAGCCCGTCGCAGAGAGTCTTCCACTCTTCGTCGTTGAGGACGTATTTATGTCCGAAGACGGGAATGTCTTTGCCCTGCACGCTGTAACTTTGTTCGCTGGCGCCGATACGTTTTGCGCCCATAAAGGAAAGGAATTCGCATTCGGCTCGGAAATCCTTTTCCACTTCCTCGAAAGGACGGGTGAGGATAAAGGACGAGAACCATTTATTGGCGATCTTCAGACCTCTGATGTCGAGGGCGCGTTTCAGAACTTCCCTGTCTTTAGGAAACTTGTTGCCTATTTCGCAACCCGTAAATCCCGCGAGAGCCATTTCGCTGACGCATTGAGCGAAGGTATTTTCCTTGCCGAGGTCGGGCATATCGTCGTTGGTCCAACCGATGGGAGCTATCCCCAGTGAAACGTTTTTGAAAATCATATAGAGTACCTCTTTAATAAGTGTTGATATCAGTATTTTCTCGCTTCGGAAAGTTTTTCCTTTCTTTCCGATAAGGCGTTTTCCGCCCGTTGTCCGTGAGGAACTTCGCTTACGCCCACGTTCCACCAACTGCCGTAACCGTCTGTCATGGTCTTGGGCAGCACCTTTATGTCGATAAGAACGGGGGAGGTTTGTTTTAAGGAGTCTTTCAGGGCGTTTTCCAGTTCTTTCATTGTTCTCGCGGTGTAGGACTTAAATCCGTATGCGGCGGCGACGGCGGCGTAATCCACGTTCATAAAATCGCCTTCCCGTATCGGATCATTGCCTTTACGGCTCCTTAACTCTGTACAAAGGGAGTCTATACCTTGTCCCATCTGTAAATTGTTTATACACCCGAAACTTGCGTTGTCGAATAAAAGAACGTTGATTTTCAAGTGTTCCTGCACAGCCGTGAGCATTTCCGAATGAAGCATATTGAAACTTCCGTCTCCCGCGAAAGCGTAAACTTCCTTGTCGGGGCAAGCCATTTTGCTTCCCACCGCTCCTGCTATTTCGTAACCCATACAGGAATACCCGTATTCCATATTATAAGAGTAGAGGGCGTCGGTAGTCCACATTCTCTGCAAGCACCCGGGGAGCGAGCCCGAAGCGCCGACTACTATGGCGTCGGAAGGAATGATATTTCTGATTAACGCTATAGCCGAGGTCTGACAGATCTTGCCGCCCACGTTTTTGACATAGTTTTCCAGACAGTCGGCGGTGCGGATTTTGTTTTCGGGCGTCATATCGGGGGAGTACTCTATAGAGGAAAGTCTGGCGTACTCTTTGTCCCATGCCTTTTTGGCTTCGGCTATTTCGTCGCCGTAGGCAGAACGATATTCTGCGAGAAGTTCGTCGAGTTTTTGTAAAGTTACTTCGGCGTCGCCGATGACGGTCACCGCGTCGAGTTTTGCCGCGTGGAAAGGAGAAACGTTCACCGTGACCACTTTAGCGTCGGAATATAGCCATTTCGACGAGGTGGTAAAATCGGAAAAACGGGTCCCCACGCCGATTATAAGGTCGGCTTTCGCCGCAACGGTATTGGCGCAGGCGTTTCCCGTTACGCCTATTCCGCCGAGGTTGAGAGGACAGCAAGACTCGACCGCGCTTTTCCCCGCCTGAGTTTCGGCAAAGGGGATATTGTGATTGAGACAGAATTTTTTAAGAGCGTTTCCTGCAAAGGAGTAACGCACTCCGCCGCCTGCGATAACCAACGGGAAGGAAGAGGCTTTAATGACTTCGCAGGCTTTTTCCAGTTCGTAAGGTTCGGGTCGGCGTCTGCGGATAAGGTGAACTCTTTTTTCGAAGAAACTTTCGGGGTAAAGATAGCTTTCTCCCTGCACGTCCTGGCTTATGGCGATAGCCGCCGCTCCGCATTCGGCGGGGTCGGTCAGCACTCTCATAGCGTTGAGAAGGGAAGTCATTATCATTTCGGGACGGGTCACCTTGTCGAAAAACTTGGTGACCGCGCGGAAAGCGTCGGTGGTGGTTACGGTGGGGTTATAGGTCTGTTCCACCTGCTGAAGCACCGGGTCGGGCTGACGGGAAGCGAAACTGTCTCCCATAAACAGTAAAAGCGGCAGATTGTTTACCGTAGCCGTCGCGGCGGCGGTGACCATATTTGCCGAACCCGGTCCGATACTGGACACGCAGGGGATTATTTTCAGTCTGTTATGAGTTTTGGCGTATGAGGCGGCGGCGAGAGCCATTCCCTGTTCGTTTTTGCCCTGATAGACCTTAAGGGAATGTTTTTCCATACTAAGAGCTTCGCCTATACCCAGCACGCACCCGTGTCCGAATATGGTATAGAAACCTTCCACGAATTTGGTTTCGGTCATAACGCCGTCTATTTCGGCGGCGACGTATTGATTGTCCAGAAATTTTACCACCGCCTGTCCGACGGTAAGACGAATATCGGCCATAGAGTTCCTCCTTTATTTTTCCAACCAGGCGTACCGTTCGTCCACGATACGGGTTTTGAGCCACGGGTCGCCGTCGAGGTGACGGATGATCCAACAGCAATACATCGGATACCCCGGTGCGGTGACCTGGACGTGAGTTTTGCCGCCCGGGAAACATCCTACGCTTCCGTCTTTTATCGTATGGGCTTCGTCGCCGATAAAACAGGCGCCGAAACCTTCTTCTCTTGCGAATTTATAGTAATAAACTTCGGGTTGGGGGTGGTAATGGGGGATATAACTCCACCAACGGCCCTGACGGGCGAGAACTTCGCCCACCACGAGATTGGAAAACGGGGCGTTGTCGTAATCGAAAACGGTATTCACGTCGCGTACGGCGGTGTTTTCCCATCTTCCTTCGCAGCTTACCGAGCAAATAATATCTTTTTTACGGTAAACCCCGCAAGGGAAAGTTTTGTCGTTTAGGGTGGAGGCGACGATGAGCTCGCTGTTTTCGAGCGCTTCGACTTTCAAAGTAAAATCCTTGGAAATCTGCACGCAGAACGGTAGATCGGAAAAAACGTCGCTCCTTTCGGCAACTTCGTCCACGTTTTCGGCAAGGAAGCGGACTTTGCCCTCGGTCAAAAGCACGGCAAATTCCTTATTTTCGGAAAATAAGGTTTTTTCCTGACCTTTTTTGAGTTTATAAACGGAGATATCCATCAACATTTCGGAATTTTTGCCGTCCGCGCGGCAAAGAACTTTTTCTCCGTCGGAGTTGAATACGGGATAATCGAACATAATTTTTTAACCTCTCGCTACCATTTCCCCGTAGAGGGCTTTACTTTCGGCTATAAACGCTTTGATTTCCTCGAGAGAGGGCATAAACAGCGAGCAACCGTGGGCTTTGACGAGCATGGAAGCCGAGGCGCTGCCGAGTTCCAGACAGTCGGGGATATCCATTCCTTCCAAAAGTCCGTACAAAAACGCGCTTCCGTATCCGTCTCCTCCGCCGAAGGACTTCAAGGCGGTGACGGGGAAAGGTTTGATTTTGTAACTGTTGCCGTCGTTAGTGTAGGCGGTAGAGCCTTGTTTCCCGTGTTTGATAACCACTATGGAACTGCCTTTTGCAAAGAAATAATCGGCGGTCTGACGGTCGGTGCGACCTTTTTCGATAAGCGCTTCGGTGAGATCGAACTCTTCGCGCGAACCCATTATGATATCGCTTTTTTCGGCAACGGCGGAATAATAAAGGGCTATTTCGTCGTTGTTTTTCCAGTTATAGGGGCGGTAATCTATATCGAAAAGCACTTTCGTGCCGACTTTTTTGGCAAAAGTCAAGGCTTTCAGACAGGCCTCTCGAGAGGGACTCTGAGACAGAGCCGAACCGCTTATTATTATAATTTTCGCTTTCGAAATATATTCTTCGTCCACGTCGTCGGGGTGAAGCATAAGGTCTGCCGCACCGTTACGGTACATAAGAATACTGCTTTCGTCCGGAGAAAGAATTTCGGTAAAGGTGAGGCCGATTTTTTCTCCGCCCGTGCAACGGGTTATGTGCGAAACGTCTATATTTTCTTTACGGAAAAATTCGGTGACGTAATCGCCGAAACGGTCGTCGCTGACTTTGGCAAGAAATCCGCATTTTTTGCCGAGACGGGAAAGTCCCACGGCTATGTTTGCCGGACTTCCGCCGACGTATTTTTTGAAAGTGTCGCTTTCGGCGAGGGTCTTGAAGTAGTCCACCGGGTTGAAATCGATGGTGACCCGTCCTATAGGGATAACGTCCAAAGGTCTTTTGTCGTCAAATTCGATATATTTCATTTTACCTCCGGGAAAGTAAGATTATATTTTTTATTTAGTTTCGATTTTCCTTATTGTTTTCTTTTTCGGTTTCGGCTTCCTCTTCGATGAACTCTTCGGTAAATACTTCGGGTTCGTCTTCTCCTTCCTCTATTTTGACGCCGCGTTCCTTTCTGGCTTCCGCCAAAGCCGTCAACATATCGTCCTTGGCCTTTCCGGTAAGCTTATAGAAGAATATCGGTATGCAGCAAAGCAAGAGACATATCGCAGGGATAAGAGTAACCAGCATATACATTCCGTTTCGGATACCGTTCCCTAATTCTACGGGATTGATGAATTCGCCCATTCCCGCTTCCGCCATGGCGTTGACGTCCAGACCGACTATCATATACATGGCTATTATCATAGTGGTGGCGAGAGCGTTGCCCAATTTGTTTACGAAGGACTGGCAAGCCGATCCCAAACCCGATTCGCGTCGGCCGGTTTTCAGTTCCATTTCGTCCAGGCAGTCTCCTATCATTGCGTAACTTATTACGTTGAGAATACCGAGAGGAATACTCGAAATCAGCAGGAAAGGTATCAGCGCCCAAAGGTTGTAACCCGTGGTGGGTCCGAGTATATAACCAATGATACCGGCAACGCCTCCGGCTAAACTTGTGGAAATTATGAGAGATTTGTAACTGAATTTTTTAATTAAGGCAGGGGTGGCGAGCATAGCGCCGAACATACCGACCGCCGTACATACGCTGAATACGAGCTGTACTGTGGACTGACTTTCGGCAACGGTCATACCTTCCAGGTAAAAAGTATATCTCGAGACGTGAATTGCCGCAGCCTGCAACATATATCTTCCGCTGGAGAGTATTCCCATCAGCACCACGAGCATAAGCTGTTTGCTTCCGAATATAAGTTTCAGAGGGCTTACGTAGTTTGCGTCGCGTACGGGTTTAGGTATTTTTATTCTCTCTTTAGTGATGAAATAACTGGATACGAAGAGCATACAACCGCATACGGCGGCTACCGAAGACATTATTATATATCTCGTTTCGTAACCGATTTCCTGCCCGTCGGGAGTTTTAATCCAACCGAGGAGCATAATGATGGCCATCGGAACGGCGCTGCCTATACCGTTGAGAGTTCTTGCAAAAGAGAAGGTTTTGCCCCTTTCGGCGGCGTTGGGGGTTATTGCGTTGGGCAAACTCCAGAAAGGTACGTCGCTCATGGTGTAAATCATACCCCAGAAGACGTAAATCAGCGCAACGTAAACGTAGGTTCCCGTTTGGGTGTAGTTTTCACTGTCCTGTTTGGCAAAATCCGGCACGAAAAACATAAATACCGTAAGCAGAGCTATAGGTATAAACCCGTAAAGGATATACGGTTTATATTTTCCGTATTTAGAGTCGCACCTGTCGGCTATCATACCCATAATCGGGTCGTTTATGGCGTCCCACAAACGGGCGAGCAGCATAAGGAGCATTACGAAAAGCGGTCCGACTTTCATTACGTTGAGATAGAAGTCGGATATGTAACTGCTCATTGCCGCATAGATCATACCTTGTCCTAAAGCGGCTAAACCGAAAACATACAATTCCTTTTTGGGAATGTATTTTTTTTGTTGAACGGTTTTATTTACAGGGTGTGTATTGTCCGTAATAACGGCGGATTTGTCTTCCATAAAACAGAATCTCCCTTGTGAATTTAATAATAAATATATTACCATACGTTTAAGGGCGATTGCAATACCCGAAAATGTCGGATTTTCTTACTCGTCATTGACAAAACTTAAGCGGCTGTTACAATTAAATATAAAAGAAAACGTTTTTACGGAGAGTAATTTATGGCAGTTAACTTTATCGAACTCATAAAAAAGACGGGATGTGACGAAGCCGTCCCGGCGTTCAACATAGACAATCTCGAAAGCGCCTTGGCGGTAGCGGAAGCGGTGAAGGAAACGGGGAAAGGAGTTATCGTGCAGACCATACCGAGGACTTTAAGATACGGAGGGGTGGCGGTATATCCTGCGATGGTAAAAGCTTTGATGGACGGATACGACGATCTTTACTGTATGCACCTTGACCACGGGGACGGAGCGCGTCTCGCGTCGGAATGCGTTAAAGCGGGGTTTAGTTCGGTTATGTTCGACGGGAGCGCGTTGAGTTTTGAAGAAAACGTGCAAAAAACCCGTGCCGTCAAAGCCGTCCTGCCGAAGGGGATAACCTTGGAAGCCGAACTCGGCGCGGTGGGCGGACGGGAGGAAACCGTTTCCGCGGTGCGTTATACCGACCCTTTTCAAGCTACGGAATTCGTGAAGGCTACGGAGTGCGACTCCCTTGCCGTAGGTGTGGGCAACGCGCACGGATTTTATAAAGGGACTCCCGATATAAAAGTGGATCTGATAGAAAAAATCCGCTCAAAAACCAATATACCCTTGGTTTTGCACGGGGCGAGCGGACTTTGCGACGAGGTTTTAAGGGACTGTATCAAAGCGGGGATAAAGAAGATAAATTTCGCAACCGAGCTTCGGAAAGCCTTTACCGACGGAATGAAGAAAGGACTGGCTTCAAACGAAAACTGTATCGACCCTAAAATTTATCTTGCCGAAGCGGTGGCGGAAATTAAAAAAACCGTGCTGGCAAAAATGGCAATATGTTATAAACTTTAACGCTTATTGCGGAAAAATCGCCATTGACAAAGGTTTTTTGCGATAGTATCATTAAAAATAAAGTACGTTTCGGAGGGCAAAGTGATTTACCGCGACTGGATGAAGTACATAAAAGACGAAACGCCGCTTACGAGTTTGATCATTCCGAGCGCGCATAATGCGGGGACTTACGGAATGGCGAAGATAGCCTGTTGTCAGGACCACGACGTATATACGCAGTTTTGCTACGGGATAAGGCATTTTTGCGTAAGGCTGGACACAAAAAAGAATGAAATCGTACTTTGTCACGGACCTTTTACGGGGGACACGTTTATTCACGTTTTGGAAGGTTTCAAAAAGATTATCGACGAAACGGAAACGGAGTTTATCATAATCGACCTGAAGGAATATTATCCGCAAAAACTCGGTCCGTTCACTTTCCGTTACAAAGCCGACCCGAAGGAAGTTTCCCGTCTGGTAAAAGAATATCTGCACCCCGAAAAATACGCTTTTTGCGAGTTCGACGACATAAGAAAGGTGACCATGGGCGACGTCCGCCGTTCGGGAAAGAAATTTTTACTGGTGAACTGGGATAAGGAATACGACTACAGCGCGGACTGTCCCACGGCGTTACCTTGGGATAAAAAGATTTTCGGTATGAAAGCGGCGGATTTTGCCGAACACTGTCTTAAGTTTATGGACGCCGAGACCGACGGGTTCCTGTGGTTTCAGACTCAGCAGACCCCGAATTTCGGAACCGACGAAGGTATGCGTTATCCGAGGACTATGGATACGGAACTGAGAGGGTGCTTCGAAAGGATCATTCAAGGCATAGCCGAGAACGAAAGGTATCTTGAAAAAGCCAATATCATAAGCGGCGATTTTATGACCGAAGACTATATGAAGAGCAGGAGTATCCTTGCGCTGAATATTCTGAAAAACAACGTTATCCCCGAACTGGAAGGGGAATACGCAAGAGGATTATGGAGGTAGAATATGCAACTTACCGTACTCGGTAAATACGGTCCTTACGGAAAAGCGGGAGAAGGCGCGGCGAGCGGTTATCTCGTGACCGACAGGGATTTTCGTTTTCTTTGCGATATGGGCAGCGGAGTTTTGTCCCGACTTATAAACGTCATCGACGTAAGACAACTCGACGGGATTTTCATCTCGCATCTGCATTACGACCATACGTCGGATTTATTGCCGTTTCGGTACCTGTTAGAGGAACTTGAGCATCCTGTAAAGATATTTACGCACAAAGAAGATTCGGCTTGGTACAGGATACTTTTCAGTCATCCGCTTTTTGAGATCGTGGACATAGACGAAAATACCGAGTTCGAAATAAGAGGGGTAAAACTCACCTTTTACAAAATGAAACACGCCATAGACAACTATGCGATACTGTTCGACGGCACGGCGAAATTACTTTATACCGGCGACACGCAGTATAACGAGAATTTGGTCGAGGCGGCAAAAAGAGCCGACCTGGTGCTTGCAGACTGTTCCAAACCCGACGTGTTTATAGGAGCGCATATGAAAGCTACGGAAGGGCTGAAACTGCAGGAAGAAACCGGCGCGGAGATACTGGCGACTCACCTTGCTCCGGATTTTTCTCCCGAGAATCTTTTCGCCGGCAACGACAAAATAAGCGTTGCCGAAGAGGGAAAAACTTACACGGTACGGCATAAATAAATTATATAGCGGGGAGGATAGCGATGTTGGTGACGGCACACGGAGGGTCTTTCGGTACGGGCAGAAATACCGAAAAATATTTTCAGACTATCAAAGACTATAATGTGGATATTATAGAAGTCGATATCTGGAAAAGAGGCGATTTATTGTATATAAGCCACCTGCCGCGGCTTTTTCCGAAGCTGTGGACGTTGCCGTTGAGTTATGTTTTCGAATTCGTGAAAGAACATCGTTTCAAAGTGAATTGCGACGTGAAGCAAGGCGGATTGGTGAAACCCGTGACCGAACTTGCCCGTTCCTACGGGGTGGAAGATCTTATTCTGTTTACCGGAAGCGTAAAACCTTTCGAGATAAAGGACGTTACAAACGAAGTATGGCTCAACAGGAGTTTTTTCGGAATGCCGCCCGTTTGCGAGAACGTCGGCAAAATGAAGGCGAGGATTGAAAGTTACGGAAAAAGCAACATAAAGGGAATCAATTTCAATTAAAAATATCTCTCCGACGAGTTTTTGAAAAGGTGTACCGAAGCGGATCTGGCCGTTTCGGCTTTTACGGTAGACGACGAAAAGGAACAGGAAAGGCTGTTGAGTTATCCGATAATAGCCAACCTCACCAGTAATATGCCGGACGTGACGTTGAAATTGCTGAACAAGGAAATCAAAAGAAAAAAAGTAAAAAAATAAGGAGCGATACAATGAATAAACTATACGATATAGTTATGATAGGACACACGTCCGCGGACATAAACGTCGATTGTCACGGGGAGGAAGTCAGAGAAATAGGCGGCGCGGTGATATTTTCCTCTGCGGCGGCGTATGCGGCAGGAAAGAAAGTGGCGGTCGTCACGAAACTCAACGAAGCCGACAAAGCTCGTCTGGAGCGCTTCGTGATACCTGCCGAGGACGTCTATCCCATTTATACCGAAAAAAGCACGTCTATAAAAAACGAATATTTTACCGAAGACAAGGAAAAGAGGCGTTGTACCTGTATTTCGCAGTCCGAAGGGTTCGTTGCAAGCGATATACCCGCAGGCGTGGAAGGTAAAATATATCATTTTGCAGGGCTCATAAAAGGCGACTTCGACGGAGAAACGATAAAGGAAGTTTCAAAAAAAGGCAAAACCGCCGTGGACGTGCAAGGACTGTTGCGTTGCGCGGGCGAAACGGGGGAAATGTATTTTGCCGACTGGGAGGGGAAAGAGAAATACCTTCCCTACGTTTATTATCTGAAAACCGACGCGGCGGAAGCGGAAATACTTACGGGACTGACCGACCGTTACGAAGCGGCGAGGATACTTTATTCGTGGGGGGCTAAGGAAATAGTAATAACCCACAACACCGAAGTCATAGCTTACGACGGAAAGGAAATGTACGCCTGCCCCATAAAAGCGAGGAACCTTTCGGGCAGAAGCGGAAGAGGGGACACCACGTTTGCCGCATATCTTGCCGAAAGACAGGACAAGGATTTAGCCGAAAGTTTACTTTTTGCCACGGCTACCGTTTCTGCGAAAATGGAAAAGAGCGGACCTTACAGAGGGACGAGAAAGGATATAGAAGCCTATATCGCAGAATTTTACAAAGAAGGGGACGTAAGAAAAATTCAATAAAATGAACAGAGCGCAACTGTTGTTCAAGGCGATAGACGTCATAGGTTATCCGTTACAGAACACCGTCCGAAAGCAAGGCGTGACTTGCGAAAAGGATATAGCTTACGGAGACGCCGAAAGACAGAAAGTCGATGTTTATTACGCCGATATTTACAAAAGTGTAAAAAAGACCGTCGTCGTGAATTTCCACGGCGGCGGGTTTGTTATGGGCAATAAAAAATACCGCAGAAGTTTTGCGGAAATTTTAGCCGACAAGGGTTATTTCGTGGTTAACGCCAATTACCGTCTCGGGCCGGAACATTACTTCCCGTGTTGTGCCGAAGACGCGGTGAAAGTAGTGGATTTTCTTCCCGTACTTGCCCGAGATCATTATATAGACCTCGATAAAGTAGTGGTATGCGGCGACAGCGCGGGAGCATACGTCGCGTCCTTTGCCGTAGCGGCGGCATATTCGGAGACGCTAAGAAAGCGGCTCGGCTTGCCCGCTCCCGTCGTGCGTCCCAAGGGCTTTATCGGTTTTTGCGGCGTTTACGACGTGGCGAAAATGGTGGCGATGCGCGAACCTTTCGGGATAGCCAAAGTCACGGGGGAAAGTTTTATGGGCATAAAGCTCCGACACAATATAAAAGCTTTGATGAATTACGAATATCTCGACTGCGTGTCCACCGTCGATTTGGTTAATTCCGACTGGCCGGAGTCGCTTATAATTTATTCCGCCCACGACATTATCTGTCCTCATCAGGGGGAAGCTATGATAAATAAATTTTCGGAGTGTAAAGTTTCTTGCTCCTATTACAAGGCTAAGTCGATAGCCGACAACCATTGTTTCCACTTTCATTTCTGGCGGAAGGCGTCCAAGGAAGCGATGGCGGCCGCCGACAGGTATCTTGAGGAAATTTCCCGTCGATAATCTTTTTTTACACCCTTACGGATATAAAAAAACCGCTTGGTCAAAGCGGTTTTTATTATCGAAAAGAGGAACCGTTAAAGTAAAGTTATACCGGCTTCGGTACACGAAGAGACGGTTTCGGTATCCCAAACTGAACATTGCACTTCCCCGATATGGGCTTTTTCGAGGAGCAGCATACATAACCTCGACTGACCTATCCCGCCGCCCATGGTCAAGGGAAGGACGCCGTTTACCAGGGCTTTATGGAAGGGGAAAGCGAGTCGGTCGGTAGCGTTGGATTTCTCGAGCTGGGAAAGGAGAGAGTCTTTGTTTACCCTTATCCCCATGGAGGAAATTTCGAAAGCTCTGCCGAGCAGATCGTTGTAGAACATAATATCGCCGTTCAACGTCCAGTCGTCGTAGTCGGGCGCTCTGCCGTCGTGCTTTATGCCCGAGCGGAGGACGTCGCCTATCTGCATTATAAAGACGGTGCCGTGTTCGGCTACGAAGGCGTCTTCTCTCATACGGGGAGTCAGTCCCGGGTAAAGGTCTTCCAGTTCCTGCGTGGTTACGAACGTTACTTCTCTTTTCAGTTCGGGACCTACTCCGAAACGCTCTTTTACCGCTTCGGCGGTATCGCAGA
>ERZ1643251.3103-NODE-3103-length-15837-cov-22.911101_pt1 | contig 15837 bp, 13 predicted proteins | sample MGYA00579261_ERZ1643251 | MGnify/ENA primary metagenome ERZ1643251 (study PRJEB29033, sample SAMEA4952267) | chicken gut metagenome | biome: Broiler Chicken; feature: Gastrointestinal Tract; material: Caecum | place: Ireland | collected 2018 | study: Broiler...
AAATAAAAAATGATATATAAAATATCATTCCTAAAAATCTTTAAAGATTTCTTCGCTTTTATAGAGTTTTAAAGTGTAATATTCTGCAACTAGTCCGATTATCTCTCCACAGGTTGGCTTATCATTTAATGAGTATATCTCTGTCTTAAACAACTTATTGATTTCTAAAAAACTTCCTGTTTCGTAGGTCAGCTCTATCACATTGCGTATTGAGCTATGAACTGTCATCCTGTTTCCTACATGATACTCGTCACTTATCTTTTGATAGACATCTTTAAGTAAATTATGTATCGCCCCTGGGTTCATGATTACAAGCTCGACTGCGTAACATAAATATTGAAATCCTAAATGATTTATCTTACAACCAATCTTAACTAGCGCAAACCGTATCACCTTTACCATCTTATCGTGTTCACTCATATTTACTCCTTAATATTTAACTTGTTGTGTAACAAATTTTTGATATATACTGAATTAGCTAAATTTTTCTTATAATCCACACTTTTTTCTACAAATAATTTGGGAGTAAATTAGTAGTCATTAACTAACCTGTTCACAATATCCTCCCTTTAAGCGAGCTAACTTTCTGCTCGACCTTTTTATTATATCACACTAAAATTTTTAGACCAAATGATTTTGGTTAAATAATACAAATATTTACAAATTTTTTAAATATTCTTTTAATGTATAAATATAAAGGACAGACACCTATCCTTTTTAATCTATGATTATTTCTTCCTTATACTTTGGTAATATTACTTTTATGTCCTTCTTTTTCATCAGCTTCATAAACTTTTCCGTTTTTACATTGCTCGTAACGGGAGGAAAAGCGTTATCAAAATGATCTAATATTATAACCTTCGGCTTAATTTTCTCAATAATTGGAAGAGAATATTTACTCATGTTTATTCGCCCTTGAAAAGGCCATACAAGAACATCAACATCCTTCGGTAATTTTGCCGTTTTATCTATTCCCGCTGAACCAAATATTAAAATTTTTTTATCATGCGCCTTTACTTCAAACGCCATGATTTCGCCACCCATTAAAAACTTATGGTGCATACTCAACAATTTTATTGCATTATGTATTTGAAAAGCGAAAAGTATCTTCAAAGCAGTAAGCAAAATAATACCAATATCATTCTTTACATGTTTGCTTGGAATTACCTTTATTGAAATATCATTGATATGTCTTGTTTCGTAATGTTTTAATATAACTGCTTTTTTCTCAACATCTACACCTTGCTTTTTAAGACGCAAATATGCTGGTCGCGAACCGTATAGTTTTGCCTTACTTTTACTTAGTACAGCCGGAACATCGCATAAGTGGTCAAAATGCGCGTGTGTATTAAAGATAAAATCAGCTTCACAAAATTCTTTTATGTCAGGCTGTTCTAATTTTTTGTTACGCCTGAAAAATGGATCAAAAAGTAGCTTTTCTCCATCTATATCTAACATTATTGTTGCTGTTCCATACCATATCAATTTAATCATAACGCTCTTATTATATCACTATTTACCTTGTACTACAAGCCTTGCTAAATATTTTAATCATTCTTATCTAAGAGTTTAATCTTTTCTTTATATTTTCCCAATTGTCTATCAAGATAGGCTCTCCTTTTATTGTGTCTATATAATCATGTTCAATTATGTAAATAACATCGGTTACCCTCTTAGATTTAGATTTTATACTTCTATCTTCATCTTTCAACATAATACATGCATAGATATTATCAAGCACCTTTGCTACATTTTCATAGGTCAAATCCTGAATTTCTTTTAACTGTTCTATAATAACTCGTATCGGTACAATGTGGTCAAAGTGGAAAATATCATTAAAACAAAACTTTTTGCCATTTGAAAGAATAATCTCTTCCTCTTCTGGCTTGTTTTTATTCCCTTTCCATGGCTTGTACCTATATTCCTTGCCTATGTTTTCAACTTTTTGTTTGTAATTATAGTCTATAATATTTTTATCTGATAATTTTCCCCATTCCTCTTTTGCTCTCTTTGATACAAATATGTGACTTTTTGGTAATTTATATTGCCTTAAAATTTGTGACAACACATAATTATTGTTTGGCGACAGTGCGTATCTCTTACCATTCACCTCTCCATAAATTTTACTCTTCTCTTTTGACGCTCTCAAATAAGCAATAATAATATCAAAACAATTAATCTCCATCATTTTTCACCTTATTTTTAAATTATCGATATTCAAATTACTAACACTCTTTAAATTATGAGATATTAACTTAAATAGCCTAAATTTTAATTTACCAACAGAAAATACTATCTTAGACTGAGCTCGCATCGATGATATAAATTCATAATATTTTTATAGATTACAATAAAATTATACTACATTTGAATTTCAAATCAATAATCTAACTAAAAAATTTTATTTTCTAATTATCATTCTTTTTACATACCTTTACTTTTTGATATATTTACTATATAATTTTCTAAAAGGTAAATATATGAATCAATTGGAAATTTACAACGAAAAAATAGGTGAATTTGGCGTACATGACCCTGCTATTATTAAGAGCGGCGGAAGATTTTTCACATTATCCACACACGGCTTCTATCAATTTCGCTCATCTACAAACTTAGTTGATTGGACTGATGAGGGCAAAAGCTGTTTCGACAATATATCGATAAAAGAAGAGTTAAGTGAGGGAATCAATTATTGCAAAGTAAATGTTCCAACTTCACGCAATGAAGGTTCTCCTTTCTGGGCTCCCGATATCATAAAATTTAACAGCAAATACCACCTCTATTATTGCATTTCTTCCTTTGGTAGCACTCAGAGCTATATTGGGCTTGCAGAGAGCAAAAGACTTGAAGGTCCATATAGACACATCGGAGCAGTCCATCTTTCCAAAGAAGGTGAATACTGGAAACCAAATGCGCTCGACCCTTGCGTGAAGTTCAGCCATGATAAAAAATTATATTTAGTTTATGGAAGTTATTTTGGTGGAATTTACATCAAGGAGTTAGACAAAAAAACTGGCTTGCCATTAAATTTAGACGAATTAGGAACACATATAGCAGGAGTTCTTCATGCTCCAATAGAAGGTGCATATTTAATTTACAACAATCAAACAAAATATTACTATCTCTTCCTCTCTTATGGTGGCTTAGTAGATAGTTACAATGTGCGAGTCGGTAGAGCAAAAAATATTATAGGTCCATATTTTGACCCTAGTGGAAGAGCACTTACAGATGAAGACTGGGATAAAGTTGGAGGAATGATAATTAAAAATTATCGTTTTTCTCATCAATATAACACCTATACAGCTCCTGGACACAATAGCATATTTAAAGATAAAGATAAGTATTTTTTTGTACATCATACTCGGCTTAATAACAATCCAAGCAAACACTATCTAAATATAAGGACACTCGTATTTAATGAAAAAGGTTGGCCTGTGGTTATGCCAAACAGATATAGGTATGATAAAGTATATCGTTCAAATAAAAATATAAGCGGTACTTACAATGTAATACTTTTCGAACATGGAACAACCTCAAAAACTTGCGAAAGTAAATCTATAAAAATAACACTAAATAAAAATCTAAAAAAGCATAATAAATTTATTGAGTTTGAATATCAAGATGAAATTTTTTATGGTGTAATGTATTCAGTATATGATGAAGGCTTAGACAAAACAACCCTCGCCTTCTCCGCAATGTCTGAAACTGGCGAAACAATATTCGCCATAAAAATCTAAAAACAACTTTTTAGTTGAACTTTTTAGGCAAAATGCACTTATAATTTTATAAACTCTTTAAAATTTTCTAATAAATCATTAAAATTTTTTTGATTTCTTATATCGCTATATTTTTGCAAATTTTTAATGTGTTTTTTTATTTTTTCTTTATAATCTTCTGCATTGGAATATAATTCTATTTTTATCTTATGATTTTTTCCAGTTGTCTAATTTCATTTGCCAAATCATCTATCTTGATTTCCCGAATAACCTTTGTTGGTTTTTGGCTAACAATTTCATCCCACATATTTGTTTGCCCTTCCAAAAATCCGCTGTCTTCAAGTTCATATATAGAACAAGTTTTTCCTTTAAAAGATTTTTGAAAAATATTAGGGTAAGCTTCACTAAAAGTTAATTCTCCTGTCTCGTAATTGCGTTTATATATAAAATCCCAATCCGTCCAAAGTTCACCGCCAAATAACAATGCTGTTTCTAAATGGTATGACGCATAGACATAAGCCTTATCATGAGAGCAAATATGTAGTTCAATTATAGATAAGCCATGAGTTTTTGATACATGGTATATTTTTCTACTCATATCACTCCTTTTAACAAAAATGTACCAAATGTCTTTTGGTACATTAAAATAACTTTGGCGGGACCAACACTATTCAAATTGAACTAGTATTACAAAATAAATGCTTACAATTAATATTTATAAGGGGTCAATTTTAAAAATTTTTTTATCATTTTTTGTCGAATGTATAGAAATGTTAAAAATATATGTTATAATAAACCATAATTTGGAGGAAACTTATGAAAAATCTATTTTTAGTTCTAAGCGACATACATATGCGAGAGAATCAATATATAGATAAAAAATATATAGAGAATATTGGGAATGTCTTAAATTCAATAGAAAGTTTTGATAATTCATGTGTTATTGTTGCTGGGGATTTAGCTTTTTCTGGCAAGAAAAATGAATATAGAAAAGTAGGAAATTTGTTTGGACTTGTTAGTAATCAATTAAAGAAAAAATTAGGAAAGAAAAAACTAATACCTTTTTATATAGTTCCTGGCAATCATGACATTAACTTTGATGGTGTACCACGAGAAAGATTTGATGTTAAAGAATTACATAATAATGGAACAATTGATAATGAAATTGATAATGAATTAATAAAATTTAGTTCTTTTTATGAACTTGCAGAAAAAAATAGATGCTTCTTACATGACAAATTATATAATTATAAAAATTTTGAAACTGGAGAAATTAATACTCAAATTAATCTCCTTAATTCAGAATTGTTTTCTACGTTTATGGATAAAATGGGAGATGATGACAAGGGATTACACTATTTTCCTGAATCAAGCATTTCGAGAATAAAAAAACAAAAATGGGCTGATTATACTGTAACTGTTATGCACAGAAGTCCAGAATGGTTTTCTTGGCAATCTTCACAAAATTTGAAAAACAACTTTTATAGAGCAAGTAATATCTTAATATGTGGGCATGAACACTCATCAGACATACAAGATATAGAAAAAGAACAAAAAAATTTAATTATGGTTAAAACGGGGATGTTTGATTTTTATGAAAATAATTTTTCTTTTAATTTAATCATAATTAATACTGAAGAAAATACTTGTGATATAAAATATTATGTTTGGAATTCTGAAAAACAAATGTATGTCATAACAACAGATCAGGTTAATATAGATATTAAAGAAATAGTTGTTGATGATTTGTTAAAACCCAATATCAATTTTACAAAAGAATTTCTAACTATAAATAATTATAAAGTAGATGAGCTTTTTGTTTTCCCAGATATTGATAGAATAAATAATAAACAAGATAAAAATGAAAAAATAATAAAAAACATGGATGAATTTTTTGATTTTGTAAAGGAAAACAATATAGTATATATTGAAGGCGATGCAATGGCCGGGAAGTCTTCTTTAGCAAAAGCTTTCTATAGCAATAGTGTGAAAAGAAAGAAAATCCCACTATACATTGACTTAAATCAAATTAATACGAAAAAATATGAAAATATTATTAGAGATGCTTTTTGCGAACAATATAGTTATGATAGTTTAGATTATGAAAAGTTTAAACAAACTTTAAAAGAAGATAAAGTTGTTATTATTGACAACCTAGATAAAATCCCTGACAAATTAATTGATGATTTTGTATCAAATTTAAAATACGATTTTAAAAAAGTAATCCTTCTATATAAACCAAATGATAAGTGTGATATTGTTGAATTAACTAAAAAAAGCTTAAGCGAAAATGACAAATGTGAAAGACTAATAATTTTGCCATTTTATTTAAGAAAAAGAAAAGAATTAATAAAAAATGTTTTAAATAATTCAATTAATAAAGTAGAAAATATTGATAACAAAGTAACTGAAATAAATAATTTTATATCAAATCAGTTGCAAGTTTTTAGTATTAATCCCAATTTTATTACAATGTATGTGTCATACTATGTTGATGACATCCATAATGCAGATGTTCAAACTAATTTATTTAGTAAAGTTTTTGAAACAAATTTGGTTAAAGCTTTGCAAAAATACATAAGCAATGAAAATATAGAAGAATACTTTACTATTTATGAAAACCTAGCATATAAAATGCATTTTGGAAAAAAATACCCAATTTCAATAGAAGACATACAAAATGTTATAAAATCATATAATGATAACTATATGTTGGAAATTGACTGTGCTCAATTTAGAAAAAATAGTATAAAAGCAAATATTTTAGATGAAATGGATAACGATACTTTTAAATTTGCCGACAATTCATATTTGGCTTATTTTGTTGCTAGTGCATTAAATAAAAAAGCAAATAATGGACAAAAAATAGATGCAGAATTAAGTTGGATCTGTACAAATCTATGCTTCAATATTAATGGTGACATATTATTATTTTTATCATATATAACAAAAAATGTTTCTATCTTGGATTATATTATTAAAAGTACAAAAGAGATAATGTGTTCATGGGTAGAGTTTGATATTAATAAAAATGATATTTCGTTTTTAAAGTTGAATGTTGAACAAAAGGTTGAATTGCCAACTAATGAAGATAAAGAAAAACATGAACAAAATATAGAAAAACAGGAAAAGAATTTAAAAAGAAACTTAGAGATAAAAACGAAATCGATTTATGATGATTATGATGAAACTAAGTTGGACTCAAAAGCATATAAGGTAAATCAAGCTATGAGACATTTGGAACTTGTAAGCAAAATTTTACCAAATTTTAATCATTTGATAGAGAAAGATAAAAAACTTGATTTAGCTAAAGGAATATATGAATATCCAAATAAAATTTGTAATGAAGTTTTACATGAAGTAGACTCAAATTTTAATTATATTTTAAAAGACTTGTTACAATATTGTGAAGAAAATAACATTGAAAAAGGTCAAGATAAAATAATAAATCAAATACAAATAGAAGCAGAAATGTTTATATTGAATTTGTTTGATATGGTTGCAAGGTTGTCTACAAATTCTAAAACAATCAAAGTATTAGATTCTATCGAATTTAAAAATATTAATAATTTAATTTTGAATGTTATGATGTTTGAAAATTTAGGCAATTTTAATGAATTTACAAAGCGTGCTGATGGTATATATGATACATCAAAAAATCCATTAGTAAAATCAATGATAAAGATGATTATAAGAAAACATTTCTTATGTAACAAAGATTTGAAACAAGTTGGAAATGTTCAAAGAGTTGCAGATAAATATTTTGGACAATCCAGGAAATATTTAAAATAAAAAAGCAGGTCTGTCGTTTTATCATATAAGAAAACGACATAACTTATATGATAGTATGTTAACCTGCTAATTATATAATATGTAAAAATTAATATAAAATGTTAATAACATCAAGTAATTTTAAAATACATATTTCATATTAAAAAAATATTATAATTTTTTTGGAAAAACTTAAAATATCTTAAATAAATGTAATTTATCTTATTAAAGTACTTAATCAATTTGGTTAAGTATTTTTTTATAAAATTTTATTGTTTACAGTACATTAATGAAACTTTTATGTTATACTGTTTTTGAGGTTTATATGAAAGAAATTAAAGTAGTTGCAGGAATTATTGAAAATAACGGTAAAATTCTTTGTATGCAAAGAGACAAAGGAAAGTATGATTATGTCTCTTTCAAGTGGGAATTTCCCGGTGGCAAAATTGAAGAGGGCGAAACTAATGAACAAGCACTTAAAAGAGAATTGTTGGAAGAAATGGATTTAGAAGTTGATGTTGAAAATCATTTTTGTGATGTTCAATATACCTACCCGGATTTTAAAATTACCATGTTTTGTTATAAGTGCAATACAAAAGATCTTGATTTTAAATTAAATGTACATAAAGATTACAAATGGCTAAAAAAATCTGAATTAAATATTATTGACTGGGCTCCTGCTGATGTGCCAATTGTAAAGAAGCTAATGGAGGAGAAATAATGAATTTTGGACTTTATGAGCAAATTATTAATAAAGCTTTAAATGATATTGATGAAAATGATATTCAAATTGAAAAAAGAAAAATAGATAAAGAAAATGCGCCTAAAATATTATCCCATTATTTGTCTGAAGTTTTAGAAAAAGGATTAAAAGATTTATCTGAGAATAATTACACAATAGAAGAACAATTAAATTTTTGCAATTATCTTATTAACAAAATAAAAGATGAAACTGAAGATGAATACTATTCAAGTCAATTAATTTCAAAAGATGCCGAAATGTTATATTCTTTAATGAATAAAAAGAATAGTATAAGAGTATTAAAAACGGATTATCCAATAAGACCAAACTATTCTATTGCAGAGCCTTTTGTGTTTACTGGTGCAAACACTGAAATTCAATTACTTAGTGAAATAAAAAAAGAAATTTCTAGTTGTGATGAAATAGATTTTATCGTTTCCTTTATTAAATGGAGTGGAATAGTAAGACTTTTAGATGAATTAAAATCGTTTACCGACAATGGTGGCAAATTAAGAATTATAACAACGACTTATACTGGAGCAACTGAAGCAAAAGCCATTGAACGATTGTGTGAACTAAACAATACTGAGATAAAAATATCATATAATACAAAACAAACACGACTACATGCTAAAAGCTATATATTTAAAAGAAAAACTGGTTTTTCTACCGCTTATGTTGGTTCGTCTAATATTTCAAGTGCAGCTCTTACCAGCGGAACCGAATGGAATGTTAAAGTTACTGAAAAAGAGATGAAAAATGTTTTTGATAAGATATGTGGAACTTTTGAAGTATATTGGAATAGTGAAGAGTTTGAAAAATATAATAAAGAAGATAATGAAAAATTAAGAAATAATTTGTATCAAGAAAAACACCCAAAATCATTTGATTTAGAAGAATACAATTTTGATATTATTCCATATCCTTATCAAGAAAGAGTTCTTGAAAAACTTAGAGTAGAAAGAGAAAATCGAGACAATTTTAGAAACTTAGTAGTTGCAGCTACAGGAACAGGCAAAACGGTTATGTCTGCATTTGACTTTAAACGTTATCTACAATCACAACATGGAAGAAAAGTTAAATTTTTATTTATAGCCCATAGAGAAGAAATTTTAAAACAAAGCTTAAAATGTTTCAGAGGGATTTTAAGAGATAATAATTTTGGAGAATTAATGGTTGGTGGAATTTTACCCAAAAGTATTGATAATTTATTTGTATCAATTCAAACATTTAATTCTAAAAAGTTATATGAAAAATTAGCACCTGATTTTTATGATTATATTATTGTTGATGAATTTCATCACGCGGCAGCAGAAGGATATCAAAAGTTATTATCACATTTTAAACCAAAAATTTTACTTGGGCTTACGGCCACGCCAGAAAGAATGGACGGAAAAGATATTTTACAATATTTTGATGGTAAAATATCTGCTGAAATTAGACTCCCAGAAGCTATTGATAGAAATCTGCTTGTACCTTTTACATATTTTGGAGTTTCAGACGAAACAGATTTAAGTTCTGTAAAATGGACTAGAGGTGGATATGATATACAAGAACTTAGCAATGTTTTATCATTTAATAAAGCAAGAGCAATAACGGTTTTAAAATCATTAAATAAATATCTTAATGATATTGATACAATAAAAGGATTAGGGTTTTGCGTAAGTCAACAACATGCTCAATTTATGGCAAAAGTATTTAATGATGCTGGAATACCATCTATCGAACTTGATAGTAATTCTTCAAAAGAATTAAGAGAAAATGTTAAAGATAAATTAGTAAAGGGCGAAATAAAGTTTATATTTGTTGTGGATTTATATAATGAAGGTGTTGATATTCCAGAAGTAAATACAGTTTTATTTTTAAGACCAACAGATAGTTTAACCGTATTTTTACAACAATTAGGTAGAGGTTTAAGACTTTGTGAAGGGAAAGATTCTTTAACGGTTTTAGATTTCGTTGGACAAGCTAATAAAAAGTATAGATATGCTGATAAATATAAGGCTCTTCTAGGTGTTAATGCAATGTCTGTTTCTACCGAAATAAAAAATGGATTTTCAAATCTTCCAAAGGGTTGTTTTATAACATTGGAAAAGAAAGCCCAAGAATATGTATTAAACAACATTAAGCAATCGTTTAATAATAAAGCAAACTTTATTGAAAAATTTAGAAATTTTGAAAGTGACAGTGGACTTGTACAAAATTATAAAAACTTTTTTGAGTATTATAATATAAATCCAGCTAAATTATATAATATAGGATTATCTTTCACTTCGCTACAAAATTCAAATGTTATTGATGATGATAAATTTTTAACATTTTTATCTAGAAGTACACAAATAAATTCTTCTGCGTGGATAAAACGTCTGTTAGATTTACTTCCAAAAATAAAAAATGCTAAACATATTGAATTAACAGAATATGATAAACGTTGTCTTTTGATGTTTCATTATACTTTTGAAACTCAAAAATCTCCAAAAGATTTAGGATATAATAACGTCATTGAAAGTATAAAACAAATTGTAAGTTCACCATATTATGAAGAAATTATAGATTTGTTAAATTATAATTTTTTAAAAATAGATATAGTAAATAGTCAATTGATAAAATTTAGTAATTGTCCTTTGGAATTGTATTCTGTATATTCCAATGCGCAAATACTTGCAGGTTTTGGTGAATATACAGAAAGTAGATATTTTCCATTAACATCAGGTGTGTGGTATATAGAAAATGAAAAAACAGATATATTTTTTGTGACATTAAACAAATCTGAAAAACATTATGCACCTGAAGTTAAATATGAAGATTATTCTATTAACGATAAATTATTCCATTGGCAATCACAAAATAAAACTGATATAAATTCACCAACGGGACAGCGTTATATAAATCATAAAAAAACTAATAATAATATATTATTGTGTGTTAGAAATTATAGAATGACTGAATATGGAAATACGGAAAATTATTCAATTTTAGGCTATTGTGATTATGTTTCACACGAGGGATCAAGACCTATTTCGATTGTATGGAAAATGCATAATAAAATACCTGCAAAGTTTATTGAAAGAACTAGCAAATTGATGGTTAATTAAACATATCGATAGAGAATAAAACAATAACTTAATATTAAAAAAACCGTAATGATTAGTCAAGCAATTTTGAAACTAGCAGTATTTTTAGAGAAAGAAAAGAGTATAAATTAGAGGTTATCTAAAAATATACTCTTTTTCTTTGCTATATAACTACATCCACATCATAAGTTTTGATATAAGTTTTTGTTGTTCCACCCTTGAAAGTGCGTTGGGTGGTGTTGGTTTCGGTGAATAGCTTTTTAGATGTTTGCTCTGGATTTTGCGGTTGGTTTATGGAATAGTTAAGATATATTTCTATTTTATCATCATACACTTTAATCTGCTTTATAAAAAGTTCAATCGCTCTATCTGGGCATTTCTTCATTGTGTATTTGAAAAAGTTTTGGATATCTTCTTTTGTAAGTTCGTAGCGTTCTTTTGACTGTTCAATGACTAACTTTTCTTGAAGTTCTTTCTTTTGTTTTTCTAGTTCTTCAAGTCTAGATTTTGTGGTGTCGGTTAGTATTCCTTTCTCTATTGCTATCATAATATTGGAAATAGCAGTATTGGTTCGTTGAAGTTCGCTTTGTAATGCGTTTAAAGAGTTATTGTTTCCTACTCTCTTTTTGTGAAGTTCATAAATTTTATTAGAAATATCTTCCAGGTTTTCTGGAATGTTGAATTGAGATATTAAAAATTTGTCTATTACATTTTCAATAAAAGATTTATCCATATTTCCAACCAGGCAGCTTCTTTTTTTGGTTGTAATGCACTTGTAATATCGTATTGGTTGACCATTGGAAGAAATCGCAGATACAGGATACATTTTTCTATCGCAACATCCACAGTAGATTTTATCTTTAAATCTAAATATTTCGTGATTATCCTTTCGGCATCCATAGCGATTTGCATCAAGTCTTTCCTTAACACTTTGGAATAACTCTTTCGAGATGATTGGTGGATAGATTTTATCGTAAGTTTTTCCGTGGATTACATATATTCCTGTGTATTCTTCTCTTTTAAGAATGTGCCTTACGGTTTGTGGTACGAATTTACCACCTTTGTTTGTTATACCCTCTTCTTCAAAATCTCTACAAATCTGAAGTATTGTTTTCCCACTTGCATAATCTTCAAATATTCGTTTTACAATACTTGCTTCATCTTCATTTATTTTTAACTTTTTATTTTCCTTTGTATATCCAAACGGCACTGAACCAATGCAATGTCCTTTCATTCGTGATTCGTGTAATCCGCGACTTACTTTTTGTGCTAATTCTTCGCTGAAATATTGATTCATACCTTCAAGCAGACTTTCAAGCAATACTCCTTCTGGTGTTTCTGGTATATTTTCCATTGCAGATAAGAGTTTTACTCCATTATCTTTTAAATGTTTTCTGTGAATTGCTGACTCATATTTGTTTCTAGCAAATCTATCAAGTTTATAAACTAACACATAGTCCCACTTTTTGTTGTTGCTATCTTTTAACATCCTTTGAAAGGCTTCTCGCTCATCTGTTGTTCCAGAAATTGCTCGGTCTATATAGGAATCTACAATAACTATATCATTTCGTTTAGCAAAATCTTGACAAACATGAACTTGACCTTCGATTGACTGCTCTGTTTGGTTGTTGCTACTGTATCTAGCGTATATAACTGCTGTTTTCATAAACGAATGAGTCGAACAAGTAGGACTGCTTGCAGGACTATTTGTGAGCGAATGATGTTTATATGATTTCATATTTTTTCTCCTTTTATTCTATTTTTCTGTCTTTCGACAGGGGTGAAACAAACGGAAACGAATTATAGTTTTTTTATTTTATGTTCTAAAACTATTGTCAAAGGTTGTGAAACAATGCATTTTACCTTTGACAAGAGTGAGTTTTCGTTTAAACTTCGCACCCGAAAGACTAATTACTTTTTGGCATTTCACTTATAACTTCTGGACTTACTTTACCTATAACAACACCTTCATCAATACAAAGAAAATCATCAAAGAGAAGTAGTTTTCTATCTTCTTGTCCTATGGTGCAAACAATATCACTTTCTAAAATATCTGAAACAAAATATGTTTGTAAGTGTTTGGAATAGATAACTTTTTCGCCAGTTTTTCTAATATATTTGATAATGTATGATATTACTTGATAAATAAGAGAACTATGTTCAATCTCTTTAAAGTCATTTCTACCAAATCTATCTAAAAAGAATGTGTTTTGGTATGTTATCTGCATTTTATGAGTCTTTGTAGAATAGTCTTTGATTTCAACAATTTCGCCAATCATATTAGGGATGACAAATATTCCATGAAAGTGGAGTCTTTTATTTGTTGGACTTCGTTCCCACACTCCAATATATTTCCAACCTTTTCGGCTAGATAGATGTCTTAAACAATTTAATAGTTTCTTTTTAAATTCTTCTTCGCTTAACTTCTCGCTGTTATAGGTAAAGGTGCAGAAGTGTGTCCATTGCTGCAAATTCACTTTTCTATATAGCCTTGTCATTCTAACAATTTGATTTCGTTTTTCTTTATCTAAAACTTTCTTAACTATCTCTTTTGACTTTTCAATATCTTTAACTTTTTTATCTATTTCTTCAACTGTTTCTTTAATTTTTTCGCTCTTAACTTTATCTTTCTTACTTTCCAAAATTCCCTTAACTTTTTCTACAGTTTTATTTTTTCTTATATCCCTTTTCCTTCTCTTCCAAGGTTGTTTAGTGTGAGGAATAGCAATGTAATGACTTCCATCAAAATATACTTTAGTTTTCGGATAGTGCATTTTGTCCCTCCTTTACCTTTGTGATTAGATTTAAAATTTCTAAGAAGAAATCTTCTTTAAGAAGTGATAAATCTATCACATTTTCGACTTTTAATTTTTGCATTTTCTTAACTCCTTTTTGTGAAATTTGGAATTAAAAAAGACATAGAAAAATTTTTTCTACGCCCATAAATGCAACCACTGACTCTTAAATTTTGGCTTAGAGCATACCAATAAAACTAACTTCTCGGCTTGCCATTTTGCGTTGTCTAATTTAATTTCAGTGAAAGAATAGCACAAATGTGGTTGTATTGTAAGGAACAAAACTGGTAGTAAACTGGTACTTTTCACATACTTTTTGCAAACAAAGTTGTAGTTTTTGGCAAAAAGTTGCACAAATTTTACTATTCTTCTCTATATATAGCCACGAAAACAAGTGAAAGTTAAGCCAATATTCAAAAATATTCTGCTTTTTCTCGTGGAATAGTTGAAATTTTTACATACAAAGCATTACATATCTATCTTTGAATTTTTTTCTTCGCTTGTAAACTTTATCTACACTAATTCCTAAAAATTCTGCTATGAGTTTTGGTGCAACTCCATTGTAATAATATTCAAAGATTTGATATTCAAGCCTATTTTGTATGATTTTTGATAACACTTCTTTAACTTTTGTGTAGTCTGGCTTATCTTCAATGATTGAGTTGTCCACTGCAAGTTCTAAACATTCTTCTTCGTCTACTGTGTTGTTTGAAAACTTTAATTCTTTTCGTAGATATACTTGCAAAACTCTAAGGCAAGCATTTTTGAGATTGTCCACCTTTCCAGATTTTGATTTGGAATCTTTGCAAAGTTCACCAAGTTTGCGTCCTATAAATTTGCAAAGAAACAAACTTGCTTCTTGCACTAAATCGTAAGCTTCTGAATATGTATCTAATTTCTTGTGATAGCAAATGTCTTGTCTTAATAGGCTTTGTAATCTCTCGACTTTTGGTGTTGCACTATAAGCATATTTCTTAATGCTTTTGAGTGCAGATTGTGCGAAACATTGAGATAACTTTTCAATGTTTCCTAGAGTAATAACTGTGTTATCATCTAAAATTCCTTTTTTCTTTTTTAATTCTTTCATACTTTTCTCCTTTTATTTGCCTTTTGGCACAAACAAAAAGAGCATAGTTTGACTACAAATTCGAAAATATTAAAATTTTATATACAACAAGTCAAGGAAGAAGAAATATATATTTTGTGCAAAGAAAAAAGACTAAGGTAAAACCTTAATCTTAAAAGAAAACTAAAATATATATTTCCCTTGAATTGTTGTGAGAACTATGCCACAACAACTAGCCAAAAGGCGAAGAAAAGGAGCAAATACAAAAAAAACGGCATCGTAAAAAAATGAGAAGGCGTTTGGCAAAGAGGGTTTACCCCTTGCCAGCCTCTCATTTTAGATGCCGATTTGTTTTGCGGGAATGTTTTATTAAATTATTTGATTAAGTAGTTCATTTTGTGTGCGTGTGCTTGTCTTTCGGTGGAGCGAAGCGACACCGACTTGTATCAAGACAAGCACACGTCTAAATGCCAAATTATTATAATATGCAATAATTTATTCATATTTATTAAGATGTTAATATTTTATTTTTCATATATTGATATGAAAATGGAAAAATTAAATCAACGATTGATGTTTCGCATCAAATCATAAAACATATTGACATTTTCAGCGGTTATGTTTTCAAATTGATTATGCGATGTTATCAAACTTTTCGCTTTTAACTTTCCAC
>ERZ1643251.3104-NODE-3104-length-15837-cov-6.087441_pt1 | contig 15837 bp, 16 predicted proteins | sample MGYA00579261_ERZ1643251 | MGnify/ENA primary metagenome ERZ1643251 (study PRJEB29033, sample SAMEA4952267) | chicken gut metagenome | biome: Broiler Chicken; feature: Gastrointestinal Tract; material: Caecum | place: Ireland | collected 2018 | study: Broiler...
TTGCTTAAAGCACTCTTAACGTCTGGAGTAGACCTCTCTGTAAATAACCTGGCTATTCCAATAACCTGGCTACCCATATAGGAATCCAGAGTCATTCCCTCACCAGAAATCGTGTAATTAAATTTTGCTAATTTATCTAGCATCAAAGCTGGCAAAAGACCATCTCTATTTACCCTACACAGGATTGCTACTGAGTACCCTTTTGCTACATCCTCATAAACCATTTTAGACAGGCTCTCTACCATAGAATAGTAGGTCTCATACTCTCCTACCCTTACTACTCCTCCCTCTACAGAGGACTTCAGATCTTTTTTGAACCTGTCTACATTCAGTTCAATACTTGGTTTGACAGCATCCAAAATTACAGATGGACATCTATAATTAACACTCAAATTACTTATTGTAGGATTAAAATCCTTAGCAAACTCTTCTGTGATGATCTTATTATAGCTACCCCTCCATGAATATATTGTCTGGTCATCATCACCTATCGCTACTATCTTCTTGCAACCTCTGGCATACATTTTTAAGATAGCATACTGGATCTGAGATGTATCCTGGAACTCATCAATATAGATATAACTATATCTTTCACCCAAGAATTTTATCACAGTTTCATTATTTCTGTTGTAGCACTCATCATAGAGTATCTCTTGAAGATCTTCGAAATCCAATTTCTTTGCATTGAACCTTTCAGCCTTCCAATCCCTCAGAATTATATCTACAATTCCTGGGGTCAAACCTAAGTCATCATAGATAACCTGATCATACCTCTTAGAATCTAACCTATTTCTTGTGTAGGTTAAGGCACTCTCCAAATCTTTCATATTATCACTATTCAAGCTGGACGATGCGTACTTCGAAGCTATCTTTTTCAGCAAAGTAGAATTCTCCTTAGGATCTATGATGTTTGTAAGTACCCCTAAAGCGTCTAAAGCCCTTTTAAATTCAGCATGGAGAGTACTAAAAGTAATACTTTTAGAACAATCATATACACCAAGCCTATTCTGCCAGAAAGACAGCCTTTCTCTTAACTCATCAGCACCAGACTTTAAAAAAGTACATACCCATACCCTATCCAGTACCCTCAAGTTATTTCCATTGACCTCTGTCACCCTAGTTGCTTCTCCAGTTACCACATCATAAGCAATCTTAAAGATTAATGCAGTTGTTTTACCGCTACCCGCTATAGAAACAATTAACTGGTTTCCTTTCGTACGGATAACTCCCTCCAACTGATCCATCTTAAACCCGTTCTCTTTTATCCTGTCTAATAAAACATCAGACCTCTTTTTCTTTTCAGTATTTCCTACAGGTCTTTGCGTACCTGTTGAAGAATAATTTTCCAACTTATCAAAAATACTGTTTGAAGATTCCATGAAACCTCTGTCCTCCTCTAACTTCTAACCCACTGATTTATAAGATACCCTATAGATTCTTCAGCCATTTCATACTGCTTATCAACATCATCATTAACAGACTTAAAATCTATTTTAAACCCTTCAGGGTCTTTCTCCTCGTCAGCCAGATCCCTCTTTACCCTACCATAGAGTTCTTTAAGATCATCAGACAATGTAAATAATGTCTGAGCATCATCTTCGAAGCTCCCTGACTTTAAGAGACTAACAGTAAGTACAAACCTATCAAAAGCGATAGAAGAAATCGGTCTCCAACTGAAGTCATTCTCTCCAAACCTATCTTTTAAATCATAAAGGATACCAAGATCAATAGCCCTACGAACCATATCCCTTGCACTCACGCCTCTAAACTTTTTCCCTCCTTCTGCCTTCTCCTGTAACAAAAACAGAACATAGGATACAGCGAACTCCTTCCAACATACCTCTTTATCCTGCTCTACAAGAGGTCTACCTTCGTACTCATATTCCTCAAGGAAATAAGCTATTCCGTCTAAGCATACATCCTCAGGGTACGGAAAAGGATCTTTACCTGAGCAATCTTTAAGAGATTCCTTCAAATACTCTTTTGACACTTCCAAAAATTTTTCTTTTTCTCTATCGTTCATCAATATCAACCTCTTTTCTAAAAATAAAATTACTGATTTTCTAAATAAGACTTACTTTATTTCTAATATATAACTATCTCAGAACAAAATAGTTATATATTAGAAACTAATGTCTGCCTAGTCTAGTTCTATTATAGCAAATTTCATTTGTAATCACTACCCTTCTGGATAGCATTTGTCGTATAAAGGAACTTCTCCATCCATATACATGTCTATATATAGGTCAGCATCAAAATCTATTTCATATTGCCTAAGTAACCAGTATATAGCATCAACTCCACTCATTTCAACCTCTACTACCTTCCCATCAATAGTTACGGTTTTATATACCTTTTCAGTCTTATCTAGTAGAGTAAGAAACTTATCCTCATCCTTGAAATAGTTATCGATACCCAGTCCTACCAGACTTATTTCTTCACTCCTAGAATAGGATTTCTTATTCAGTATGTCACTAAATAAACCTCTCACACTACTATCAATATTTATGTAGTCCTGATAAACTTCTTCCCTTGTCTTATTTAATGCCATTATAGTGATACCCAAGAAGTCATCACCTATTTCGTCTAACCTTACTATAACAGCCCTATCTATACTTCCGTACTCATTATTGTTATTGAACCCTTTTCTATACCACAATACGAGGATAGATCCAACAACCATTCCAAACTTTTCCATAAGTTTCAATTTCTCTCCGATAGACCATAATTTCCTATGACCTGCCACTTTCCCATTCGTACAGAAGATACTATAGTCTACATCTACCACCCCTCCTGAGGTATCTAATGACAGGCTAACATACCTGTTTAGCCAGTCCATACTCTTCAAACAAGAAACAATATTCATGTAAATGAAACTATTTTTCGTGTTATCCTTATCAAAGTCCAGAACTAAAACCCTGTCCTCCTTACCATCATAAATATTCAGCATGTGATAAGCCACCAAACTCGAAACAACATACCCCATATTCAGCATGTTATAAGCTCTCGTCGAAAACTTACCATACTGCTTGGAGATTATATCGATACTCCAATAGAGGGTTTCACCATCGTCCCTAAATAAAGGAACTTCATCAAAATAAGAAATATCAATGTCACATTGTAACTTCTCATACATGTTCACGGAAGATTCCTTTATCTCACTCCCAATATCTATTGATTTTGCAACCACCATCTTCTTAAACATTTCTATATAGCTTTTAGGTAGCAAATCATAATCAATAGACATACCCTTCATGTCTAGAACTTCTCCCCTTTTTAGAAGAATTTTAGACATCGCAAGGGCAAGATAAAACTCTGAGTAAGAATCAAACTTATCTTTCTTAAAAATTTTACTCGCTTCGTACATCCTTATCTTCCTCCAAACCACTAGCTCTTTCTAATGTTTTAATCAGAAAAGTTCTATTGGTAATTGTACCTTCCTCACCACAAAGTACGTTTAAAACATACCTCAGTTTCTTACCATCTAGTTCCTCTGCTTGCCTAGCTATAGCTCCTCTGGAATACTTTACTAGGAAAGCTGCTTCTTTAGCACATTCCGACATAACACAGGTGCCTGGTTCATAATCTCTGCTTTTAGACATAACCACATCCAGCACATCTTTACTTATGTAATCACTCACTTTTATATCTTTTTTAGCAAGATTTAACCTCATCCTTAACTCAGCTATACTCTTAGAAGAGCCATCCGACACAAGCGTAAAGAAATCATAGCCAAGTTGATCATATAATGAGTCTGACATAGACTTCTTAGCTACCTTTACACCAGACTCAGACAAACCAGTAATTCCTGCAACGTAAGAATTACTTTCTCCCCAACACATAAGGAATTTCATCTTATTTTTATAATTCGTGAAATTCCCAGTCTTTATCCAATCTTTTGTATCCCTAAGTACGCTTAGAAGTTCCTTCCTATTCTGCATACTTGCCAACTCTAAACTCGAATCTAATCGAGCAAAAAAGCTCTTCATCTTCAGTTCCTCCTATATTTATCTTTGTGATAAATCTATACAAATCCTTTGTACACCAGACTGTTTTCTAAATTTACCAAACTTTCAACTCAAACTATACCCTACCATACCCACCCATAGCCACAGAGATTTTTCCCTAAAGCCCTACTACACAAAGGGATTTCCGCAAAAATAAAAAGTAACAAAAGAAAAAGACACTTTTTAAAAACCCCTATAGCAAACTTTTTCCTGCACAAATTTTAAACTTTTCTAAATCACCTCTGAAACTATTCTAAATACTATACTTTAACTATCTTTCTGCCCTCTTTCACTTAAAACTTTATAATTATATTATAAGACAAATCCAAGCAAACTTCAACAAAATCTACAGGACTATCTTTTACTATTCCTAAGTCAAAATAAGTTTTAACACACACAACACACAAGTAAAACAAACAGAACCTCACACCCCTAAAATAACACAAAAAATAGCCTATTTCTATATAGAAATAGGCTACATCTCAACTACTATTCTTCTTAGATTTTTATAGTCTTTTTAAATCACCAAAAATCTTACAAACCCCTTATTTAAAATTCTCAATAGACAGTATCCTATTCGGATCAACACCCCATAGGACTACTTGTATGCTTCTATTATCTAACAACTTATCCCCTTCTAAAGAAATTTCATAATCTCTCTCACTCTCTCCCTCTAATCTATCACACCAGATATCAAAATCTGAAGCTATTAACTCTCTAGAATCTCCAAAAAAAGTTATCAAAGCTAAATCCTTACCGATATTCTGGATATTTTTGTGGTTTTCCCAAAAAGGATTCTTATACCAAGCCCACATACAAGATCTATTGTTATCTCTCTCAATTCCAGTTTTTTTAGATAATCTGTCTAACATATCAGAATATCCATTTAAAAAGTTGTCATCCCAAGAAGCATACCCTTTGTCTAGTCGAGGTTTGTAAGAACCGTCTAAAATTTTACCGATATTCTTTTTTTCCTGAACAGTATATAATTTCACAGTACTCATTGTAAAACCTCCTTTGATATATTCTAGCATACTTCTCATAAAAACTCAATAAAAATAGGTGGCATGACTTACCAAATCATGCCACCTATATAAAATCTGGGCTTAAACCATAGCTTCCTCTACCATTTCATTATAAGCACCCAGATCTTTCAGCCTTGCTAACATATCGTCCTGTTTGTCTTCCAAACCAAGCAGTTCAAGGGCTGGCTGAGAAAATGATGTTCCGTCATAGATCTCAAAGTAATCGTCATAGTAATACGGATAATCCGGATCCTTTGACTTCACACAAGACTTAATGGTATCAACCAATTCCACAAAGGATAAAGGTTCTCCATCTTCCACATGCTGATAAATCTTTCCATCACGAAAGACCACCGCTACCCCATCATAGGAGTGCACTGCCGAAATAAATCCAAGCTTCTTAGATTCGATGAAACCTTCGGCATCCCAATCCATCTCAACAATCCCATTGTTCACCTTTCTCATTTTAATCAATCCTCCTAAATTTGAATAATGATATATGAGTAATAGCCTTTTCTTTAACGCCAAAGGCTCTTTCTCCATATTTTGATAACTCATTCCAAGCATTGTTTATTTTCTCAAACTCAACTCTATTCCCTGTTGGACTATCTGGGTGGTATCTCTTACAAAGATTCCGGTAAACCTTCTTCGCATCCTCATAGGAACACGATGGACGGATACCCAGTATTTTATAGCTCTCTTTCAAACTACAGGAATTCAAAACCCATCTCCTCCAACCTCAAATAATTGTTATATCTACAGCCACAATACTCTACTAATATCCTAGCAGATTCTTTCATAGAAATAAATGACTCTACATGATCTTTGAATTTTTTCATTTCGGAATCAAACCTGTTAGCCGAAACCCCAGATACCCTACAGACATATCTTAAATAAGCCTCTGGAATATCATACTTCTTTGATACCCTCTCATAGTCACCATTTTCATCATAATCTATACCCTTTTCGAGCATTTTAGCCACAAGTGTTACAGAAGTAATATTCAGAATAACATTTGCAATTATTCTAGGAGAAACTTTCCGAATATCCCCTACTTTCCATAAACAAGTAATAATTTTGTCTAAGTTGAAAGTATCCTTGTCAGATAACTGTTCCATCGCTAGGATTATACCCATTACGTTAGCGTTATTCCCTAGTCTCTCAGGTATGTACTTTATAAAGGAGACTAAATCATCTCTTCCCAAATAGTCATAAGGTATCTTACGCAAGTAGTAGCTATAGATATCCGACCTCTTATTTGACTTGGAATAACATCTTAAGACCTCCTCGGTACTTTCTGAATAAGGTTTTCTATACTTCTCTGGAACCACTTTTCTCACCTCACAAGCATTATCAAAGTATTTACTAATTGGACAAACAAGATCAAAGGCATCTAGCAACTCTCTACCTATAGCCGCTGAGTTATCCAAACAGAAGTTTCCATTAGCTATGAAGTAGTCTCTTAAATCTTTTACACAAGATATTTCCCTAACTAAAAGCTTCATCCTCAAGTCACCACTAACATCTAAGTCTTCAAATAGGTCTTCTGTTTGTATAAAAGCATGGCACACAACTTTTCTCTTCTCAACCCTACTCAGACCTTCGAATACCTCTTCACAGTTATCAGTAAGCCTCTCAGCTAACTTAGATGCATTCGATATACCTTTTTCTTCTAGCTTACACCTGAGGTCCCAATCCAAATCATACAACCTGGAGTAAAGTTTATCATACTCAAGTAAAAACCTATAATTACTCTGTAATATTGAATATGCCTTCTTCGCTGTCTTATTACCCCTATACTTAGACGGTCGTAATCTTACTGACATATCTGATAATTTCTTAGCAAGTTCAAGATACCCTAAACATTCCAGGTCATCACATTCCGCTCTACTAAAAATACTCATTTGAAATCACCTCCACAATTATAGAGAAATCTTACCATTAAAGACATATTCTGAATTCTTTGCAAAGTCAGCTATAAAATCTTCCAGATAATCTATAATTTCTAGTGATTCTGAGTACAGATCAGATCTAATTCTACCAATTCTATAGCCCTTCAGCATAAACTTTAGATAGTTCTTTATAATATCAAAATTATCCACACAGAACCCTCTGGAGATCAAGTAGAAAGGACAAGTAACTATTGCAGATAAAGGCATTTCTAACCTTATTCCCTTAATCTCACCATATAGAGTTCTACTTACATCCCATACTGTCTCAGCCGTATCAAAAAGAAACCGCAAATCAACTTTTTCCCAACCAGCATCCTCAGAAGTATTATCTCTTCTTGAATAGAACCCTCTGCTCTTCAAATACCCTAATACTGCTACTGTATACTTTACTATAAAGGATTCTGAGAATACCCCGTTATCTCCCTCCATGTTATCTGGTAACTCCCCTAAAAGCTGATTCAAAAAGTCACCAACCATTACATCAATTCCATGCATAAAACAGCTACTCCTCCTATACCATTCTCAAACAGGCAATACCCATTACTTTATCTTTTACTATCTCTGTCCTCTTCTTATTTATACCCGTTATTTTCACAGTACTTCCAAGACCATAAGTAACCTTTATAGACCTCTTACCACACACCTCAACCCCCTCTATGCTGTTCGTATCTATAAAGATTTCTGGCATAAGGAACTTCTTTATAACCAAGGTCTTCCTACCTATCTCACTTTTACAATACCATTTTCTAGATATAATCATCCTAAGTACCCTCCTATTATAACTATATTATAGCACACCTCTTTAAATAATTTAAGGGAGTCCTAACAATTTTAGATCCTCCCTTAAATACCCTATTCAAATTTTGCTGAATCATCCATCATATCTTTAAAGGACTTTCCAAAATTAACCAGACCTTTTACGACCTTTCTACCTCCTCTTACAGCCACGCTTCCTAAACCTGTAGTTCCGGCTGCTACTGCTCCACCAGTTACACCTAATATCTTAACTACCTTACCATAGTCTTTGCTTTGGAACATATCCTTCGTGAACTGCCAAGACCTTCTTGAGCCTTTTCCTAAAAGTTCTTCAGAATAATTTGCGAATCTCTCAGCTGCCCTCGGTTGATAGAATACATCATCATTCTGTATATCATCCATGTATGTGTTACGTCTAAATAGTTTCTTGCCTATACACAAACACTGTAACGTAGGTATATCTCTAAAGAACAAATCAACCGAAACCTTAGAACCATACCCCATCCCATACGATACATAGTTATATACAAAGGATAAAGAATCAAACTCCAGTACACTTAATCTTCTCATACCCCTCAGATATGCATAGTTAAACAGCTTACTTATATTACCTGAGTTTATATCTCTTCTAACATCATAAGGTATACTCTTAGCAAACATATCTTTAACTTTACACCGATAGAAATACCCATTCACCTTTATAGAGCCACCTATTACCTTAAAAGAAGTAATATTCTCTAAGCCACCAAACTTCATTATGATATCTCTGGAAACTATGTCCACTAGCTGAGCATAGCCATCTACCCCTCCATCATAATCTACCTTATCCGAAAATACCGACTTATCCGTACTCTTTCTATAACCGTACTGATTCATAGTACTCTCATATATCTTTTCTCCAAATTCAGGGCTATTATAGAAATCCCTCTCAGCCCTATTCATATTAGATTGAGTAGAACCTTCAGCTATAATTCTTTCAAGCGTTGATATTCTTTCAAGTAACTCTCTTATTAAGGAGTCCTTTTCTGAACTGTCTTTTAGTACACTTTCCAGATCTTCGTCAGTAGCACCCTTATCGAAATCGTCACTTTCTGGATCAGACATGAAATCATCCATACTAAATACTTCGTCTTCACCTATATAATCATTATCCTCTTGATCCACAAAATCATCCTCGACATCGTCACCGAAGATATCAGACATATCCATATCTTCAACTTTCATCTGAGTTTCAAAATCATCCTCGAAGCCGTAGTACCCCTCCAGACCACCTTCCTGAGAATCGCCCATTTCTGTGCCAAGACCGAACAAACTAGGATTAAATCGAACAAACTCAGAGATAACAGGATTTGTATCTGGATGGAGTAAGGAACAACTCTCTCTACCACAAATAGACGCATCTACAATATCTTTTATAGTAAACAACCACTCTGGTCTCAAATCTGTAACAAAATCAAGCCAAGTCCCTGGATACCCTAATACTGTCTGAACTACATAGTTAGCCACCTCAGAACCCCTAGAAAGTACACTAGAATAATCAGAAATACCCATCATAGACAGATACCCCTCAAATCCTACCGCTTCATTTACAAAATCACCTGCTGAGTTAGGATTCTCTCTAATTATCTCTTCAGGAGTAACCCATGGGGCATTTGGATTTGGTCCTGCACAACGAGCAAACATCTGCCTAGTATAGAAATCACCCTTCTTAGCATCATTCAACGTAAGGAAAGGTTTAAAATAGATACAGCTATTCGCTATCTCTATATTATCTCTTGTGTTTCCACCTACGATTTTACGCCTTTTATCTTCAGTAAAAGTCTTCATATAAGCAAAATTCGAAGCCTTATCATCTAACCTACCATTTGCCTTGGACTCTTTACTCGTTTGAGCCAGATATACCTCTCTACCATCTTCCATATTTCTACCAAAGAAAGCATCACATGTCTTGAATGTAACCATACTATATGCAAAGCTATCTTTTGTGAAATTTATCTTATAACTACCAGTTATTCCCCTTCTTCCACAAGACTTATATCTACCTGAATTCAGCATCTCCCTAAATTCTGCGAATGGCATATCACCATGCTCCATGTGCTGACCTATTACAAAAATATCAGATAACGCTTTCTCAGTAGGATCAAACCCTGCATCTCTCTTTGTTGATAAGTACTCTAAATCAGCTACCATGGAATTCAAATAACTCAGAGAATAGAACGTCTCATCGCAATAAGACCTTATAAACTTAGCCAACTGAGTTTTATACTCAGCACTATCTGTACCCTTATCGGCTAACTTCTCCAGATTATTCTTCTCTATCTCATACTTATCTTCTGAAGCCGGTAAATTAGCCTTAAACTTACTTATTAAAAGGGCATACCCTTCCTGGAAGTTCTTAAACTCATCAACTATAAATAAAATACCATCCTGACCTCCAAAATTAGGATCATTCAGTTTCCCGCTACCCCTCGCCATTATGATACCCATTACTAGCTTCAAAGCTCTCATATAGAACAGATCACCTAAGTCTAACCAAGATTTATTACACTCTAGTATATTACATAAATAATCTGGTACATTTTCTGGATTGAACATAGAATCCTGGGAACTAAAGGTCTTATAAGTATCATGATCTGCCTCATATACCGCTCCATTTAAAACAAACATATTCGGGGACAAAGATTTCAACAATGAAGCCATCTCTGGTTTTCTATCCAGATACATTGGAACCTTCTTACTGTAAATACCAGATGCCAGAATAGCCAGAGGCATTACCCCTTTACCAGCTCTCGAACCTGCTACAATATAATGTGTTAATTTATCATTTAAACTTACACCATGCTTTCCATTCCTAAGTATACTACCATCCTCGAATGTACCTAATATCATATTATTCCAATCGGGTTCAACACCCTGTTCCTTCAAGGACAAATAAGCCTTATAAGCAAACAAAGGCATCGCCTGTGCACTATCATGATTAAACTCATGAGCATACTCCTTAACAAAAACATCAGGCTCTATTCTAGGCTGATAGGAAAAAGGTACATCTCCTGTAGATCCCATAAAGCAATCCTTTAATATAACCTCAGTCATATCAAGATCACCTATAGTATCCATGGGATCACATACCCTTACTTTAAAAGCGTATACATCTTCCTCATACCCTCGCTTAGAGGATTTATACTCTACTAACAGTATACAAACGGATAAACAATCTCTCATATACTTTAAGAAGTCCTCTAACCCATCAGCAATACTATCGTCATAATGGCTCACACCAGTTCTATCAGCAGTCTCAACTACAAACTTTAAAACTGACGCCTTTACAACCTGATTTAAACTTTTCCTTACTTCTTTTTCTTTATAAGCTTCCCAATTAGATGCATCAGAATGCTTCATATAGGTACTAGATGAGTTCTGATCTTCCCCTGTTGGAGCCATTCTCCCAAAAGCGTATTCAACCATTTTCCTAGGGAAATATACAAGGTTCCTGCACCCTGAAGAATACATCATATAAACCCTTTCAGCTATCTTCTTACTGGATCTATCCAAGCTCTCAGTGAACATCATCCTATTACCGAAATTCAAATACATTCTTCTAGAAGATGTGTCTAACTTCTCTTTTAACTCACTACCACTTAGATAGCAGATACCTTCGCTTCCAAGTACCCCTTTCGGTTTTATCACCTCATACCCCGAAGAGAACAGGCTTGTATACCTTTTTAGTAACTCCGAGATAGCACCTTTATAAAACTGGTTATAATACCCTAGTATCTTTTCCCTATCTTCATCGGATACAGGTTTCTTAGCTTCTTCAGAATCGCTCTCTTCCTCGGTATCTTCTTCAGACAGTTCTGGGTCCACATCAGATATCTCTTTCATGATATAATCCTGTACATCCTTAGGAGTCCCCATACTGACAGATACCCCTTTCTTTTTCTCTGCCAGTACCTTGGCTCTCTTTAAACTCAAGACTACATCTTCACTACAAAACATAACAACAAAGGTATTTATAAATATCTCTTCTGTAAGGCTATCATTATCTCCATACAGACTCAATCCCATTTTCGACATAATACCATTTCTGTCTCCACACTCTGACAAAGAACTCCCTGCTATAACTCTGAAGTTCTTTATAAAGTCTACTTCATCATCTTCTGTTGGCAACCATAACTTAGAATCAAACCACTCCATAAAAACCTCCTAACATATCTCCTAAAACTAACTTCAAGTCATCAGCAGTTCCATCTTCACCCTTATTATCTTTTAGGAATCTAGTCCTAAATTTACTTTTCGGTACTTTATTCATTGATATAGACATCTTTACCGAGTCAGACATCCCATTACTTAGACATACATCAGCTACCCCTAAACACATATTATCCATTACATTAAATAAGTTTATATAACCGCCTTCCGTTACTCTCAACTTTGTTTTATCCGTACTAAGCATACCCATAAGGGAGTAAGCTTCACATAGCCTCCTAGAATCCCTGTTATCACCTAACACCGACCTTACTAGATCGACAGTCAAGCCCTGCACCTCCTGCACTTTTATAGACTTCCTTATAGCATCTGAGCATTTTTTATCAAATTCGTTGCTACTAGATTTCATCCTCATAGCCACGGAGAGTAGAGAACCAATATAATCTACACTTTCTAAATCCAACCTCAAAGACCTTTCATAAGACTCTTTTAAGCTATCACTCTCACTCCTAGCCTTATCTTTACTCTGCTTTAAAGCGTACTCCTTCTCTACCTTTTTAAAATGAATAGCCAGATTACCATTAGGCTTATCTTTTAAATAATATTCTGGTCTCAGATAATAGTGTTTATACCACTCAGGGTTATCTATCATCTTCCAAGATAGATTCAACCCACCATCCTTTGCTAATAAGCTACCTACCGTATTTCCACAAGCCCAAGAACTAATAGCCATCTGGCTACCCTGTAATGATAATTCTCCATACCCATAAGCTCTTAACCTAGAATTCTTCCCCTTCAACCCATTTATATAGCTCTCTAAATTAATCACAGATGGAACTCTAAGATAAAAGTTAGAGACATATATCTCCTCCAAACAGGATAATACCCTTTTGTTTAGTATTGTGTTTAACCTCGGAGAACCATAGTAAGGAGACATTAACTCCTCCTCTAGCTTCTCAGCCTCTAAATGTACAAATTTACCCGCTGAATGACCTCTCAGATGGCTCAGCATATAGATAAAATCTAACCCTACAATAAGTACCCTAATATTATTAGGTGTCCAGTCTCTTATTACTGAACTACTCTTTCCTGGGCTATCATATTTTTGAGATCCTAAAGCTTCCCTCAGCTTACCTCCAATATAACTTCCCATATCTTTACCTCCTATCTACTTTCCTAGTTGACCACAATCCATTACCTTCCGGTCCTCTATACCAATCTTGAACTTCATAACACTTTCCATTCTTTGATACACAGAAAGACCTCAAATAGAACCCACCCCTAAATAAATACTTTAAATACCCCTTATCATTACTTACTACATATACCCTATCCACTGTTAAAGGAAGATTATTCCCTCCTACTCGTAACTCTCCTACCTTTTTCGGCATCTTACTTATAATAAACCTGTCTAGTCTACCCCTCTTAGCACCCTTCAAAGTACACTCCACATAATCAACCATAGCGCCTTTTAGGAAAGAACAACAATTCTTAGTTGACTTAAACTTATTCAGAGATCCCCTAGTAGAACTCTGGTAGACTACAAAAAGCCTATCATATTTATTATCAAAATCATCAAGTATAAAGCCAAATTTACGCATATTACAAATATTCTCAGTATCTAAGTACCACTCTACCATCCATAACCACTATCCCCTCTTATCTGACTTTATACATAAAATAGATAAATCTAAATAAAAGCGTCCACTTTCTCGGTGAACGCTTTTATAAAATCCCTTTATTATTGTACTTTTTCTAACCAATCTTTATACTTAAAACCAAATTTCTCTATGAATTCCTTATAAACAAGTTTATCATGGAGTATCCTACGAACTCTCCAGAAGTACAACCTAACTCTTTACAAGCAATATTTTAATCTCTCCTGCAATTTCTTCACTATAGTCCACCGTATTCAACCCTGTTAACTCAGCGAGATCCTCATCACACTTTATAACGATATCACCACTCTTATACGGGTAAATACTGCCATTTAACATTTCAACACCTACTTAATAACTAAATTACTTTACTGTATTTCTATTATACCTAAATCTTTTTCTAAATGTAATATAAAGCAGAGAGGATTTTCACCCTCTCTGCTAGACATCTCTGTATAAAACCTCTTACTCTACTCCTCTTCATACTCCTCTTCTACATAATCCATATCGAGGATACTTAAATCTACATCTGAGAAAAACTTCACAGTATCATTTGTATACTCTTCCCTACTTATATCATACACCTTTGAGGTACTTCCTGTTTTCTCAACATTGTACATCTTACCGATATCATTAAGATTGTACTCAACCAAAATAAACTGGAAACCACCCTCTGCAAATATACGAAGTATATCCGACATGATCCTTTTTGCTCTTGAGTGAAGACCTGAAAACCTCTCATCAAGCATAATAAACCGTCTGCCCTTCCTTATCTCTACAAGGCATATAGTATACATTGCTGAGATAATCTCAGATAATCCTGCACCTTCTTGGAAGAGTTCCATGCTCATACCCTGTTTGTTCTCAAGCTCTAAAACGATATGAGGTTTTGATCCCCCATATAACTTAGGTGCCAGATACACTCTCGGCGGGTCACATACCCCTTTCCATATCTCTGTTAATGCTTTGTTTACTACCCCTGTTATAAAGTCCATAGTTGCCTTTACATTTTCATCGGATACTGCTGCTAACAGCTTCTGAGCTTCAAGCAGATCAACATATTCTTCCTGAGCCTTAGCCAGCTCATCTAACCTGCTCTTTACCCTGTTTTTGTACCTCTTTTTATTTTCAAAATCCCTTTTTACAGTTGGTAGTACCGATGCATATACTCCCATCTTACAAATCACCTCCTTCTGTTAAGCTAACTGAGCCATCGGAAGAATAAACCAGAGTATTCAATACCTTTTCCATACCAATCGAATCACCACACATAGGTATTTTAATAGAACGCCAAGTCACCTTGTAATGATCCCCACTAAACTCCACATGTGGATCTTCTACCTTAAACCTTGAGTATGGTCTTATTATCTCCATTAGCCTCAAAAATACGTTATTCGTTAGGAACTCCAGATCATCATTGTCTTGCCTTTTTAAACATACAGTACCATACTTCGTATGAAGATATACAACATCCGCTTTAGATATATCTAAATCTGATACTTTTCCGATACTTAAATTATCTCCACCAGTATTAGTGTGAAGTATCCCTAACATTTCCATATTAACTCTTCCAATTATAAAAAGTTCTCCCATACCCTGATTCCTCCTATTTCCACAAACTACCTTACCTGTAAGGTTGAAAACCAAGCTCCCATTCCATCGGAGATAAATAAGGAATACCCCGGAGATCCTTTTACAAAGTACATCCTTAAACTTCCTGGGAATACCTCATCCACACCGATAATAGCTTTAGACAGCAAGCTAGTAGGTACTTTAAAAGATACCCCCTCTACATCTCCTTTTGACTTCTCTATAGGTATTACCTGGAAAAACTCTTCATTGGACAGTTCCAGATTTTCCCCTTTTACAGAAATAGATCCATTTCCTCCCCTGATAGACATCCTTTTAAGAACATCCTTAAAATACAGCCTGTCAATAACTATTCCGTTATCTTTACTGAACCTTTGAACAAACCCTTTATAATTGAATCCCATCTTTTTATGTCTTAGGAAAGCCTGTACATTCTCAGTCTCCAAGCAAATATATCTATCTTCCTTGCAGACTGAAATAGACTCACAGGATTCAACTACCTTTTTCAAAAAGTTCACAGCCGAATACCCTAATGCGTAACCCTTAAAAGCATCCGGTAACTTATTCTTGAAGAAAGAACTAGCAGAAGATGAAATAACAAATACATACTCATCATCAAAGTACATAGTACTCGACGGGGATG
>ERZ1643251.3106-NODE-3106-length-15836-cov-5.748939_pt1 | contig 15836 bp, 12 predicted proteins | sample MGYA00579261_ERZ1643251 | MGnify/ENA primary metagenome ERZ1643251 (study PRJEB29033, sample SAMEA4952267) | chicken gut metagenome | biome: Broiler Chicken; feature: Gastrointestinal Tract; material: Caecum | place: Ireland | collected 2018 | study: Broiler...
TTATTATGATATTGAAGATAAAGTTCAAGCCAATTTATCGAATGAAGCATTGACAGATATTATTGTTAATTTTTGTGATAAATTAGAACAAAATGGTTATTATGTTGGTGTATATGCGAATTTGAATTGGTGGAATACAAAATTAAATTCAGAACGACTGAATGCATATGCGAAATGGGTGGCTCGTTATAATTCAACATTAGGGTATGATGCAGGTATGTGGCAATATACCAGTAGTGGAACTATTTCTGGTATTAATGGAAATGTTGATATGGATTATTGTTATGTTGATTATCCTGAGGCAATTAAAAAAGCTGGTTTAAATGGGTTTACGAAAGAAGATTCATCTTCAGAAACACCGACAGAACCATCTCCAGAAATACCTCCAGTAACAGATACGAATACAGAGATTGAAAACTTGAAGAAACAAATTGAAGAATTAAAACAGGAAAATAAACAATTACAAGAAACTTGTCAGGAAAAGGCGTTAATTTTTACTTGTGAAAAAACTGGTACTTATTATATTGAATTAAAAGAACAAGATAAATTGTTTTATGAGTCCGGAAAATCGTTATCATAAGAATCCTAGAAATAGGATTTTTTTTGTGTCAAGAAAACGACTACCGAATACTTTATTCATATACAAAGAGAGGAGATTTTGATATAATATTATATAATGAAAGAGACTAAGGAGGGATGTTTGTGAAACGAATGATTAAAAAAATTGTATCAATGATACTATGTACAATTTTACTTTCACTTAGTTTTATTCCTCCCTATGTTTCAAAGGTAGAAGCCGCATCTTATCCAACTTATGGAGTTGTTAATTTTAGAACGAAAGATTGTAATACAAATACTTTATTTACAACGGAAAATGGGACACAAGGTTATACAAATGGTTGTTATGGTGCAGATGCTGCATTTTTAGGAATCGAAAATGGCAAAGTTAAATTTAAAATGTCAGGTGTGATTGGATATGTAAATCCAAATGAAGTAGAAGTTCGTAATATGGATCCAGAAATTCCTACTACTTATATTTCAAATTATAGGGTTGAGGATGGAGAATTAAAACATGTAATTCAATTAGATGTCAATAACTATAAATCTGGAAATGTGATTACAATAGGTAGAGCTCCAAGTGGAATGAGTGATGGTACTTATTATAGTTATGATGGAATTTATTTTTATCCAGATACATTAGATGGATTTAAAATGATGATTGATGATTATCGAGGTGGGACAAGTTATCGTGCAGTCAATGCGAATAATCCATATTATAATTATTATCAATATTTACCAACTAGGACAATTAGTAATTATACAAGCGAAGATTTAAAAGTGGATTTTTCAAGTTATACAAGTAAAATGACAGGATATCCTGCCAAAGATAACGAATCACAACTGTATGGGGAACATGTATCTTTTATTGAATATCAAAATGAGTATGGTGTAAATGCGATGATGTCTTTAGGACTCGCAAAAAATGAAAGTGCAATGGGAACGAGTGCCATTTCGTATAACAAAAATAATTTATTTGGAATTGGTGCTTATGACAGTAATACAGCTGCAGCAAAAGCTTTTTCAACAGTACGTGAGAGTATTCGCTATTTTGATAAGAATGTAATTTCCGAAGGCTATTTAGATCCATTAGATGTCGTAGCAGGTGGTCGTTATTATGGTGGACACTTCGGAAATAAAAGTTCTGGATTTAATGTAAAATATGCATCCGATCCATATTGGGGAGAGAAAGAGGCATCTTATTATTATAATTTTGATAAAGCTTATGGAAATCAAGATTATAACAAATATACAATAGGTATTAAAGGAAGTAATGGAAATTATAATATTAAAAAAGAACCAACTACTTCATCTGTTTCTTTATATCAAACTACAAAGAATAGAAATATTCCATTTGTTATTTTAGATACGATTACAAATAGTGAAGGAACTTGGTATAAAGTACAGACAGATCCAACACTTGTATCTGGTCGTAATAGTATTCTTCAAGATAATGGTGCTTATGATTTTAATAATAATTATGGATATATTCATTCTAGTATTATTACATATATTAGTTACGGAACTGGAATGAAAACACGTTATACAATTGATTTTAATCCAAATGGAGGAAAATTTATCGATGGAGAAACTTCTACAAAAAGATTAACAGTAGAAGAGTATGTAACACCAGAACTTGAAAATCCTGTTCGAGATGGATACACATTTGCCGGATGGGATCAAACTGTAATGCCTGCACAATCAAATAAAACTTATACTGCAGTATGGAAGAGTAACAATCCACAAAAATACAATGTTACATTCGATGCGAATGGTGGAACGTTTGAAGATGGAAGCAGTACAAAAACACAAACAGTAGAAGAGGGAAATAAACCAACAGAGCCAAAAGCACCAACTAGAGATGGATATACGTTTGTTGGATGGGATAGTGAAATATCTCTTGTGACTGGAAATAAGACGTATAAAGCTGTTTGGGAGAAAGTATTAGAAAAATACAACATCACATTTGATGCGAATGGTGGTAAGTTTAATGATAATAAAGAAACAAAAGTAATTGTTACAACGGAAGGACAAAAGCCACAGGTACCAGAAAATCCAACGAGAGATGGTTATATCTTTAGCGGTTGGGATAAAGAGATTGCAGAAGCAAACGCAAATACGACATATACGGCTGTTTGGGAAAAAGAAAAAGCAACATACCAAATTACATTTGATGCCGATGGTGGAACATTTGAAGATGGTAAAGATAAACAAGTAGTAGATACATTAGAAGGTAATGTTCCAGAAGAGCCAAAAGCACCAACGAAAAAAGGTTATAAATTTGTTGGATGGGATAAGGAAATAACGGAAGCAAAAGAGAATACGACATATAAAGCAACTTGGGAAAAAGTAAAAACTTATGAGATTACTTTTGATGCAGATGGTGGAGTATTTGAAAATGGAAAAGATAAAACAACAATCAATGTAGAAGAAAATACATTACCAACTATTACAGATCCAACAAAAAAAGGATATATATTCCAAGGATGGGATAAAGAGATTACAGAAGCAGTTGAAAATACAACATATAAAGCGATTTGGAAAGAATGGAATATAGAAGATTTAGAGGAAAAATCAGCTAATTTCTATTTAGAATATTTAAAAGAAGAAGATGGGAAGTTAAAAATAAAAGGATATCAAACAATTAATTCTATTGATAATACATTAGATGAGAATATTGAATATGATCTTCTTTTAAAAGCAGTAGACGGCGATACAGAAATTTATCAATCGCTCAACCGAATTGTCGACGAAGATGAGTTAGGTAGACCTGCAGTAGGATCTGATGAGAAAGATTATACATATTCATGGTTTGAAGGAACAATTGATATTGAAAAGATTCAAAATGGAGATTATAAATTATATGTAGTTGCTCATACATCTTCCGTATATTCTATGCATGTTGTGAATAACTTACTTTATAAATCACAGGCAAATAATTATCAACAAGGCGAGAAATACGCTATGCTTCGTACAGATGTATCTGATGAAGAGTTGGGAATTGAAATGCAAATTCGTAGTGAAGAACTTGGTAAAAAAGAAACATCATATCTTTATTCACAATATGATCAATTTAGAGAAATATCGTTCCAAAATAATAAATTAAGTATTTTAGGATATTCTTATTCTTATGGAACTGATTATGCACCATCTACACAAGTAAAAAGAACAATGATATTTGAAAATGTTGAAACATATGAGAAATATACGTTTGACATAGGAAGTGTAACCGATGGTTTATTTGAAGTAACATTACCAACCTCAGATGGTTTTGATAAAACAAGAGCATGGTATCGTGCATCATTAGATTTATCTAAGCTATCTCCAGGAAGATATGCGATTTATGTTTCTAATAAAACAAATGTATCTGATTTTGGAGAGTTAAAAGATCTATTATATAAAGATTTAAGTAGTGTTAAGGCCATAATTGGTGGAAAGGAATATCAATTTGTTAGAAATGATGATATAAAACATCGTGTTGAGTTAATCGTAAAATAGGAGATCTAAAATCTCCTTTTTCTTTGTCCATTTTTCCACAGGAAAATATAGAAAATAAAAAAGCAAAGTTTTTCACTTTGCTTAAGAATTAAATATGTGGATTGTATAAGTATCACATTTATTGAGATATTGTCCGTCGTATTTGGCAACATCTGCAGCAATAACCATTCCAATAGATGCGCTTTCTGAGTAATCTGCTCTAGATACGTATACAACATTCCAATGAATTCTAGAATCTAAGTTTCTTTCTGTTGCGCTTGCATCACCAATGGTTGGATTAATATAGACTCTAACTGTATCATTACGATCACAAACTGGTTCTGGATCAGGAGATGGACCTGGGGAACTATTACCACCATTGTTATTTCCATTGTTTGATCCTCCAGAAGAGTTATTACCACCTGAACTACTTGTAGATTGTTTTCCATTACTAATTGTTAAAATGACATTTGTACCTTCAGCAACTTCACTTCCTGCTGTCTTGTTTTGATTGATTACGGTATCTTTTGTTTTAGTAGAATAAGCATAATTGAAAGTACAACTGAGTCCATTATTATCACAAGCATTTTTTGCTTCACTTCTTGTCATTCCAATGAAGTTAGGAATGCTTCTCTTTTTTCCAAGAGATACAACTACAGTAATTGTTTCAGTTTGACTAAGTGTTTGTCCTGGTTTTTTATCTACACTTATAATTTTTCCTTTTTCTACATCATTATTAAACTCTTCATTTAATACGAATTGTAATCCGTTTTCGTTAGCAAAAGAACGAATCTTATCGACGTCATCATCACCATAGCTAATCATTTTTAAAGGTCCTTTTGAAGTAATAATATGAATTGTTGTACCTTCATCAATGGTATCTCCTTTTTGGACACTTGCACGAATGACTTTTCCTATTTTAACACTATTTGAATATTCACTACTGTAATTAATTTTCATATGATTTTGGTTAGCCCATTCTTCAATTTCTTCTAAAGACATTGTTGTAAAATCAGGTGCTGTTATTTTCTTTCCTTTTGAAATATATAATTTTATTTTCATTTCACTTTGCTTGATTACAGTTCCTTTCTTTGGATCTGTTTTAATAACTTTTCCTTTTTCTACATCATCATTATATTCATAAATAATATCATATTGAATTCCATTTCGTTTTAACCATAAAGTTGCATCAAATTCTTCCATATCAGTTAAATCTTTTAATTCAACCGGTTCTAAATCTTCTTCTCTACCAAGTGAAAATTTTAATTTTAATTCATCACTTCGTTTCATATTTCCGGATTTATTTTGTTCAAATTCTTCATCACGTGTGATATCATCTCTAAACTCATAATCAATTGTTACATGATCCATTTTATTCTTTTTAATCACTTCTACGACATCATCAATATTCCAACCAATCATATCTGGAATGTTTACTTCCAAATCATAATTTGGTCCATTTGAAACTACAACTTCCATCGATTTTACTTTTGATGTTAATGTATCAGGTTCTACACTTTGTTTCATAATGGTATTGGTTTCAAATTCATCACTGTATTCATATTTTGTTGTTAGATTAATGTTATGACTATTTGCCCATTTCATTGCTTTTATTACTTGTTGATTTCTAAAATCTAATACCACTGATTTTGTTGGTAATTGAATTGTATCAGTCGCGACTAATATATTAAAACCTATTGCTGCCACTAAAAGAAGAGAAGTGATGACATTCATAACACGACGTCCTCGATCTTTCTTTACAAACATACCAAGACCAAATGAACCAGTAATAATTAGAAGTATAACACTATTAATAATGAGAAATAGTTGATTTTTTTCTTCTGTCATATAAATGATATTATAACCTAGATAACAAGTTTCTAATACCATGGTAATAAAAAGTAAGAAAGCTGTTAAAAAATTAGATTTATATGTTTTCTTTCTTGTTTCTTTTCTGACTCGTTCTACTTCTTTTTTTACTTGTTCCTTTTTTTCTTCTTGTTCGTTTTGTCTTCTCATTGCTTTTGGATGATCAATTTCTCTTTGAAAAATATTTGCCTGATTTTGTTCTTTTGATTCTCTTGTTTCATTTCCTTCGTTTTGAGAAAGTGAATGAAACAAGGTATCAACTTCAATTTCATCTTGTAATTGTTCTAATTGATCTAGTTTCTTTTTCTTCTTTTTGGACATACGCACACCTTCTATCTATATGTATATTCCTTATAATATTATACTATAAATAGGTATTGAAAAGGAATAGGCTATGAAATAGTTGGACACACACTTGACAATGTAAATATTCTGTGTTATGATAATCAACTATTTCAAATGGAAGGGGGATCCATATGAATTATAGACAAGGACAATATCAAGAAATGAAACGTTTTTTTGATGAGATTAGACAAGGTGTTGAGAAAAAACCACAAGAAGAAGTGGAATTACGTTATATTATGGCACAGTTAAATAAGTTTGACGTAAAGCAAGCTGATGAAGAAATATCTTACACACTTTTTACTCGTTCTGATATTTTTCAGGATTATAAAAAGGAACAATTTTATTTATCAAAGGGAGCTTGTTTTCCACCATATATGGAATTTTCAATTCACGATAAAAACGATCCACATCGAAAAGAGCGTAATTATGAAATCATTGTACCGGCAAAACGAGAGAGTTGTGATTTAATGGCTGTTCTTTTTGCAGACTTTTTATTGGAACATCGTATTCCCGCAGAAGTCAAGGCAAGTACGAGTCATACCAATGCGAATATGCGTATCTTTGTAGAAACAGAGCAAATGGCAAAAGAAATTCGTAAGTATTGTCTTCGTCAACCATTAATTTATTGTAATGTAATGGAACCAAATCCATTTTTGAAACGTTTTACAAAAGAATTATCACAATCAGAATCTGCAGTATTTGGTATTCATAAAAATCCATATGGAGCAGGTATGGAAAGTATTGAATATATCGCTGTATTTATTCAAGAATATGTAGAATCTGCAAGAATCCATGATCGTATTGATTTTATTACTGTTGATAAGTTTATGTCATCATTAAAAAAACGTGTTGAGTTGTATCGTGATGGCGATCCTAAAAAAGAGATGAGTCAAAGATTATTAACAGTATATAATAAAGTAAAACAAGAGCATAAAGAACAAGTAGAGGTTCGAAACGTTTTAACAAAAGGAAAAAAGCAAGATGACGAGGTTCAAAAAGTAGAATCAAAATTAAATTCTTATTCATATTATAATCATGAGAATGTGAAAGAACAAAATTATAGGATGAATAAGGAGTATGTAAAAAATGTTTATCAGGGTTAGGATAAACATTTTTTACTTGTGAATTTAATGAATTTATAGTATAATTTAGTGGAATTTAGTGAGGAGATGACTACCGTGATAGAAAGATTGATGATGATTGAAAAACGTTATCTTGAATTAAATGAAGAGTTAATGAATCCTGAAATTATTTCTAATGTGAAAGAAACTTTAAAAAGAACAAAAGAACAAGCAATGTTGAAAGATGCTTATGATGCGTATCAGAAATATAAACAACTAGAATCAGGAATCAAGGATGCGAAAGAAATGCTTCACGATGAAGAGCTGGGAGAAATGGCTCGAGAAGAATTAAATGTTTTAGAGGAAGAAAAAAGTGAATTAGAAAAAGAAATTGAAGTATTGTTGTTACCAAAAGATCCGATGGATGGGAAAAATGTAATTGTAGAGATACGTGGTGCAGCTGGTGGAGATGAAGCAAATATTTTCGCCGGAGATCTATTTCGCATGTATTCTAAATATGCTGAAAAAGAAGGATGGAAAATTGAAATATTAGAAGAATATCCAAGTGAAATGGGGGGATATTCATTAATTCAATTCATGATCAAGGGAGAAAATGTATATTCTAAGTTAAAATATGAAAGTGGTGCCCATCGTGTACAAAGAGTACCACAAACCGAAACACAAGGAAGAGTACATACTTCAACTGCAACGGTTTTAGTTATGCCAGAAGCAGATGAAGTAGATATTGAGATTAAAGAAGCTGATTTAAAAGTAGATGTATATCGTTCTAGTGGTGCAGGTGGACAACATGTTAATACAACAGATAGTGCGGTTCGTATGACCCATATTCCAACTGGAATTGTAGTGACTTGTCAAAATGAAAGAAGCCAAATCAAAAACCGTGAAAAAGCATTGCAAATGTTACGTGCTAGAGTTTATGAAGAAGAAGTACGTAAGAAAGAAGAACAAGAAGGATTAGAACGTCGTACTAAAATAGGAACCGGAGATCGTTCTGAGAAAATTAGAACTTATAATTATCCACAAAATCGTGTTACTGATCATCGCATTGGATTTACATTAAAACAGTTAGATCGTGTCATGGAAGGAGATTTAGAAGAAATAATTACAGCATTGATTAATGCAGATCAAGAAAAGAAATTAAAGGAAGCCTTATAATGAGTTCAAAAGCACAATTAGAAGCGCTTTTTTCTTCCCATGGAATTTCTCTTTCCCTATTAGATTATTTAGAACGTTATGGGGATCCCACAAAATTAGAGTTACAAGCACAAGAGGTATTACGTGGTGTACCCATTCAATATGTTGTTGGGAACGTCGATTTTTATCACGCCAATTTAGAAGTAAACAAAAATGTATTAATTCCTCGCTTTGAAACGGAGGAATTATGTGATAAAGTCATTCGCATATTAAAAACGTGGAAAACAGATATGTTATCTATTGCTGATATTGGAACAGGAAGTGGTTGTATTGCAATCACAATGAAACAAGCATTTCCAAAATCAGAAGTGATTGGAATTGATATTTCTTCTGAAGCATTAGAAGTTGCAAAAAGAAATGGAATACGAAATCATGTGGATATTATATGGAAACAAGGAGATTTATTACAACCTTTAACTGGAAAATACGATTGTATTATTAGTAATCCCCCATATATTGATAAAAATGATTCAGAAGTAATGGAAAGTGTTCGTACATATGAACCACATATTGCTTTGTTTGCAGAAGAAGAGGGATTTAAAAACTATCATAATATCTTAAAAGAGGTAAAACCATATTTAAAAGAACAATATTTATTAGCATTTGAAATTGGATATCAACAAAAAGAACATTTGGAAACATATGCGAAAGAGAAGTTTCCTAATGCAAAAGTCTGGGTTGAAAAAGATTTATCTGGAAAAGATCGATTTTTATTTATATTAAAGAAGTAAGGAGTAGGTAGTATGAAAAAGACAAAAATTATTTGTAGTATTGGACCAGCAAGTAATCAATATGAAACATTTAAGAAAATGGTATTACATGGTATGAATGTCGCTCGTATTAATTTTTCTCATGCGACAATTGAAGAACGTGAAATTGTTGTTTCTTTAGTAAAAAAAGCAAATGAAGAATTAGGTACTCATGTTGCAATCCTTTATGATACAAAAGGACCAGATTTTCGTACTGGAAAAGCACAAGAGGGTGGAATTGTATTAGAAGAAGGAAAAACAATTCGTATCGTAAAAGAAGATATTATTGGTACTGAAGAAGCATTTACTGTAAACTATAAAGATGCTTTAGATGATATTCATGAAGGAGCTCACATCTTATTAGAAGATGGATTGATGGAATTAGAAGTAATCAGTCGAGAAAAAGACGGTATTACATGTATGATTGTAAGTGGTGGAACTTTACTTGATCGAAAGGGTGTCAATGTTCCAGGTGTTACCCTAAATGTTCCATTTATCAGTGAACAAGACCGCGAAGATATTATTTATGCATGTAATCATGATGGTGATTATTTAGCACTTTCTTTTGTAGATGAAAAAGAAGATGTTTTACAAGTTCGTGAAATTTTAAAAGAACAAAATCGTGAAGATATGTTAATTATTTCTAAGATAGAAAGTGAAACTGCAATTGATCATATCGATGATATTATTGAAGTTAGTGATGGAATTATGGTAGCACGTGGAGATTTAGGAGTAGAAGTTCCAGTCGTAAACTTACCAATTTATCAAAAAACAATTGTTGAAAAATGTCGTGCTCAAGGTAAATTCTGTATTGTTGCAACAGAAATGTTATCTAGTATGCAGAAAAATGCAAGACCAACACGTGCCGAAGTATCTGATATTGCAAATGCTGTTATAGATGGTACTGATGCAGTTATGTTAAGTGGAGAAACAACAACTGGTAAACATCCATTAGAAGCAGTAACTTATATGGCAAATGTCTGTGAAAACACAGAAAAATATTTACCATATCAAGAACGAGTAAGAACTTCATTCTCATTAGATGTTTCGGCAACGATTGCCAAAGGTGTTGTTGAAATTACCAATGATATTGATATCGAAGCAATTATAACAGAAACTATGACTGGTTATACAGCACGTAATATCAGTAATTTAAGACCAAATACAGTAATTATTGCAGCATGTCCAAATGAAGACGTTGCTCACAAATTAGCACTTAATTTTGGCGTTTATCCAATGATTGTCGATCTATCAGGATCTACAGACGAAATTATTAAAAAGTGCTTAGAACAGACAAAAAAGCAATTTTCTTTAAAAGAACAATCTTATGTTGTTGTAACAGGTGGTTTTCCAAACGATACAGAAAATCATCACACCAATTATTTAAAAATAGAAATGATTTGCGATTGACAAATCATTTTTATTTTGTTAGTATAATATCTACTTTAGAGAAGAGAGAGGGAAATTATGAGTCAAAAATTTAGTAAGGAAGCATATTATAAAGCAGCATTTGAATATTGTTTACATCATGAATTGAGAAAAGATGTGATACAGCTTTTGGATGAAATGTTTTCTAGTACAGAGGTATATAGTATGAGTATATGCTATTTATATAACTATGCAACAGCTGAGGAGTTAAATCTATATCAACAACTTCGTTCTATTCATGAGTACAGAGATTTTTGGACAATTTTACGTACGAAAGATATGTCATTAGAAGATGCTGAAAAAAGTTTAGAATCACGTGGTATTTGTAGTAATCAAATCCATGTATTGTTATTAAAATTAGAAAAATGCAAAGATATTGTACCAGAAGAATATATATATGTTCATCAATTATGGTCATATTGTAATCAGCATACGAAAACGAAAAAAGAAGTACGAATGACATCTTTAGAAAAGAAGAAAAAAGAAAAAATAGAGTCTGCAGAGAGATTTATTCGTCTTTATTTATCGCCTGAAAACCCAATTACATTGTATGCATTATACTGTGAATATCATGGTATTGATCGTAGAAAAATGACAAATAACATTGTATCATTGCAAACTGTAAATCCTGAATTATATCAAGCATTTCGAGATGTATATGAAAAAGAAAACTCAGAAGAAAACATTCATAAACTTTTTGAATACATCACCCCAATTTACAATAGAGCACAAGAAATTGTATTACAATATCAAGAAAAAGGAGAAGATCCTGATCTTATTGCCTATTATGAAAATATTTTATTTCCATATCCACTTTTGTTAAAAATTGTAAGACATTACTGTCCAAAAGAACAAGGAGAAATATTATATCGTTTTCATAAGAACAACTTATCTCGATTAAATGTGATGGATAATATAACAGATCAAATTCAAATTAATGGTGTTTCTTTTAGCCGCGAAGATCAATATCAGGTAGTAGAATGGCTAAAAGAAAATGGAATGCCAGTTTCTTATGACGTTTTCATGGATAAACTCCGTCGTTTAGCAAAAGAAAAACAGAAACAAAAACATTTATAAAATGATTGTGTCATAAGTAAAAACACTTAGAAAATACTAAGTGTTTTTTTATATCATTAGTGAAATAATACATAGATCACATCTTTTTTGCACCACCAATCTGAAAATACATATATTATCATAGAAAGAGGGTATGTGTTTTGAAATTTACAGATAGTTTTTTTGATAAGGTAGAAAAGAAAACCAATGTGAAAAAAGATACAATTCTTGATCTTGCGAAAAAGTTACAACAAAATGATTTAAAAAATGAAGGAACTTTACGTGAAGTGATTCAAGAATTAGGAAAAATGACGGGAAAAGAAGTGTCAAAAGAGAAAGAAGATAAAATTGTAAATGCCGTTGTCAATGATAATGTTCCAAAAGATATGAATCAATTTTTTTAATTGTTAATTTGTGTAAAAAGATAGAAAATAACTTGCTCTCCTTTTTTTAGAATGATAAAATGAGTATTGTAGGAGAGTGAGCATATGGATGAAGTTGTTATATTACAAGATCAATATAATAAATTAAGAGAACATATTTTAACAACTGCAATCGGTTTATTGAAGTCTTTTTCTACATTAGAATTAGAAGAAATAACAAAAAAAATAGAAGAATGCTCTCCAGTACCGCTAAAAGAAGAAGAAAAAAAATTTATATCCCACATTTTAACGATTGGTGTGTAACTCGTAAAGAGGCAGAGGCCAAAAGTGAGTTGGAAAAAATTGATCGTGATAAAAAAGTACCAAAAGGACTTACGGATATTGGAAAGCAAAAAGTAATTTCTAATATTCAAAAAAATTTAAATGAATTACAGGCTTGTATCTATGCGTTTTATGTTCCATCTACTACTTCTGCATATAACGATTTTACTTCTCGTAGTACAGAGGATATTATAAATTATTTTATGGAACATAATAGAATGAATTTCTTTGAATTAAATCAATTCAAAAAAGATATTATTTTTTTACTAGATCAATACTTATCTAATTTTGATGATTCTTATCATCAAATATATAGTCAGTATTTCTTTAAACTAGATCATAGTATTGATGAATTTTTTCAAAAAAATAAAAACGGAAATAAAAAAGAACAAAAAAATGTGAGATAAAATTTATGTCGTTCTTTTTCTTTTTATCATCATATTATAGTCATAACCTATTTTTCTATTACATATAGTTAATTGAAAGAGAAAGTAGGGATTGAATGGAAAAAACTGACATTATTAAAAGTATCAGTAACCGCACAGGCGGTGATATTTATTTAGGAGTAGTAGGGGCAGTACGTACAGGAAAATCTACTTTTATAAAAAAAGTGATTGAAACTTTAGTTGTCCCTAACATCGAAGATGAATACGAAAAGAAAAGAGCACTGGATGAAATTCCACAGAGTGCTCAAGGAAAAACAATCATGACAACAGAACCAAAGTTTGTACCTAGTCAAGCAGCTACCATTCATATTGATGAAGTAGAAGCTAAAATTAGACTTGTGGATTGTGTAGGATATGTAATTCCTAATGCCAAAGGTTATGAAGATGAAAATGGTCCTAGAATGGTAAAAACACCATGGTATGATGAACAAATACCATTTGTCGAAGCAGCAGAAATTGGTACTGAAAAAGTAATCAAAGATCATTCTACGATTGGTATTGTAGTAACAACAGATGGCTCTATTGGAGAATTAACACGTAATGATTACGTAGAAGCTGAAGAAAGAGTCGTTAGTGAATTAAAAGAGATGGGTAAACCATTTATTGTGATTTTAAACTCAACTCATCCAATGTTACCAGAAACAGAGAGATTAAGTGAAAAATTAACAGAAAATTATGGAGTACCAGTATTACCAGTAAGTGTAGAAAATATGACCGAAAGGGATATTTATAGTATCCTAAGAGAAGCACTTTATGAATTCCCAGTTGCTGAAGTAAACATCAATATGCCAGAATGGATTGGTTGTCTATCAAAAGATCACTGGTTAAAGAAAATCTATGTCGAAAAGATTCGTGAAAGTGTTGTAGATATTGATAAGTTAAAAGATGTCGATCGAATTATTACACCTTTCCAAGATTGTGAATATATTAATCGAGCATACTTATCAGATGTCAATACCGAAACTGGAGTTATTACACTGACACTAGACTGTCCAAATGATTTATATGGTACTGTTTTAAAAGAAATTATTGGAGTAGATATTACATCCAAATCAGCACTCTTATCACTATTCCAAGAATATCAAGTAGCCAAAAAAGAATACGACCAAGTCAAAGATGCACTCGCTATGGTAAAACAAACTGGTTATGGAGTTGCCACACCAACACTCCAAGATATGAAATTATCTACTCCAGAAATTATTAAACAGGGAAGTCGTTATGGCGTAAAATTAAAAGCAGTCGCCCCATCGATTCATATGATCCGTGTCGATGTAGAATCTACCTTTGAACCAATCATTGGATCAGAATTACAAAGTAAAGAACTGATTCAATATCTTATGAAAGATCATGATAATGATCCATCTAGTATCTGGAAAAGTGAAATCTTTGGTCGTAGTTTAGATGTCATTGTCAAAGAAGGAATTCAAGCTAAAATTTCTTTACTTCCAGATAATGTAAGATTTAAATTACAATCAACACTCTCTAAATTAGTGAATAAAGGTTCTGGTAATTTGTTTGCCATTGTATTATAAAAGTCACCTATTTGGTGATTTTTTATAGTAAATACGCTTTATTTTTGATACAATAATAATAGATGAGGTGGTAAAAATGCATGATAAACTACAAAAAGTAGAAAGATTAAAACAGACGTTAAATCAATTAAGACCACTAACTTCAGAAGAATTAAGAAGATTAAACGAAGAATTTATGATTGAATATACTTATGATTCTAATGCCATCGAAGGTAGTACCCTTACTTTAGAAGAAACTGCATTAGTGTTAAAAGAAAATATTACAATCGCTGAAAAACCATTAGATGAACACTTATCTGCAATCGGACATAAAGATGCATATTATTATATAGAAGATTTAGTAAAGCAAAAAAGAGAATTAAATGAAAATGAAATATTAAATATTCATAGTTTCGTTTTAATGGATAGACCAGAAGCAAAAGGAAAGTATCGAAATGTACCAGTTAAAATTTTAGGTACCCAAGCGATTACATCAGAGCCATTTTTAATTAAACCACAGATTGAAAATTTGTTGTCTTGGTATCAAAATGAAACAACATTATCACAGATTGAAAAAATATCACTATTTCATTTGAAATTTGAAACAATTCATCCATTTTTAGATGGAAATGGAAGAACAGGAAGACTACTTTTAAATTTTGAATTGATGAAACATGGTTATGTTCCAATTAATATTAAATATAAAGATAGAAGAAGATATTATGATGCATTTAAAAGTTATAATGAAACAGAAGATATTTCTGATATGGTAGCATTAGTCTGTGATTATTTAATTGAGGAACTAGAAAGATATATTCAAATAAGAAATAACAAAGAATAAAACAATAAAAAATCACCATACTAAAAGTGGTGATTTTTATGTATTATTTAAATACATTTTTAATATATTCTATATTAGGATTTCTATTAGAAACAATTCGTTCCTTTTTCGTAAATAGTAAATTTACAAGTGGTATTATGTATGGACCATGGACTCCTATTTATGGACTTGGAATTGTACTTGTCATTCTCATTTCCAATTATTTATTTTCTCATCTTCATTTATCTAGGTGGGTAGAAACACTTATTACATTTATTGTCATTACTCTTGTTTTAACACTCCTAGAATGGATAGGTGGTGTTCTAATAGAAAAGATATTTCACGTCGTATTCTGGGATTATAGTAAAGAAGCATTTTCAATTGGAAAGTATATTTCCCTTAGTAAAAGTCTTATCTGGGGAGTAGGATCTATTATTTTCATTTATGTATTAAAACCATTGTTAGAAGGTGTAATAAAGCGTGTACCTGTCCCAGTTACAGTGATTCTTACTTTACTTATGTTATCTGACTTAATTCTTACATTTGTGAATAAAAGTAAGATATGATGTTATTTGACAGTTATAATCCAACAATGAT
>ERZ1643251.3108-NODE-3108-length-15829-cov-8.072207_pt1 | contig 15829 bp, 13 predicted proteins | sample MGYA00579261_ERZ1643251 | MGnify/ENA primary metagenome ERZ1643251 (study PRJEB29033, sample SAMEA4952267) | chicken gut metagenome | biome: Broiler Chicken; feature: Gastrointestinal Tract; material: Caecum | place: Ireland | collected 2018 | study: Broiler...
AGAAAGCGGAGAACAACCGAACACAGGACGAGCAGCATATCATTCTCAAAGGCGGTACATCGTGGAAAGAAGATTTAAGAGAGGTCATTGAAGAAGGAAAACAAGTAGCGACTACGCCGAAAGAGTTTATCGAGTATTTGAAACTCTACGGCGTGGAGATAACGAAGAGCGGAAAAGATTATTCCTATCTGCATCCGCACAAACAAAAGCCGATCCGCGGCAAGCGGCTCGGAGAGAACTATTCAAAGGAGGCGATAGAACATTTCATTGGAGAGAAAGGACACGGGCGGAACGCCCGCGCCGCTTATGCGATTGCAGGAGATGAACGAGAAAGACAAGCAGGAAATTCAGACGGCTTTGCTGAAAGAAGCGTTAGCGATATCGAACGAGAGATCGAACAGCTTGATAGAACAGCAGAACAAGCTCATCGAGGGTATGCGTTCGGATATAGCGATGACGGAGTTCGAGCTGACGGAAACGACGGAAAAAGCCGTGCGGGAGATCAAAGCGACGGCGGAAAAGACGGAGCGGCTGAACGAGAGCATAGAAACGCAAATCAGAAAGGCGGTTTTGACTTCTGCAAATGATATGAAAGCGGAAATACTATTGAGCGTAAAAGAAGCTTTATCGAAAACGCAGGAGGAAATCCGAAAGACAGAAAAGGCAATCGAGAAACAACGCGAGGATATGCGTATGGAGAGCGGCGTCCGCAGGTTTCTGTTTTGGGCTACGCCTATCTTTCTGCTTGCGCAGACAATCGTGCTGATCATAGCATTGCTGTAATCGAAAAGTAAAATTGAAAAGAAGCTGACCGTGACGCAGGTGTCCCGACAGGAAAACATTTGGAGAACAGGGATTGAAAGAGCGGCCGCGGCAGAACTATGAGGAAAAATCCGTATGAAACGGAAACGCGTACAATGGCGCGAAAGGAGAAAAGATTATGAGAGAACCATTGACATAACTATAAAAATTCGGAGGAAAATGAGCTACGGGAAAAACAATGCAACAATTGAGCGCGGAGCTTAGCTCTGCGCCTACCTCTATGAGAGAATATGAAATCGGGGGAAAGAGATACATAGTAACAAGCCATTATGCGGGGGAAAAAGAAATCGACAGTACCATTCGCAGCATTGCCATAGACCGCGCAAAGCGTGAAATGGGAATCGCATAAGGGAAATCGGCGTCAGGGCATTGCCAAATTTGGTGTGGCGTGGTATAATACCCGTACATTGAATTTGGCTGCTTTGATGCAAAGGAGTAAAAGAATGCAATCAAAGCAAGAACAACTGAATAATACGGGACTTTATTTAAGGCTTTCCAAAGACGACGAACGTGTAGGCGAATCGCTATCCATTGACAATCAGCGAATCATACTGCAAAAGTATATCAAAGACCGGGGCTGGAACTTGGTGGACGAGTATGTGGACGACGGCTATTCGGGAACGAACTTTGAACGCCCCGAAGTGCAGCGGCTGTTGGACGATGCAAAAGCAGGTCGCATCAATACCATTGTGGTAAAAGACCTGTCCCGTTTCGGAAGAAACTATATCATGGTCGGACAGTATCTCGATTACATATTTCCCGCCTACGGCATACGCTTTATAGCCATAAGCGACAATGTGGACACGGCGGACAGGAACAGCACGGGTATGGACATGATGCCGATCATGAACGTGTTTAACGAGTGGCATTCGGCAAATACATCGAAAAAGATCCGCGCGGTATTGGAAGCGAGCCAGAAAGCAGGCAAATACACTTCGGGTTATTATCCTTACGGGTATCTTGTCGGCGGCGATGATAACCGCACGGCGATCATTGACGAGCCTGCGGCGGAAGTCGTCAGGCGAATCTTTCAGATGCGAATCGAAGGAGCCTCGCCCTACCGCATTGCACGGGCGCTCTCCGACGAAGGTATTCCGAATCCTACGCTGTACCGGACGAAGAAAGACGGCGGCAAAATCAATCGGCAGATACAGCCGTGGTGGAGCCATAAAACCATTCGGGATATGCTTGCCGATCCGACGTACAAAGGCTGTACGGTGCAGCACAGGCGTTCCACGGTTTCCTATAAAAACCACCGCACCTATTGGCGGCCGCAGGAAGAATGGATCGTCAAAGAAAATGCCCACGAGCCTATCGTGAGCAACGAGGTTTGGGATAAGGCACAGGAAGTCACAAAATCCGTCAGCAGAACAAAGTACACGAAAAAGGGCGTTTCGCATCCTCTGTCCGGATTTCTCTTCTGCGCGGATTGCGGACAGAAGATGAGAATATCCTACTCAAAGACAAAGTTAAAGAGCGGAAAGGAATACAACTGCGAATGCTATATCTGTCGTACCTTTGCAAACCTCGGCAAAAACTACTGCACAACGCACGCGATACAACGGGCAGATCTCGAAGCTCTTGTACTTGCGGACATTCGCTCGAAACTCAATTTTGTTTTAGAGGACGAAGCGGCGGCGCGGGAAGAGTTCTTGAAAGGCAGGGCAAAGCGGACGGCTGCGGCAAGAGTTGCCGACAACAAACAGCTCAAAGCCAAACGCAAACGCATGGAAGAATTGGATGCTCTCATTCAATCCGCGTTCGAAGATAAAGTCTTGAAGAAAATGCCCGAAAATCTCTGCAATTCCCTTTGCAAAAAATATCAGGCGGAGCAGGAAACGCTGAAAGCCGAGATAAACGCATTGGAGAAGAAATTGCAGGAAGAGAGCAAGGACGAGGCGGACGTCGAAGAGTATATCCGACGCATCAAACTGTACGGCAGTTGCCCCGAACTGACGCGGGAAATGTGCCTGCAACTGATTGAATTTATTACAATCGACGCAAAGACGGAACGCAATAATCGCTGGCACTCCCCCGCACCGCGTAACATTCATATCTATTACAAACTGATAGATAAAGAACACGCAACCCTAAACAAAAACTAATTTTACATTCCTTTTTGTACGCACTATAAGGAAAGGGGCGTATACTTTCAGACAAGGGAATGAGGTGCTCCCGAAGAACTCTGAGTCTTGAACTGCTTTTGAAGCTGATGACCTCTGCGATCACACGCGGAGCATCGGCTTTTTTGTTTGCCCCGCAAAGGAGATAGGATGGATTTTTTAACATCGCTTGCTGTCATTTGTCTTTGCGCATTGCTGCTTGGTTCGGTTTGTTCCAAGCTCAGACTGCCGCCGCTTCTCGGGATGCTGATGCATGTGGACGGGCAGAAGACTGTATTGAAGGAGAAACACGGAGAAAATGACGGGACGAATACAGCGCAGGAAGAGCGCTCTTCCTAAAGGCGAGTCTTTCCCAACAATAAGTTCGGACTTGGAATAGACAGGTCAAAGGCAAAGGCAGATTGGAGACGACGACAGAACAAATATACATCAAAAAAGGCAGAGCTTAAGCTCTGCCTTTTATTGTATAAAGAAAACCCCCGGATAGTCCGGGGGTTCAGGAATAGGCTTATGCCGATGTGGTATTGAAAAAATAACTCCATTCGTATATAATGGAGGTGCGACCTGCCAGTTGCACACAAAACGAATGGAGGACATTGAGAAATGAATCACAATGACAATAAGATTTTATCACACAGCACATGGAATTGCAAGTACCACATAGTGTTTGCGCCAAAATATAGGCGAAAAATATTCTACGAAAGCCGTCGCAAGGAGATTATGGAAATCATTAAAGAATTGTGCCGATGGAAAGAAGTGGAAATATTGGAAGGAGAGATGGCGGTGGATCATGTGCATCTGCTGTTGATGATACCGCCAAAGATGAGTGTGTCGGGATTTATGGGATACCTGAAAGGGAAAAGCAGTTTGATGATATACCAAAGATGGGGTGCGGTAAAATATCAATATCGATGCAGAGAATTTTGGTGTAGAGGGTACTATGTAGATACGACAGGGAAAAATACAGAGGCAATCAAAAAGTATATAGCAAATCAGTTAAAGCGCGATAAGGAAGCAATGCAGCTGAGTATAGATTACCCAGACGACCCGTTTACGGGTAGCAAGTAACAGACGCGCTGACTGGCAGGTCGTTCTATGTGCGCGTGGCGCACGAGCTAGTAGTCAAGGGCTATGCCCGAAAATGAAGAACCACCAGCTAAGCTGGTGGGTTCCTTTTTTTATCAGATTTTGCAGATAATCTGCGGGCACAGAAGATGATTTGCCGATACATTAAAAAAACAGATTAGCATAAGAGAAGATAATCAAAGTAAAGAAAAGTAATGAAGATTAAATTTGAAAAGCACGCCAATAATTAAAAATTAATCATGAAAGGATTTTAAATTGGAGAGTGAGCACTGAGTAGACTTTTTTACGCGTAGCCTGTTCCAATCGCAAGATTTCCAAGCTTTTCTTATGGCTGGAGTGTGGCTAAGCTCTGCTGGTGTGCGGCCAAGCTCCGCTGGAGCACAACTAAGCACCGCTGGAGTGTGGCTAAGCGCCGCTGGAGTGTGGCTAAGCGCCGCTTATGATATTGGCTCGAAAGGAGATAGAATTCCTCGAGTACCATAAGATAGTAAGATAATAAAATAATAAGACAGAAGTAGTTTCATTGGATTTAAGTATTTTAGCTAAGATTAAAAAAAGATAAATTTATCTGTCAAGTCGTTGCTTAAAAAGTTCCTCTTAAGAAGACGTTGAACGCCAGAGCAAACAATTTGCAGTCTCCTATAAATGAAGGGTGTTGAAGAAAAGGCATTTTACATAATTGAATATATTTCGAAATTTGTCGAAATAATAATTTATAAATTTATACTGCAATGCTTTCAGAAAAAAGACAATTCCGAAAAAAGGAAATTTCATCTTTATACAAGCAGTAAAAATATCCTTTTTTAGGGGTAAAATAGCGTTTTCGTGCGATCAGAGCAAAAAATCGATGAGGTAATACGATTTCCTTTTGTAAGCCTTTGCGTGCAAGCTGGGAGTTGATCTTTGTAATCTTATTTCGAAAATATTCTAAATATATGACTTTTATCGTCTGTTGGCATGATTTTAAAGACTTGAGAACCATAAGGCGATTGTGTAATTCGAAAGCGAATTGCACAAGATACAAGAGATGAGGAATGAACAAGACAATGTCATCAGACGAACATTCAGACGGGGGAGAGAAGCATATCGGATATTTGCTTCCCACCGTGCAACGACAATTGCGGGTACGCTTGTGTTCTTTCTCATTATGTCGCTGGTTCCATTTATTTTTTGGCTCACGCTTCTTTTCGGCGGTTCGGAGGGCATGCTTGATAAAGTGCTTGAATTAGAATTGTTCGGCTGGGCGCGTGACTTTCTCACCTTTTTACGGGACAATGCGCAAGGCGCTACGGCGGGAGCAAGTGTTTTTCTGATTGCTACGACATTGTGGTCGAGTTCTGCTTTTTTCTATCACCTTCGGCGGAGCGGAGAGATTGTCTATCATCAAAAGCGTATTCAAAAGGGCTGGAAAGTCCGAATTTATGCATTAGCTATGACTTTTGCTGTATTGATCTTTTTTGCATTTTCGGGAGGCGTTCTTGTGTTCTTGTCCTTTATCACACGCCCGCTTTCACGTTGGATTGCATATCCGGTCGTTTATTCTTCGCTCCTTGTGCTCGGTTTTTTTGCCGCTTGGCTTCTCAATGTGTATGTTTGTCCATATGTCCATTGTGCAAAACAAATGAGTCTTGGAAGTTTTCTGACGGCTGTTGCATGGATGATCGCCTCGGGGGCTTTTTCCGTCTATCTTTCTTTTGGCAACAAGGAAAAACTATATGGAGCGCTCACTCTTGTTATTGTTTTCCTGCTTTGGCTTTACTGGCCGATGATCTGTTTTGTTGCAGGTGTCATTTTTAATAAACATCGGCTAAAATTATCCGCCTGAAGCAGGGGTTCTAGCCGTTATAATATGGGTTGCCGTTTTTCCGAAAAATTGTGATTTAATCGTTGCAATCTTGTACGAAAAGAGCCGCGCTCCTTTAGGAGCGCGGCAATGCAGATTTTAGCAGTCAATTTTCCAGCAACTTGTAGATGGTCTTACAGGAGCGCGGCTAACCAAATTTTAGCATTCAATCTTATTTTGTTGCTTGCAGATGCGGCTTTGACGAGAATACACGCGCACGGCAAGGCAGATATTTAATCGGATTGAAAAGGGCATGACGCAGGATAGCGATAACGCATGCATGCACGGCAATGCAGATTTTAACAATCGTTTTTAATGTGCAGTTTCTGTTTCTTGGCTGAGATTTTCAAGCATAACCCGCAGATGTGCAGAATTTTCTTCATCTGAGACAGAAGGATCCTTGGTGAATCGTTCGCAGGGGAGATATTCACATCCGGCACATGTCTTGCGGTTTTGCGCATGACAGCACTCGTATACGGCACATTGGCTGAACTCGGTATATCCGAGCCACCAGGGCTTTCCCTCGATTGTACGACATCCGCCGCAAGCTTTAGGATATTTCGGACATGTGTTGCACTCAATGCCGCATGGAGACAGTGTTTTTCTCATATTTTACTCCAAAAACTCGCACCTGCATGGTTTTTTGCTCAAATTTCTCTTGATTTGGAATTCGCATTTTTTGTATAATCTGCAGTGTTTGGAGGGCGGAAATCAAAGCAAAATGGGAAAGGATTCAAATCTTTCTCACACGGATGACGCCAGCGATTCCTTTGATCATAGAAAGACATGCCTCGGAGGGAATATCGTCCAAATCGAGGATAAGGTAGGCGTATTCACCTTTGCTCTGATCCTGCATATGTGCGACGTTGATTCCCTGCGACGAGACGACGGCGAGGATCTTGGAGAGAATCTCCTTGATATTATGGTGATGAACGCAGACGCGGGCAGTGCTTGCTCGGGGCATGGAGACGGCGGGATAATTGACGCTGTTGGTGATGTTGCCGTTTTCCAGGTAATCGGTGAGCTGTTTCGCTGCCATAAAGGCACAGTTATCCTCCGCTTCGGGGGTGCTTGCGCCGAGGTGGGGGACGCAGAGAATATTTTCTTTGCCGAGGAGGGTTTCGTCGGGGAAGTCGGTGATATAGCGGGAGACTTTCCCCTCGGCGACGGCATCTGCCATGTCGGAACTGACGACGAGATCGCCGCGCGAGTTATTGATGAGAACGACGCCGTCCTTACACAGTGCAAGTGTGTTCTTATTGAACATTCCCTTGGTGTCGGGTGTGAGCGGAACGTGGACGGTGATAAAGTCACAGGACTTCAGAACGGTATTGAGATCGGCAGTGAATTCGACGCGTCTATCGATCATCCATGCGCTCTTGATGGAGAGGAAGGGGTCATAACCGACGACTTCCATGCCGAGGGCGAGGGCTGCGTTTGCGACCATTGCCCCGATGGCGCCAAGCCCGATGACGCCCAGTTTTTTGCCGATGATTTCCTGTCCCACAAACTTGCCTTTCCCTTTTTCGACGAGTTTGGAGATATCGGGCTGACCTTTGAGTGACTGTGCCCATGCGGCGCCGTCGACAATTTTTCTTCCGCCGAGGAAGAGTTCGCAAAGGACGAGCTCTTTGACGGCATTTGCATTTGCGCCCGGCGTATTGAATACGACGATGCCGCGTTCCGTGCATTTATCGATGGGAATGTTGTTGACGCCAGCACCCGCGCGGGCAACCGCCAAAAGGTTTTCGCCGAGCGGATATTCGTGCATTGCAAAGGAGCGCAGAATGATGCCGTCGGGGTTTTCTGCCTTATCCGAATACTCGTAGCCTTTGAAAACGTCATCGGCGACGGGGCTGATCGCATTGAGTTTTAAGATCTTCATCATGCATTCTCCTTTTCAAACTTTTTCATGAACTCGATGAGCGCTTTGACGCCTTCGACGGGCATTGCGTTGTAGATGGATGCGCGCATGCCTCCGACGAGGCGGTGTCCTTTCAGGGAAACGAGCCCGTTTGCGGTTGCTTCCTTGACAAATTTGGCGTCGAGGTCTGCATTGGGCGTGACGAAGGGCACGTTCATAATGGAGCGGTACTCTTTCTCCACCTTGTTGGTGTAGAAAGAGGAGTTGTCGATGAAGTCGTACAGAAGCCCCGCTTTGTAGACGTTGATCTTATTCATCTCCTTGACGCCGCCGAGTTTTTTGAGCCACCTCAAAACGAGCGTCGCCATATAGATGGAGAAACAGGGGGGTGTGTTGTAAAGGCTCTTGTTTTCATCCTGCACCTTCCATTTGAGCATGGTGGGGCAGGCGGGAAGGGGATTCTGAATAAGATCGCGCTTTGCGATGACGATGGTCACGCCTGCGGGAGCGAGGTTCTTCTGTGCGCCTGCATAGATGACGGCAAATTTCTTCACGTCAATTTCGCGCGAGAGGATCTCCGAGGACATATCGGCAACGAGAGGAGCTTTTGTCTCGGGGAACTTTATATAGCGGGTTCCGAAGATGGTGTTGTTGGAACAGATATGCACGTAATCCGCATCTTCGCGGAAAGCGATCTTGTCAACGTCGGGGATATAGGTATACGTCTTATCCTCGGAGGAGGCGACACAGGCGGCATCGCCGTAAATTTTGCCTTCCTGCCATGCTTTTTTGGAGAAATTGCCCGTGACGATGTAATCGGCTTTTCCCGAGTGCATGAGATTGAGCGGAACGGCGGCGAACTGCGTGGATGCTCCGCCCTGTACGAACAGGACGGCATAGTCGTCGGGAATGCCCATGAGTTCGCGCAGCAGTGCGGCGCCTTCGTCTACGATTGCTTCAAACGCCTTGTTGCGGTGAGAGATCTCCGTGACGGACATCCCTGTTCCCCCGAAGTCGAGGAATTCGCGCTGAGCCTCTTCCAGGACTTCGAGAGGAAGCGTGGAAGGTCCTGCCGAGAAGTTGTAAGCTCTCATGGTGTCACCTCTTAAAATGATTTTATTTGCAGACCTCTTTGCCGGGCAAAAAGATTCTGTTGCGCGAAGAAGATAGCAAAATTGCCGTTGCATATACGTCGCAAGCGAATAAAAATTCACGAAAAGGGGCGTTATGCAAGTAATTATTGTATTTTATTATACTTGATTTTATGCGGTTTGACAAGCGTTTGAGCAAAATTTTCGGTGCGACCTTGTACATGGTATGGTCGAAGACCATTTTTTCGCGCAATTTCGGAAAAAAAAGACGATAAAGTATTTACATTTGCCTGCATTTAGTGTAAAATAGGAACGAGAAAGTTCTTTTGATCACAGGACACTTCTTTTGAAAAATGTGCAAGGAGCAGCTGTTATGGAAGAGACAAAACAAACGGACAGAAAAAGCATGGTGATGGAAGGGATGTATCGCGGCATGACGGGGAAACTGGACGAAGTGCGTCAGTCCGTCAGCAAGGAACTTCAGTTTACTTCCGCCCAGCAGGTTTCTGCCTACGAAGCGCTCGCGGGGACGTTCAAGGACGGTCTTGAAACTTTGCTTGCAGAGTTCAGATATCTCTCCCAGCAAAGCAGCGCGGTCTACGATTACAACTGCAAGGAGCGCGCGGCTGCGCGCGATGCGATCATGGAAGCGGTGAAGTCGAACGCGGAGCAAAACGCACAGGCATTTGCCCGGCAGCTCGCCGACAGCACCAAGGCATTTTCCGAACAGCTCGAAAAGAGTACAAAGGAGACAGAGGAAAAGTTTGCGGCAAGCCTTGAGGAGCTGCAGCAGTCTTTTGCCGCACAGCTTGATGCGCTTCGTGAGGAGCTTGCAAAGAAGGCCGACAAGGAAGAGCCTGAATCGTTCGCGGTGCAGACCGCCGCAGAGACGGCCGAGGAGCAGGGAACCGTTGAGGAAGCATTCGACTACGATGTCCTTGCCGAAAAGATCGCTTCCATCCTTCCCGAGACCGATTATGATATGCTCGCAGACAAAGTTGTCGCTGCGCTTCCGCCCGTTGATGCGGATGCCATTGCCGATAAGGTCGCGGCGGCAGTTCCGCCTGCGGATGAGAATTCCATTGCGGATAAGGTCGCCGAGAATATTACGCCCATTGATTACGATCTGATCGCAGAGCGCGTTTCCGCCGTACTCGAGGGTGAATTTGACGTGACGGTAGACGAGAACGGGGTCGATAAGATCGCAAATGCCGTCATCGAACGTCTTGATTATGAAAAACTTGCTCAGGCGGTTGCAGAGCGCATCGGTGAGCGTGAAGTTGTACGCGTGGTGTCCGTGCCTGCGCCTGTACAGGCGGAAAGGGCGGAACCCGCGCCTGAAGTATCTGCCGTAAAGGCGCCTGCCGAGACGACGCCCGTCGTCGAGGAAGAGCCTGCGGCTGAGCCCGTCAAAGAGGAACTGGCAGTCGCAACCGCACCCGTTGCGAAAAAGCTGGTCGTGGCGCCCGAGCCCGCTCCCGTAGCTGCGCCCGTTGTGGTGCCCGTTTCCGATGATCCCAACATGTTCACGCGTTTCAAGCGCAGTTTTAAGGCAAAGATCATCGAGAGCGATGAGGAAGTCAAGGGGTTCTATTTCGACCTGAAGAACGCATTCCTTTCCTATTCGCGCGTGGCGTCGCAGGTGAGCTGGTCGAATGACCGTTACACGTTTGCGGGAGACACGATCGCCAAGATCGGTGTGCGCGGAAAGACGCTCTGCGTCTATCTTGCGCTCAATCCCGACGAATTCCCGTCCAGCGTCTATCATCAGCGGTTTGCGGGCGACACCAAGATGTATGAAAAGACGCCGATGATGATCAAGGTCAAGAGCGGCGTTGCATTAAAGCGTGCCATTCGGCTTGTCGAGATGCTCATGGAGAACCTCGGCGCAGTCAAGGATGAGGACCGCACGCCCGCCGATTATTCGGGAGAGTATGCTTTCCGCAGTGAGGAGCAGCTTCTTGCGGAGGGACTCATCAAGACGGCGGTCGTGGAAAAATCCGATCTGGATTTCTGAAAGAATAATTGAATTTTTGGTCCGTGACAGGATACACAAGAGAGCTGCTCAGGTAGCTCTCTCGTCTTGTTATGGGCGGAGTAAGGAGTATATATTTGAAGAACGGTAAAAACAATTCCAACGAAAGACACACCGATCCCGCCATTGAGCTGGCAATTCTCAACGGGATCGAGGCGTACAACCGCGAGCAGCGCGCGCGCAGTGCGGGCGAGACACGCACCAAAGAGGCGATGGAGGAGGCGGGATACAAGCCTTCGCGCCGTTCGCGCGCCAAGGGGAAGGGCACAAAACTCCCCGCGCAGGAGACGGACAAACAGGAGCTGTCTTTGAAGTCCTCCCAAAGGAGCAAGGACGAAGTACGCACGAAGTCTGAAAGACGCGAAAAGCCCGTAAAGACCGAAAAGGGTGAGAGAAGCGAAAAATCTGCAAGGAATGAGAAGGGCGAGCGCGGAAGAAAGAAAAAGCCCGTCAAGATACTTTTCTTCGGCGGCGTAGGCGAGATCGGAAAGAATATGACCGCCATCGAATACGGCAACGACATCATTGTCATCGATGCGGGTATCATTTTCCCCACGGAGGAGATGCCGGGCATTGATCTCGTGTTTCCCGATATCTCTTACCTTGTCAATAACCGTCAGAAGATCCGCGGCGTATTTTTAACGCACGGACATGAGGATCACATCGGCGGCGTTCCCTATCTCATGAAGGAACTTTTGCCCGAAACGCCGCTCTATGGCACCAAGCTGACGCTCGCGCTTGTCGATAACAAACTGCGTGAACACCGCATGAACAACGTCGTCGAACGTACCGTCAAGCCCAAGGACAGCGTGCGCGCGGGCGTATTCACCGTCAATTTTGTCAACGTCAACCACTCCATTGCGGGATCTTTGGCGCTCGCCATTGAGACGCCTTACGGCATCATTTTCCACAGCGGCGATTTCAAGATCGACCTCACACCCGTTGCGGGGAGTCCCATCGACCTTGCCGAGATTGCCGAATACGGCAAGAAGGGCGTGTTGCTCTATTTGGGTGAATCCACCAATATCGAGCGCCCCGGCTATACGATGAGCGAAAAGGTGGTCGGCACGACACTCGAGCATATCTTTGCCGAGAACGCAGACAGACGCATTGTCATTGCCACGTTTGCTTCCAATGTCCACCGTCTGCAGCAGATCGTGGATATTGCTGTCAAGTTCCGCCGCAAGGTGGCGCTGTCCGGACGGAGCATGTTCAATGTCGTCGAGGCGGCGGCAAAGATCGGCGAGATCACCATTCCCGAGGGCGTTCTTGTTGACGTCGAAAAGACCAAGAACTTCTTCGACCGTGAGATCGTCATCATTTCCACGGGCTCCCAGGGCGAGCCGATGAGTGCGCTCACCCGCATGGCGGCAGGCGAATTCAACAAGGTCACGATCGGACCCAACGATACTATCGTCATTTCCGCAAGCCCCATCCCCGGAAACGAGCGCATGATATATCGTGTCATCAATAACCTCTATCAGAAGGGCGCCAACGTCGTCTATGAGAGTTTGGAAAAGATTCACGTCTCGGGTCACGCCTGCCAGGAAGAGCACAAGATCATGCATACGCTCTTAAAGCCTAAGTTCTTTATTCCCGTGCACGGCGAGTACCGCCATTTGAAGCGTCACGCGCTGCTTGCGCAGGAGCTCGGAATGAAACCCGCACAGATCTTCATTCCCGAGATCGGCGCATGCGCGGAAGTTACGGACGAGACGCTCACGCAGGGGAACAGCTTCCCCGCAGGTGCGCGCCTCATCGACGGCGCGGGGTTCGAGGACTACGGCACGAGCGAGGTGCTCAAAGACCGTATCCGTATGTCGGAAGAGGGCTTGTTTGTCATCTCCGTAGCGCTCTCCAAGGGCGTGCTCATGGGAGACCCCATCATCGAGAGCCGCGGGTTTGTATTCTCGGATGAGCGCGACTATATGCGCGATCTGAAGGACATCGTCGAAAAGGCGATCGACAGCGTACCTGCAAACGGCGGGAATGCAGAGATCTCTGCCGCCGTCCGCCGCGCAGTCAAGAGCTATCTGTTCAAAAAGACCAAGCAGTCGCCCATGATCCTGACCATCATTCAGGAAATTTAAGACCGAAAGACTTGTCTGAGAAAGGGTTGCCTGCGGGCAATGAGAAGCAATCAAATTCAGCCGATTTACCCGCGGACGCTTAGCGCTTTTCGGAAAACGGCCGTTTTTCGCGGAGATGTAAATCTTCTGTAGCCGAGCGGTCTGCACACGCCCATTCTTTTCGGGAAACAGCCGTTTTTCAGAAAGTGACAAAACAGTAAGACGCGTGTCGGAAAATTGCTTCATAAAAATCGGGACGAGGAGAAATGCAATGGGAACGCCGAAAGAAGTTGCATTTGCCATTGTGGAAGGAGTGCCGGACGTGCGCCTTCGCGCCATGATGGGCGAGTGGCTCTTCTATTTTCGGGAAGAGTATCTCGGCACGATCGAGGACGGACGTCTGTTTTTGAAGGATACGCCGCGTTCGCGGCCGCACTTAAGCGGCGTGCCGCTTGTCGCGCCGCATGCGGGAGCAAAGCCTGCTTTCATGCCTGATGTACAGAGCGCGGAGCGGCTTTTTGAGCTGTTCACGAAAATTGTAGGACGAAAACTGTAGGATAAACAAAGGCGGCGGAAACGCCGTCTTTTTCAAAGAAAATGATTGTTGATTGGCAAAAATTAAATACGTTGCGGGCGGCGGCTAAGGATGAGCGCGACCCGACGACGCCCGATGACGTGCTCGCCGTTTTGCGTCAGGAGACGGAGCGCATGCAAAATGCGCGTATTCTGGAAGTCGGCACGGGCAGGGGGCTTACCTCCGTTGCCTTTATCCTGGCAGGCGCGCAGCATGTGACGACGATCGAACGGGAGGAAACGCGCATTCTTGCGGCGAAAGAGACGTTCAGCGCGTTCGGGGTTTCCGATTGTGTGACGCTTCTTGAGGGCGACGCTGCCGAGATTCTGCCTGTTCTTTCGGGCGAGTATGATCTCATCTTTCTCGATTGCGCAAAGGTGCAGTATCGCCGCTTTCTTCCCGATTGTAAGAGACTGCTTCGGGCGGGCGGCGTGCTGTGCGCGGATGACGTGTTGCTCTTTGCGGACGGCGTTCCCGCCAAGCGCAGAATGCTCGCAAAGCACATCGAGGAATTTGTCTTTGATCTCAAATCGGATGCCGATTTTAAGACGCAGGTGCTTTCTGTCGGGAAGGGGCTTGCCGTTGCGCGCAAGAAGGATACGCAATGAATCGGGAGGTTGCCGTGAAACGGCTGATCTTTGTCAATGGGACGATGGGGGTCGGAAAGAGCGCTGTCTCGCACGAACTCAAAAACCTGCTTACGCCGTGCGCATTTTTGGACGGTGACTGGTGTTGGGATCTTGCGCCCTTCACAGTGACAGAGGAGACAAAGGCGCTTGTTCTTGACAATGCGGCGTATCTTCTCAATGCGTTTTTGCGCTGTTCCGCTGTCCGAAATGTGCTTTTCTGTTGGGTAATGCCTGCGCGCTTTGTCATTGATGATTTGCTATCCCGCATCACGGAGCCGTACTCCTTTCATCTGTTTACGCTCACAGCCTCGGAGCAAGCTTTGTGCGCGCGCCTGAATGCGGACATCGCCGCGGGCAAACGAACGCAGGACGTGGTTGCGCGTTCGCTTGCCTATCTGCCGCTTTACGAGTCCGGTATGGGAGGAATTAGGGTAGATACTTCTTGCCGCTCGGCGGCGGAGATCGCGCAGTTCATTGCGGACAAGGTGGTCGGAAAAGCCCCCGAACAAGGTATTTTTAATTCCGCCCAAAAGATATCGGATTGCTTTATAGAGAAAGGGGCGCAGCTTTCTGCAAGTGCGACGGCGCCTGATGAAAGAGTGACGGGAGAGATCACGAAGGAGAGACGATGAAACCTGAATTGCTTGCCCCGGCGGGGAATCTGAAAAAACTGAAATGTGCATTTAATTTCGGCGCGGACGCCGTCTATGTGGGCGGAAAGTCGTTCTCTTTGCGTGCGTTTGCAGATAATTTTACCGACGAAGAGCTCGCCGAAGGCATTGCATATGCCCATGCGCGTGGCAAAAAGGTGTATGTTGCCGTCAATATCTTTGCGCGAAATGCAGATCTTTCCATGCTGGAGGCGTATTTTTGCAAACTGCAGGAGATGAATGCGGATGCCGTGCTTGTTTCCGATCTCGGGACGCTTTCGGTTTGCAGGCGTGTCGCTCCCGCGCTCACGGTACACATTTCCACGCAGGCGAATATCACCAATGCAGAGGCGGCGCGTGCCTATCAGATGCTCGGCGCAAGCCGCGTCGTGCTTGCCCGCGAGCTCTCGATTGCGGAGATCGCACAAATCCACGCCGCTTGCCCTGAATTGGAACTTGAGGCATTTGTGCATGGGGCAATGTGCATTTCGTACAGCGGAAGGTGTTATCTTTCCGACTACCTTGACGGACGCCCTGCCAACCGCGGAGCATGCGTTCAGGCTTGCCGCCGCGCCTATCGGATTCAGAGTGCGGGGCAGGACGGCTGGTGCGATCTGGAAAGGGACGGACGCGGGACGTACGTCATGAACAGTAAAGATCTCAACCTGAGCGCGCATCTTGAGGCGCTTGCCGCGGCTGGCGTTGTTTCCTTTAAGATCGAGGGCAGGATGAAGAGCGAATATTATCTTGCTACGGTCGTCAATGCCTATCGTCGAATCCTTGACGGCGGTTGGACAAAGGCGCTTGCCGAAGAGCTCGATTGTATCGATCACCGCGCCTATACCACGGCTTATGCGCTTGGCGATAACAGCGATACGGTCTTGCCGAGCGGATCGCAGGAGGTGGGGACCTGCGCGTTTATTGCGGTCGTTGTGTCGCAAAAAGACGGATACGTGTGCGCAGAAATGCGCAATCGGTTCCATGAAGGGGATATCCTTGAAGTGCTTTCCCCGGGCAGTTCGTTCGGAAAATCTTTTTCGGTT
>ERZ1643251.3110-NODE-3110-length-15825-cov-21.782815_pt1 | contig 15825 bp, 17 predicted proteins | sample MGYA00579261_ERZ1643251 | MGnify/ENA primary metagenome ERZ1643251 (study PRJEB29033, sample SAMEA4952267) | chicken gut metagenome | biome: Broiler Chicken; feature: Gastrointestinal Tract; material: Caecum | place: Ireland | collected 2018 | study: Broiler...
TGACCGCCGTCTGGACCTATGTGGGAGAACTGGCCTTCAACCTGCTGGTGCTGGTTGGTGCGGTGAAGGGATGTGACCGGATCGTAAAGGAAATCATGGGCTTGTGACAAATCTTTCGTAAAATTCATCGTTGAATCCTGCAACACTTTCTGCTATACTATGGATAAGAAGCGGAAAGGAGCGTACCTATGCCAAACATCAAGCCAATCTCGGATTTGCGTAACTACAACGAAGTACTGCGGGACGTGTCTGTGAATGAACCGGTATTTCTGACCCGAAACGGCAGAGGCCGTTATGCTGTGGTAGACATCGAGGAATACGAAAGAACACGTGCAGGGCTGAAGCTGCTGGCAGAACTAGCCCGCGGTGAACGCTCCGGTCGGGAGAACGGATGGCTCGCGCTGGATGATGTCGAGTCAGAATTTCTGGGGTGAGCCATGGCAAAAGTGTATCTGTCAGGACTGGCCAAACAAGATCTATCTGATGCGAAACGGTATATTTCCGAGGAGCTGCAAAATCCGGAAGCGGCCAAGCGAGTACTGGCACGCATTTTCAAATCTCTTCGCGTTTTGGAACAGTTTCCCTATTCGGGAACACCGCTTCAGATTACGGGGATCGAAACGGGATATCGTAGTGTTGCCAGTGGAAGCTATCGCATCTTTTATCATGGCGATGAAGAATCTGTCTATGTTGTCCGCATCCTTTACGGACGGCGGGACTTCATGCGGATTTTGTTTGGTGTGACACCAGCACCGGATGATGAAGAATGAACCCTGGAATGGGATCACAACAAGAACGGGTAGTCATTTTGGCTGCCCGCTTTTTTGTTTCAAACAAAGGAGTGATTGCCTATGGAAATCAAAATTCCCAAAGAAGTCCGGGACTACCATGAGACTATCTTCTTCGGTCTCAACACCCGGCAGTTTATCTGCTCACTGCTGGCCCTTGGGGTGGCGGTGGGCGTTTATTTTTTGCTCCGTCCGCTACTGGGAACGGAGGAAATCGGCTGGGTCTGCATCCTGGCCGCCGCACCCTTCGCGGCCTGCGGATTTTTCTCCTACCACGGTATGACCGCCGAACAGTTGTTTTGGGCGTGGTGCAAAGCCGAGATTCTGAGCCCCAAACGGCTGGTCTATCGTTCCAACAGCTATTACTACGATGCAATCCAAGGAGGAATGCGTATGAAGAAACCCAAACAGAAGAAGCGCAGCCGTAAGGAGAAGCGCCATTGATCAAGACCCTGTCCAAAGCGCGGAAACAGGAGCGTGTAAAGTTCCGCATTCCGCGCAACGTGCAGGACTGCATTCCCATCCGCCGCATTTGGGCGGACGGGATCTTCCAGGTGGGCCACCAGTTCTCCAAGACCTGGTCGTTCACCGATATCAACTATTCCATTGCCGGCAAAGAAGATAAGACGGCAATGTTCCTGGACTACTGCGACCTGCTCAATGCACTGGACTCCGGTGCTTCGGCCAAGATCACTCTGTACAACCGGCGGATCAACAAGGAAGAATTCGAGCGGTCCGTTCTGCTGCCTCTCAAGGAGGATGGGTTGGACAATTACCGCGAAGAATTCAACGAGATGCTGCGCGCCCAGGTCACCGAGAGCAACAACAGCATCGTCCGGGAGCGGTATCTTACCATCAGTGTCGTCAAGCGCAACATCGAGGAAGCACGCACCTACTTTGCCCGCGTCGGCACTGATCTGACCACCAAGCTGGCGGCACTGTCCTCGGTGGCGCAGGAACTTTCGCTCAATGAGCGCCTGCGGATCTTCCGCGACTTCTTCCGCCCGGCGGACCCGCCTGCAGCCGAGTTCGATATCCACCAGAAAGCCCGGCGTGGCCAGCATTTCAAAGACTGGCTGTGCCCCAGCAGCATGGAGTTCGCTGCCGACCATTTCAAGATCGATGACCGCGTGGGCCGGGTGCTTTATCTCCAGGACTTCTCCAGCTATCTGAAGGACAGCTTTGTGTCGGAGCTCTGCGACCTGGATCGGGAAATGATGCTGTCCATCGATATTCTGCCCATCCCCACCGACGAGGCCGCCCGCCAGCTGCAGAATACGTTGCTGGGTGTGGAAACCAACGTGACCAACTGGCAGCGGAAGCAGAACGCCAACAACAACTGGTCGGCCATTGTACCTTACGACATGGAACTTCAGCGCAAGGAAACCAAGGAGATGCTGGATGATCTGACCACCCGCGACCAGAGGATGATGTTTGGTCTGGTCACCCTTGTCCACATGGCAGGTACCAAAGAGCAACTGGATGATGATACCGAATCGCTGCTTTCTGTTGCCCGTAAGCACCTGTGCCAGCTTTCCACCCTGCGTTGGCAGCAGCGGGATGGCCTGGACACCGTGCTGCCCTATGGCCTGCGGCGCATCGAGGCACTGCGCACCCTGACTACCGAAAGCACGGCAGTGCTCGTTCCTTTCCGAGCCCAGGAAATTATGCAGACCCATGGACTCTACTATGGCCAGAACACCATCAGCCGGAACCGCATCGTGGTAGATCGCCGGCAGCTGCTTAACGGCAACAGCTTCCGTCTGGGCGTGTCCGGCTCCGGCAAGTCCATGAGTGCCAAGGAGGAGATCGCTCAAATCGCGCTGTCCACGGAGGATGACATCCTGATCCTGGACGTGGAATCCGAGTTCGGACATCTGGTGGAAGCCTTCGGCGGCGAGGTCATCCGCATCTCGGCCACATCGGATACCCACATCAATGCGCTGGATATGGACCGCGCCTATGGTGATGAGCGGAACCCCATCGTGTCCAAAAGCGAATTTGTCTTGAGTCTGTTTGAACAGCTGATCGGCAGCGGGCTGGTCACCGCCAAGGAAAAATCCATCCTGGGCCGCTGCACGGAGCAGGTCTATATGCCCTATGTCCGCAACGGGTACAAGGGCGCAGTCCCCACGTTGAAAGACTTCTACCGTCTGCTCAAGATGCAGCCGGAACCGGAAGCACAGGGGCTGGCCCTTTCCTCGGAACTCTTCATCACCGGCACCCTGGGCACCTTCGCCCAGCCTACCAACGTGGATACCAAGGCACGGATTATCGCCTACGATATCCGGGAACTGGGCGAACAGCTGATGCCCCTCGGCATGCTGGTGACACTGGATGCCATCTACAACCGCGTGATCCAGAACTGGAAGCGTGGACACCGAACCTGGATCTTCTGCGATGAGTTCTACATCCTGTTCCGGTACGAGTACAGCGCCAATTTCTTCTACAAACTGTGGAAGCGCATCCGTAAGTACAACGGTCTGATCACCGGCATGACGCAGAACGTGGATGAGCTGCTGCGTTCCGACACCGCTCGTCTGATGCTGGCCAACTCGGAGTTCCTGATCATGCTCAACCAGAGCGCCACTGACCGGGAGGAGCTGGCCAAACTGCTGAACATCTCGGACACCCAGCTGGGGTACATCACCAACGTACCGGCTGGCTGCGGTCTGATTCGCTGCGCAGGAAATCTGGTGCCCTTCACCAACAATTTCCCCAAGGACACGCAGCTGTACCGTTTGATGACCACCAAACCCGATGAACAACTGAAAGGATGAGGTATATGAAGAAAAAAAATAGAGGGCCGCCCTGGGCGGCCCCCATATGTAAGGTCAGTGTGACCAGATGTTATTTTCCAGATCCCGCAGGCGCGCGCGGTAGTCCTGTACCATTTCCTCAGTTTTCTCCACATCCGGGAAGGTGACCAAGTAGTCGTCGCCTGCCTGGTGAAAACTCACAACACCGGCAAGACCTGCCATTTCAGCTACCTTGATAAGTGAATGAAAATCATATTCCATGGAACTGAACAGGACATTCATGGGGGGACTCCTTCAAAAACTTTATCATCACAACATTATAAGCATATCACACCAGGTCGCCAAAACGCAACTGCCCATCTTCGCTACTGCGCTGGAGCGCAGGGGGCACGATTGTCAGCAGTTGCAGCGCAGACTGTGCGTCGGTAAGCCATGGCCGAACCTGTTCATGGCTGAGAATCAGCGGCATACGGTCATGAATATCTTGTATTGTTTCGTTGGGGGCGGTGGTCAGGACGACAAAGCAGTTGACGCCCTCAATATTATCGTAGATGCCTGCCAGATAGATCGGTTTGCCCGGCAGCTGGAAAAAGTATTTGTGTTTGCCCGCGTCCCACTCATAGTACCCGCTGGCAGGAATCACACAGCGCTGTGCGGCCATGCTCCGGCGGAACATGGGCTTCTCACAAACGGTCTCAGCGCGGGCGTTGATCATCAGACCACCGCGCCAGCCGGGAATGCCCCATCGCTGAAATTCAGCCACAACTTTGTCGCCGCGGGCAATCAGTACCGGAGCTTGAGCTGTGGGTGCAATATCACCCGCCATAGGAAAGTTCAGCTCGTTGTGCTGGCCGTTGCTGTGGCGCTGAGCATCCCGGACGATTTGACGGAGTTCCTTATATTCTTGGGTCGAGAACAGATAACGCCCACACATACAGCCTGCTCCTTTCTTAAATCTTATGGTCGGAGATGGGCGGGTGAATGCGAGAGTTCTGAACCTTGTGGTGAATAGGAGAAACCCAAAAAGGCCAGCCGGGCAATTCATGCCTGGCCGGCCTTTCTTGGTTGTTTTTTTATAAGTGGATTGCCCGGGGATACAGCCTTCGGCGAGCCAAACGAGTTGGGACTGCTGCATGTGTCAATAGGAGGGTCACGGCCGGTAGGGCGTAGTGGCGTTGCATACCAGCTGGGGCAGGGTGGCGTAGGTCTGCACCAGCAGCTCCGGGCGCTTGAGCACCCGCAGCATCATGGCCCCCGCGGTGCGGCCCAGGTCGTGCACGTCGATCTGCACGAAAGTGGGCAGCGGGTCCAGCACGGTGGAATAAGGGTAACGGTCGAAGGTGATGAGCGCCATCTCCTCCGGAATGTTCAGCCCCTGCTTCGCGGCTACCTGGTACAGCCCGAAGGCCAGCAGATTGCTGCCGCAGATCACCGCGTCGGGGCGTTGCTGCATGCTGAGCAGCCCGAAGGCGGCGTGGTAGCTGCCTTCCAGGTCTGCGGTGGTGTGGAGGATCCAGTCCTCCCGCACCGGCACACCGGCCTCCTGCATGGCGATGCGGAATCCCCGCAGCCGCAGGTAAGCGATCTCATCGGTTGCACCCTCCGTCAGGAAGCCAATATTTCGATACCCTCGTTCCAGCAGATGCTCCGCCGCGATCTGCCCGCCCAAAGTCTGATTCGTATCCACCCAGCACAGCCGCGAGTTGTTGCCCGGGTGTCCGATTAGGATGTGGGGGAATTTGCGGCGCACCAACAGCGCGGAGATGTTTTTGTCAATTGCTGCGCCATGTACAATCATGCCGTCCGCCAACTTCTGGAGAATGATCTGCTCAGCGGTGCTGCCAGGTCGCTCCTCGTGGCAGGTGTCCATAATGGTCAGCGTATACCCCTTCTCGCTCAAGGCGCCTTGTACACCACACAGGATATCAAACATATGGGGATTCGTATATGCGATGTCGGCAGGTAGGCTGGTGAGATAGATGATATTCCGCGTGGCGCGACGGGCAAGGCTCGCCGCACGGCTGTTGGGCGCGTACTCCAGCTCCCGCATCACCTGCTCCACCCGCTGGGTGGTCTCTTCTGAGATCCCGGGACGGCGATTGAGGATTTTTGAAACGGTTGTGACTGAAACGCCGGCACGGGCGGCGACGTCTTTAATGGTGATCGACATTCACTACACCTCTTCCTAGAATATCTTGAGTAAATGGTATAACGATACCCCAAAAAATGCAAGAGAATTACCCTAAAAATATTGAAATTTATGTGTAATACTGCTAAGATATAAGCAGAAAACGGGACACAAATCCGGGATTTATCCAAACTCGCCAAAATTGTAGGTAATCGTTTTACCATCGAAATAAAAGGAGGATCAACCATGAAAAAGGCAATTTCCGTTCTATTGAGCGCGGCGCTGGCGCTGGGGCTGCTGGCAGGCTGCGGGCAATCGCCGTCCAGCGTGCCGCAAAGCGGCAGCACACCGGCATCCGGCAGCGAAACGGCCGCAGAGCCGGTCACCATCAAGATCTGGCACGACGGCGACGAGGCCATCATGCAGACCATTGCCGACACTGTGAACTCGCAGCTTTCCGGCGACAACATCACAGTGACATTTGAGAAAAAGACCGGCCTTTCCGACCAGCTGAAGCTGTACGGAAGCGACGCGGCAAACGGCCCGGACATGTATTTCTACGCCCATGACTCCCTGGGCACCTTTGTGGCCATGGACATTCTGGCTCCCCTGTCGGAGGTAGCGGGCGCGGATGTTCTGGCAGACGCCCTGCCGATGACGGTGGAAGCCGGCCAGATCGGCGGCGAGCAATACTTCCTGCCCGTGTATTTTGAGACGCTGGTCTTTTTGTACAACAAGGCGTTGTGGCAGGGGGATATCCCCACCACCACCGAAGATCTGTATGCTTATATGCAGGCCAACACCGACACGGCGGCAGGCACCTATGCTGTGGTCAACCAGCACTCCACCGCCTACAACGTATCCCCCTTCATCAACGGGTTTGGCGGCTACATCCTGAACGAGGAAGGCCAGCCGGGGCTCAACGATCCCAAGACCATCGAAGGGGTGGAATACAACAAAAAGTTCGCAGCGCTGCAGGCGGACGGCGACTATAACACCGTGACCACCCTGTTCAATGAAGGCAAAGCAGCCGCAATCATCGGGGGGCCGTGGCTGGTCTCCGGCATCCGGGACGCGGGCATCGATTTTGGCGTGGCCTCCCTGTCCGACATGACGCTGCCCAACGGCAACCCGCTGGCGCCCTACGCCGGTGTGCAGGGAGTCGGTGTGCTGAAGACCGGCGCCGAGGCGCACCCCGAGGCCATCGGCAAGGTGCTGGCGGCACTGGCCTCCCCCGAGGTGGGGGTGGCGCTGGCCAAGTCCTCCGGCTGCGCCCCTGCCAACAGCAAGGCCTATGAGGACCCGGAAGTGGCGGCGGACGAGCTGATCGTGGCCATCCAGAAGACGGCAGAGACCGCTCAGCCTATGCCCAACATCCCCGAGATGGGCGTGCTGTGGGGCCCGGCGGAGAGCTTTCTGGTGGCGGTGAACAAGAGCGGCGAAGATGTGGCCACTGCCGCTGAGACGGCCCAGCAGGCCGCGCTGCAGGCCATTGCCGACATGCAGTAAAATCAGAATCCGAAACCCGCGCGGGGACGGCAGGTTTGCCGTCCCCGCTTGTGGGGTAAAAAGGTGGTGGCGTTATGCGCAAAAAGCCGTGGCTGTACAGTGCTCCGGCACTTCTTCTCATCCTGACCGTGGTGGTGTTCCCCATCGGGTACACCGCCTATATCTCGCTGACCAACATGAACCTGTATCACTGGGCGGATTTCCGCGTGATCGGTTTGTCCAATTATGTGCGGGCTCTGTTCAAGTTCGATTCCGGTTTTCTGGGGGCGCTGTTTACCACATTGCTCTGGACGGTGGTGAACATGGCCCTGCAGCTGTTCTGCGGGTTTTGGATCGCCCTGGGGCTGAACGCCAAGGGTCTGCGCCTGCGCCGGCTGTATAAAACACTGCTGATGCTGCCCTGGGCCATGCCGGCCTATGTGTCCATCCTGCTGTGGCGGGTGGGGATATTCAACACCGAGTTTGGCCTGCTCAACCAGTGGCTCACGGCGCTGGGGTTGCCGAAGTACAGCATCCTGGACAACACGGTCACTGCCTTTCTGGCCTGCCTTGCGCTCAATCTCTGGATGGCGCTGCCCTTCATGATCGCCACCATTGACGGCGCATTGCAGAGTGTGGACGCCAGCCTGTACGAGAGCGCCACACTGGACGGTGCGGGCTTTTTCCAGAAAGTGCGTTTTATCACCGTGCCCGGCATCCGGGCCATCATTGCCCCCGCTGCGGTGATGACCACCTTCATCACCTTCAAGCAGTTTGACATTGTGTATCTTCTCACCCAGCAAAAGGGGTACATGACCGGAGCCAATTTGAACACCGTCATCACCTATGCCTACCAGAACGCCTTTGTTTCCAACAACTACGGCCTGTCCAGCGCGGTGAGTATGCTGTTGTTTGTGCTCATCATCCTGTTTTCACTGGCCACCAACCGAAGCCTGCGGGAGGAATGATCTATGGGAAAAAGCAGAAAAAAGCGAGTGCTGGGCATCCTGCGGCTGACGGTGCTGAACGGTGTGTTCCTGCTGCTGTGTCTGGTGGCGCTGGTGCCGGTACTCTATGCGCTCACCCTCTCGTTCAGCGGCAGCGGCGCAGCACTCTCCTCACGGTTTTCCTTCTGGCCCACCCAGCCCACTTTGGAAAACTATCGGGCGATCTTGTTTGACGAGCCATTCCTTTTGTGGTTCCGCAACTCGGTGATCTTGAGCGTGGGAACCGTATTCTTTTCTATGCTCTGCGCGGTGCCGGCGGCCTACGCCTTTTCCCGCTGGAGGTTTGCCGGTCGACGGTTCACATTGAAGCTGCTGCTGGTGCTCAACGCCTTCCCGCAGATCCTGTCAATGTTCGCTCTCTTCCGAGTACTCAAGACCATCGGCCTGCTGAACACCCACGGAGGACTCATCCTGATCTACGCGGGCTCCATGTGTGTGTTCGCCTTGTGGAACATGAAGGGATATTTCGACACCATCCCGGTGGAGATCGAGGAGGCCTCCCGCATCGACGGCGCCAGTGACCGGCAGATGATCCTGCGCATTGTGCTCCCTTTGGCCAAACCGGCCATCGTGGTCACCTGTGTGATGGTGCTCATCACCGTGTGGAACGAGTATCTTTTCGCCACCACCTTTTTGCTGGACAGCACCAGCTACTCTCTGGCGGGCGGGCTGTATCAACTGCAATCCAACGACTACAGCCGCAGCTGGCCTCTCTTCTCGGCGGCAGCGGTCCTAGTGTCGTTGCCCATTCTGGCGGTATTCTTCAAGATACAGAAATACATGGTCTCCGGCCTCACCGCCGGCGGCGTGAAGGGATAGGTGACAGCTTTGTGATAGATAAAGCAGCAATTCTTCATATTCCTTGTTCGGAATATGCCTATCCCTTGGACGAGGAAACCTTCTGCGTGCGGCTGCGGGCCGGGCGCAGGAATCTGGTCTGCTGTGAACTGTATGTGGCAGACCGAGCCTGTGAGACCACTCCTATCCGCTTTGAGAGCCTGCCCATGGAACGCATTGCCCGGGATGAGCGATTCGACTTTTTCCAAGCGGTCTTTCCCATCCGTCATACCCGCATTTGTTACTATTTTCGCCTGCAGGGTCAGGAGGAATGGACCTATTATTACGGCGACATCTTCACCCGGGAACTGGCCGACCTGCAGATGGAGGGAAACTGGGTAGACGGGCGCAGCGAATACTTTCAGTACCCGGCCATCCTGCGCACCGAGATCGCCCGGCCACCCAAGTGGATGAACACCGCCTGTTTTTACAACGTCTTCCCGGACAGCTTCGCAGACGGCTCCGAGGCGTTGGCCGGCCCGGCGAAGAGTGGCGGGCGGCTGGGCGGCACACTGCGGGGCGTGACGGAAAATCTGGAGCACATTGCCCGGCTGGGGTGTAACGGCCTGTATCTGAATCCGATCTTCACCGCAAAGAGCTACCACAAATACGACACCATCGACTATTACCATGTGGACCCCTGCTTCGGCACCGACGATGACCTGCGCGCTCTCGTTCAAAAGGCCCACAAAATGGGGATGCAGGTGGTGCTGGACGGGGTGTTCAACCATAGCGGTACCGGCTTTTTTGCCTTCCAGGACGTGTTGAAGCGTGGTACGTCGTCGCCCTATTTTCACTGGTATGACTTCGTCCCGCCAACGGGTCCCGGGCTGGACGAGCAGGGCCACCCCAATTACGCCTGCTTCGCCTATGTGCCGGAAATGCCCAAGCTGAACACCGCCAATCCTCAGGTGCAGGCCTATTTTGCAGAGGTGGGCCGCTACTGGGTGGAAGAATTCAGGGTAGACGGCTGGCGGCTGGATGTGGCCAATGAGATATCCAAGGAGTTCTGGCGGGTCTTTCGCCGGGCGGTGAAGGCCGCTGCCCCCGATTGTGTGCTTATCGGGGAGGTGTGGGAGAACGCCCGGGACTGGCTGCGGTACGATCTGCTGGACTCGGTGATGAACTACGATTTCCGCCGCCATTGCCGGGACTTCTTTGCCCTGGGCCGCATCGACGCGGCTGGCTTTGCCGCCCGGGTGACCAATATGGTGCTGCGCTACCCGGAACCCTATTTGCGCGCCCAGCTGAACCTGCTGGACAGTCACGATGTCTGCCGTTTTCTGTCCCTTTGTGGAGGCGATGAGCGACGGATGCGGCTGGCGGTGGTGTTTCAGATGCTCTTCCCCGGCGCGCCCTGTGTCTTTTACGGCGATGAGGCCGGTCTGACCGGCGTCACCGAGCCGGAATACCGCCGCCCCATGGACTGGGAAAACGCGGAGGGCAGTTGGTTTGACTTTTACCGGCAGGTAGCAGGTCTGAGAGCAAAATACCTGAACGGTACCGAACGGTTCACCGTTCTCGCGGCGGCGCCTCAAAGCTGCCTGTTCGGTTATGCGCTGGAGCGGGAGGGGCTTTGCCTCACCGTCTGGCTGAATGCCGGCGACACGCCCTGCCCGCTGCCAGAGGCGAAGGAGGCAGAACGGCTGTGGGAACAGAATGCTTCTCATGAGGCCCTGGGGCCCTGGGGCTTTCGGGTGTGCCGGCAGGCCCGGCGGCCCGCCGTTCTGAGCAACTGACACAAAACCGCATGGTGGCATCTTGGATGCCGCCATGCGGTTTTTCCTGTCCTTATCCTGCGTTCAGGGCAAATGCTTTGAGAATGTGCGCTTTGCCCCTGCACGGCAATCTGTGTCGTTGCCGCTTCTGTATCAGCGGATGGCATTGAAGATATCCAGCTTCAGTTCCTCGTCCATATCGTATGTGTCTTCGAGAATAGCGGCCAAAATACGATGCAGTAGTTCTTTGTCTATTTTTCCTGCAGCAACCTGATAGCCGCGTTTTATTCCTTTTAATATTCTTGGATTATAATCAGTATAGCATAAAGAACGGGTATCTTCCATGGCCTGAAATAGGATCAAGCATACAAGTGCTGGCAATCATCGTTACGTTTAGTTCTTTTTCCTCGCCCTTCTTGGCTTCGGCGCCACTGCCGCGATCATGGCGTAGTGCTCCTTGCTTTTCCTCGTGATGCTGTTGTAATCCTCGGAGGTGAGAAACTCCAGCAGCCATTCTTTGGGCACTTTATAGCTGTGCTGATAAGGAAAAGACTTTAACCTCCCCTCGGTGCACCAGCGGCTGACGGTGCGGGAGGCGTAGCCGGTGATGCGGGCTTTCTGGTGGGCGTCCAGCACGTCGGGCTGGCGGGCCAGCAGGTTCTCGTACCAGCGGCGTACCCGTTGGCGGGTGGCGTCGGTGAGGAGGAGCGCACCGTTCAGGCTGAAGGCCGGGGGCTTGTGATTCGGGTAGTTCTTGTACCAGCCGCTGGGCGGGGTGTAGTACGCCGGCTCCGCCAGGCGGCGGCGCAGGTAGGCGGCCACGTCGGCCTTGGCGATCTTGTAGCAGCGGGTCTGCTTGCCGGTGTTCTCGCAGGGCACCAGGCCGCTCTGCAGCAGGTAGATGGAGGTGCGGGTGCCGATGCGGCAGGCCTTGCGGAAGTCGGTGCGGCCCATGGGGTCGGGATAGGGGGCCAGCAGGTCCTGGATTTCCCGCTCCAGGGCGTCCTCAACGGGGTTTACTTTCTTCATCTTCGGTTCTTTGTTTTGAATTTGGACCCGGAGAACCACTATGTTTTTCATTAAAACTATACAAATTGTTGAATACTGAAAAATACTACATAAAATCGGCCCAAAATCTTGCATTTGGCAAAATCCGTTTTCCGGCGGCGGGGCGCAAATCCAGTGTTCATCTGGAATATCAGCCCCCAATTATCTTGCATGAAATCTTGCATTTTTCCAGAAAATCTTGCCAAACGGGGTCAAAACTGGGGGGCGAGTTTTACTTGTACCCACGCTATTTTTCGGGCTTCAGCCTTTCAAAAACGGCTTGATGCCGCCGAAAAATCGGGGACAAACTGACCAGTTTTGACCTGCCCTTTTCCGGAAAATCCTTTCCGACGCAGGACTCAAAGTCATAACTGCTGTAAGGAGCTTTCTATGCTGCAAAAAAGATATGTCAGGTTCCTTTCCGTTTTGCTCTCTTTGGCGTTCCTGGCATTTACAGGATGTACCAACTCTCAGGAGCAGATACCGGTATCCACACCTGGTACTCCTGTGGTGCAAGCGGAGGCAAGTGAACCGGAACGTCTCGAACATCAAACCGTGAAGATGGGGCACCCTTTTCCCTGACAATGCTGGATGTGGGGCAAGGGCTTTCTATTCTCGTTCAGGCCGATGGTGAGTATCTGCTTTATGACGGCGGGGGTCGAGGGGCCTCGTCCTATGTGGTTGCCTATCTCCAACAGCACGCTGTAACAGAACTTGAATGGCTGGCAGCTTCCCACTATGATGAGGATCACATCAGCGGTCTGGTAGGTGTGCTTCATACCACACCAGTGGAGCAGGCGCTGATGCCCGACTACACCACTGACACGCAAATCTACCAATCCCTGCAAACCGTGCTGGGAGAAAAGAATGTTCCGGTGATTCACCCAGCCAAAGGAGACACCTTCTCTCTCGGTGAGGCAGAAATCCAGGTTGTGGGGCCGCAAAATTATGACTATGATTCGGACAATGACGAATCCCTCTGTCTGCGCATTTGTTACGGGGATTTCCAATGCCTTCTGACCGGAGATGCCGAGCAGGACGCAGAACAGGACATGGTGGCTTCCGGGCAGGATCTGACCTGCGATTTATATGTGGTAGGACATCACGGTAGTTCCTCTTCCACCAGTGAAGAACTGTTGGATGCGGCGTCTCCTGCCTATGCATTCCTTAGCGTGGGGGAGGACAACCCGTATGGGCACCCCACAGCGCAGACATTGAACGCCCTGCAACAGCATGAAATTACCCTATACCGAACCGATCAGCAGGGAGAAGTCACTGTCTATTCAGATGGTCAGAAATGTTGGTTCAGCACGGAACCCTGTCAAGACTGGAGCGCCGGCAACCAAGCCATCGCTGAAAAGCCACTCTCCACAACTGTACCGCAGACCGCACAGTATGTGCTGAACACTCACACCAAAAAGTTTCATTTTCCGGATTGGCCCAGTGTCGATCAGATGAGCGAAAAGAACAAGGAGTTTACAGATGCTTCCCGAGATGAATTGATTGCCAGAGGCTATACGGCCTGTGGCCGATGTAATCCTTAGATATAGATGAAGGGCGGCTACCTGCCGGAAAAGCAGGTGGCCGCCCTTTATATAATATTTTCAAAAAGCAGGTGATGCAATGAAAGAGAATACCCACAAAGAACCCAAGCAGAAACCTTCTGGCCGAGTGCCAAAAGAGCATGTTGTAAACCGGCTGCCGAAAACCCTTGCACGAGAAGCATGGCTGAAAAGCAAGGAAAAAGCAATTTCGGCAACGCGCACACGGTCCGGCAGCGACTACGCTTCCGCACAGGAAATGGAAGAATACGCTGTCCAGCAAGCAGAGGACCATCTGGAAGATGGAGCTCTCTTTGCATTGAGGAAAACAGGTACCGTTGCCAAAGATCGTTTCACTCGCAAAAATGAGCCGGATGAACCGCCGCAGGATGATCCCATGTATGGGGATGCCCCGGAACCGGGCGAGAAGAAAGCCACAGCCCGAGAAAACTCCAGCTCCGATCCGCAAGCAAACGCCAAGAAGGCGCAGAAACGACGAACTGCTCAGAAGCAAAGCCGCGATGTCAGAGTGCGCCAGCAACGGATCAAGAAATCTACCCGAGGGGTACGCGGTGTCGACAGAGATCAAAAACAACTCCGCACGGCTGCCAATACCGCCCGCAAAGAGAAACAGACAAGACAAGCAGCACAACGCACACAGCGAACAATCTATCGGGCTCAGCAGGCCGCACGGGAAAGTGCAGAAGCAGCCAAAAAGGTAATTGCAGTGATACGCTCGGCGATTCAGCATCTGTTGGCCGCTCTGCAGAGCCTTGCGGCTGCACTGATTGCTGGTGGCTGGGTAACCGTGTTTGTCATCCTGCTGATCTGTTTAATTGCCCTTGTGGTGGGATCAGGTTATGGGATCTTCTTCGCCGCAGAGTCTCCGGACGAGAATGCTATCAGCGTGCAGGATGCCGTGGAACAGCTAACCGAAGAATATCGGGACCGGCTGGAAGAAATCGAAAACAGTGTAGACTATGACCGCCAGGAGATCGAGTCCAACGATGGAAGCTATGCCATTGCGTGGCAGGATGTCCTGGCGGTCTTTGCGTCTCAAACATCAGGGGATGCCAATGGTGCTGCCGTTGCCTATCTGGATGAGGACAACGTGGATCGGCTGCGCACCGTCCTTTGGAATATGAACGAACTGGACTGGCGCACCGAAAGCCAAACCCAGGAGGTGGAACAAACAAATGAGGAAGGTGAGACAGAAACCACAACCATTACCGAAACCGTCCTGATCATTGAAATGACCCACCATACACCTGACGAGATGCGTGACACATACCACTTTACCGACAGACAAAATGAATACCTGACACTTCTGTCAGGAGAAGATACCACAATCCTTTGGGGTGAACTCCTGGGTGGCTTCGTGCAGGGGAGTGGGGAACTCATGGCCCCCGGCATGGATACGGTTTTCGCGGACGGTGCTTTGCAATGGCCACTGCCGGTGGCAGGCACAATCACATCGCCGCAAGGCTACCGCACAGACCCCATTACTGGTGAAATTAGCTACCATAGTGGTACCGACATCGCTGTCCCAGAGGGTACTCCGATTCTCGCTGCTGCAGATGGTACCGTAACTATTGCCAACGCCACCGACAGTTGGGGAGGTAGCTACGGGTACTATGTCAAAATCGACCACGGCGGCGGGCTCACAACGCTCTATGCACATTGTTCCAGAATCTGTGTCACAGTGGGGCAGGAGGTAAAATCAGGACAGGTTATAGCCTATGTAGGACATACAGGGCGTGCAACTGGAACGCATCTGCATTTTGAAGTTCGATAGTCTTGTCTTTAGTGGGTACAAGATCTTCGACGCGACATTTCGCGGATCTGTACCCGCTATTTGTTTGACGCTGAATAGGCATGATAAAAAGTCCCGGTTCAACTGTGGGTGGATAAAAAATACTATAGTATTTCTGTTTCTGGTCGTATTCGGAAAACAGCCGTTCCCCGCTCTGGTAGGCGGCGGCAGCAACGGCAGACTGGCGCTTGCTGCGCTGGACGATTTTCAGGTCAAAGTGCGGGCATGGTGGCATGACGGATTGTGGCCTCCTTTCTCCCGGCGTCCGGGCAAAGAAAAAGCAGGAAACCGTTCCATGATTTCCTGCTCGGTGGTGCCGCCGGTGGGCGACTGGTATTCACTTTTGAAAGTTCGGGTCAGGGTGGCCCGATAAATTAATATTAACTATCCAATCCTCAAAAACCATTGATTTTTCAAGGCTTCACGCCTGTTTTCCGTTCAAACCTTATCTGTTTGCCCTTGTTTTTGCCCTTACGAGCCGAAACAAGGGCAACTTTTTATTCCCCGCCGACCACCTTATCCAGCAGCCTTGCGGAAGTGCGCTTCGCTTCCCTTGTAGAGTGAGCGTAGATGTTCATTGTGGTACTGACATCGGAGTGTCCGAGAAGTTCCTGCACATCTTTCGGCTTTGCGCCGCCGGACAGCAGATTGCTTGTGTAGGTGTGGCGGAGCGTGTGGAAATGAAAATCCTCAAGCCCT